>WOR8_10002082_pt1 | contig 19992 bp, 20 predicted proteins | sample DeeMarSeWOR38_10_FD_19890 | JGI IMG/M metagenome (IMG submission 19890)
CCTACAAGGGCACGGTTATTCAAACCTCACTCCCCACCGAGGCCGAGGAAGAACTTCGCCGCTACTTGAGCAAGCGGCAATGAAAGGCATATTCACCCCATTTTGAGATCATTGAATAGAGCCCCGTGCTGTTCCCCGTAGCTGGCAACACGGGGCTTTGTGCTATACTCCGACTACATACTTGCCTTATACTCGAGAAGTTGCTATGTTTTGGAGACGCTAGTGATCAAGCCTTAGAAAATAAGAAACTGATTGTTGGTGGTTTGTAATCAGGTCGTAAGAATTTGGGGCTAACATGAGAGCATAAACAAGGAAAACACCAATGAACGAGCCAACCATCCTAGTCGTAGATGATGAGCCCAGCATCAGCGAGGTGGTCAGCATCTATCTGAGACGGGCGGGGTATCAGGTGGTGGTCGCCCGCGATGGCCAGCAGGCCCTGCAAGTCCTGGAAAACCAACTGCCTGACCTGGTGGTGCTGGACCTGATGCTGCCCAAAGTAGACGGACTGGAGATCACCCGACGCTTGCGCGCCGAGGGCGACACGCCGATCATCATGCTAACGGCGCGACGTGAAGAAGCGGATCGTATCGCCGGCTTGGACATGGGGGCCGACGATTACGTGGTCAAGCCCTTCAGCCCTCAAGAGCTGGTCAGCCGTGTCAAAGCGGTACTGCGTCGAACCCGTGGTTCAGCACCCACCAGCGCCGAACGTCCACTGATCTTCGACGATTTGTGCATTGACCCCAAGACCCGCTTGGTCGAGGTGAGGGGTGAGGAAAAGTCCCTGACGGCCAAGGAATTCGATCTGCTGTGGGTGTTGGCCCGGCACCCGCGCCAGGTCTTCAACCGTGACCAATTGCTCGACCTGGTGTGGGGACTGACCGAGTATGTGGACCCCAGCACGGTGACGGTCCACGTGCGCCGCCTGCGCGAAAAAATCGAAGCCGATCCATCCAACCCTAGCCATATTCATACGGTGTGGGGGGTGGGATACAAGTTTGAGCCATAGGAGTGTTCTTAGTATCCCAGCAAAGTGGTTTTGATAAGCTACACGAAGCTCATATGGGCTCGAGCTTTTTATAGCGAGATCTCCGCGATGGGGTATTTGCTTCCGAGGTGCCTTATGAATATCGTAATGCCTGAGCGCCGAACCTTGCCGCTGCCACTGCTCTTCGCTGGCGGCGTGGCGCTCACTGTAGCGCTAGCGCTGCTGATCTTTTATTTGATGATGCGCCCGCCCATGAGCGAGATTGGCGCCATGGCGGCCTTCCTGACCATAACCGCCGTGATTTCAGTAGTAGTCGGGCACGGAGCCTACCGTATGGGTTGGATCAGCCGCTCTCCGCACATCAGTTGGACCCTGCTAGGCGGCTACGCCTTAGCCGGTGTCTTGACCTTCATCAACGTGTGGGTCACTGCGCGGCTGATGTTCGTCAGCCAACACGACTTGTTGTTGGGCACCGTGCTGCTCCTGTTCGCAGGCGGCATCGCCATGTCACTGGGGTACTTCCTCTCCGCAGCGCTCACTGACGAGATTTTGAAACTCAACCGCGCAGCCAAAGAGATTGCTCGAGGCAACTTGGAGGTGCGCGTGCCGGTGACCGGCCAAGACGAAATGGCAGAGCTGGCTCACACCTTCAACGAGATGGCAGAGCAACTTGAAGCCGCCGCCCGCAAGCAGCGCGAGCTGGACATCTTGCGGCGCAACCTGGTAGCCTGGGTCGGGCATGACCTGCGGACACCGCTGACTTCAATCCGCGTGCTCGTAGAAGCTCTGGCCGATGGCGTCGTGGACGAGCCCGACACCGTGCAGCGCTACTTAACGACGGCACAGCTTCACATTCGCTCGCTGTCCCTCCTGATTGACGATCTGTTTGAAATGGCCGAGCTGGATGCCGGCGGGCTGAGCTTGGAGCAAGAACCTAATTCTATCTCCGACCTTATATCCGATACCCTCGAAACCTTCTCAACGCTGGCGGCCAGTCATGACGTAACCTTGGAGGGAAGTGTCGAACCTGGCATAGATCCAGTATGCATGGATACTCAGAAGATCGGCCGCGTGTTGGCCAATCTGGTCAGCAACGCTCTTCGGCACACACCCGCGGGTGGCACCGTGCAGATACGGGCCTCAGCAGTAGCCAAGGGGGTTCAGGTGGAAGTGTGTGACACGGGTGAGGGCATCAACCCTGCAGACTTGCCGTTTATCTTCGATCAGTTCTACCGCGGCGAAAAATCGCGTAGCCGCGACACCGGTGGCTCCGGCTTAGGTCTGGCGATTGCCAAAGGGATTGTGGAAGCACATGGAGGGCACGTCGGCGCCGAAAGCACCGCAGCGGCAGGGACGCGCTTCTTCTTCACCCTACCCGGAATAGAGACTGGCACTTGACAAAGGGCACAAAATGCTGTATCATATAGACACATTCACAATCATCTATATGTTAGGCCAAACATATGTCATCAGACCCGGTTGCATTTGGAAAAGCTATAGCTGATGAGACGCGCCAGAGAATTATGCGATTGCTCTGCTGCCGCGAGTTATGCGTCAGCGACTTGGTGGCTAAGCTCGGGGGCGTCAGCCAACCAACGGTATCACACCACCTACAAATCCTCAGGCAGTCTGGCCTGGTTGATACCCGACGCGATGGTAAGCAAATCTACTATACCCTGAGGCAAGAAGTCATTGCCGATTGCTGTCGCGTCATCGCTCAGGAATACGCGCCGGACATCGATTTGGCCGATGCCGGTAGCACGTGACCCCGGACACCCGGGGAAAGGCAAAAGCGGGGGCCATGCGGCTCTTCTTTTTTGGACTAACATATAGACATATGTACATTTATCCATTTAAAAGGAGATAAAACGTGTCCGAAAAAACGATCCAGCCCGAAGATGTCCGGGAGGCCGTCCGCCAACGCTATGGCCAAATCGCCCGCGACCATGAAGAGAGTGCCGCCAGTTGCTGTGGACCGAGTGACTGTTGCGGAAACGGAGAACCAAACGTGACCTTGGTCCACACGCTTTATGAGACATCCGATGTGGTGGAGCTACCCTCCGCCGTGACCGGCATGTCGCTCGGCTGCGGCGACCCGGTGACCCTGGCCGAGTTACAGGCAGGCGACACGGTGCTCGACCTGGGCTCTGGAGGCGGCATCGACTGCTTCTTGGCAGCCAGACAGGTCGGCCCTAGCGGACACGTCATCGGCGTCGACATGACCGCAGATATGCTCGAGAAAGCGCGCGCCAATGCGCGCAAGATGGCCGTAGAAAACGTCGAGTTTCGCCTGGGGGAGATCGAGCACCTGCCGGTGGCCGACGAGTCGGTAGACGTGGTCATATCCAACTGTGTCATCAACCTGTCACCCGATAAGCCCCAGGTCTTCCGCGAGGCCTACCGCGCCTTGCGGCCCGGCGGCCGCTTGGCGGTGAGCGACATTGTGACCCGCATCGAGTTGCCCCCGGAGATCAAGCAGGATCTGGGTTCATGGGCAGCCTGCGTGGCCGGCGCCTGGCTAGACAAAGACTATGTGGCAGCCATTGAAGCGGCTGGCTTTCTGGACGTAAGAATTGAGGCGAAGGATCTGGACGAGGATCTCATCGCCGACGGAGCAGCCCAGCTTGGTCTAGAGATCGATCCGTCTGCCGCCAGGAGCATTGTATACAGTGCTCGTGTGACGGCGGTAAAACCACGTTAGACGTGGTCTAATTGAGCCACTCGATCAACTGGAGACGAACGACCAGTCCAGAACGGGCACAGGGAATGTGTAGTTTCGCGGACAGCATTGGAGATGTCCTAAATTCTTGGGCCAGTCGGCCGGGAAGAATGATACCATTCTTGATCGACAATCTACCAAACCAACCGGTCAGTCCTCGACCAACTCTCCTTCCAGAGGATAACCGGCATTCTCCCACTCGAACAGACCTCCAGAAAAGCGACGTACGTTCTCATATCCCCGGCTGTCCAGAAATCTGTAGGCCATAACGCTGGCCGGACAGGCCTCATTCGAGCAATAGACCACGATTTCATCCTCGGGGCCTAGCTCCCTGAGCAGATCTTCGGGTCTGAAGAGGTTCAGTGAGCCGGGGATATGCTTACCCTGGAAGGCAAGGTCACCCAATGCCATGACCAATTTGAAGTTATCGCCACGATCCAACTTCTCTTTCAGTTCCTCGGCGCTGATCACCTTCATCTTTATTACCTCCAGGATCGGTGAATGTGTTTTTGGGGACCGATTATAGGCTGACACGGCGCAAATGCAAAGAGTCCAATCAGGTGTGATGCACAGAGGCGTTTGAATAGAAGAGACAGTGCATCGTAAATAGAGTCGCACGCACAGAATACCCTCTTGCTTCCCGGTCAGCGCTCAACGATCAACGACACATCATCCACATACATCGCGCTCGGTTTGCCAGTGCGTCCCCCGTTGTAGACGCCAAAGTACACATACACGGTGCGTCCGGCGAAAGGTGTCATATCGTAGCTGCGCTGGACCCACTGTCGCGCATTTGAGAGTGTGCGATCCACAATAGCGCGAGTTCTGAAGCGCTCGTTAAGAACCAGCACCATCTGCATATCGCGTGGGAAGACATCCTCACTCGTCGGATACACCCAATAGGTAAGCGTTGCACGGCGGGCGTCAGCTGGAATAGTGACAAGTTGTACGACAGACGAATAGCTATAACGGTCGACCCCGGTAACGATGCCTATGCGGGCCGCCCGGGCGCCCCCGTGGACCACCTGCGTGGTGTAGCTGGCCGGATGGCGCGTGTGGCTGAAGATCCAACCACCCTCGCCCTCAAAGTCACCATTGACCATTATGTTCCCCGCAACCGGAGGCGACGTAGGTGTGGGCGTAAGAGTTGGCGTGGCAGGTGTTGAAGTTGGCGTTGGCGACGCTGTTGGGCTGGGTGACGTGGGGGTAAAGGTTGGCGTCGGCGGTTGGGTTGTCGGCGTGGGTGTGGGAGTGACTGGTTGCGGGCCACCGATGGCCGCCAAGGCATCTGCAGCCTGCACCAACCCATGACCATACTGATCATCGCGCCCCGCCGGCCCCAGATCAAGCGCCGTGTTTTCCATAGCCTGTTGCACCTGGCTGGCCGTAGCCCCTGGATTGCGTGCCATGAGTAGCGCGGCCACGCCCGACACATGCGGCGCTGCCATTGAAGTCCCCTCGTACAAAAACAAGCCGAACTGCGTTGGGTCTCCCTGGAACGTTTCCTGGAGAACGCCGTCAGGATAGCTATCTCCATTCAAATCGACATCGGTATCACCACCAGGAGCGACCAGGTCGATCTGCGAGCCAAAATTGCTGTAGTCCACTCGCCTGCGATCGAAACCCACCGCTCCGACGGCCAAAACACTCTCATAGGCAGCCGGATACTCCACCCGGCTTCCGCTATTCCCGGCCGCAGCCACGACCAGGCTTCCCTTGCTGGCGGCATAATCCACCGCCTCAGCCAGGGTACTGGAGCCAGTTCGCCCGCTGAGACTTAGATTGATGATGCGCGCCCCCCGGTCGGCGGCATACACAATGCCCTGAGCAATAGCGTCGTGGCTCCCCTGTCCCCGGCCGTCAAGCACCTTGACCGGCATCAGGCTCGCGTTAAAGGCGACGCCAGCCACCCCTTGAGCGTTATTCGTACTCTGAGCTATGGTCCCCGCCACGTGAGTGCCGTGCCCCTGGTCGTCGTTAGCGTGCGAATCACTGTTGATAAAATCGTAGCCGGACACAAAGCGTGTAGTGCCCAGATCAGGGGCACGCCGAAAGTTTCCAAAATCCTCGTAGGCAACACCGGTATCCAGCACAGCGATCAACACGTTTTGCCCGGTAGATACGTCCCATGCCTGAGGAGCCTGGATCAGGGGCATGTGCCACTGAAAACTGAAGTAGGGATCATTGGGAGTGAAGTTCATCGGCGTCAACGGTTCGTCGCTGATGTAGGCTAAGTAGTTTGGTTCGGCGTAATCAACATTAGGGTCAGCTTCATAGGCAGAAGCCACTTCGTCAGGATCGTATTGGGGATCGAAGCTAACCAGGTAGAAGCCCAACAGCTTCGGCCGCTCAACGCTAAGTGTCTCAACACTTTCGCCTGTCGCCCTGGCCAGCGGCTCTATTAAAGGCTCAAAGGCATACACTCTAAACGACTCGTTGAGACGATCAATGAAGGCTAGTCCGGTCTCGACAATACCGTCCGCCTCCGGCTCAGCAGTCAGCGCCTGGACCGAAGCCGCCCCCTGAAGTTTGACGATGACCTGGCCAGGGACCATCTCTAGCTTATCACCGATGGTATTGACCGACTCTACACCCAACTGAGGCAGCCCAGGGACCGGCGTGGGCGTAGCCGGGGGTTGCGCCGGAATGGCCGTCGCCGTAGACACTGGGGAAACGGGGCTGGGTACGGCAACGGGTTGGGTGGGTCGGGGTGCAGGGCTACCCTTCGTACACGAAGCCAACGTAACCGCCAGAAGCGCCAGTGCCGTAAGCAGATTTCGCAAGATACGCGCGCTTTCGGGACGCTTGATCATAATACCTCTCCTTGTCATCAATGCCATGTCCCGCATGAGTTCTCTGTGAAGCACACTCATCTTACCATAAAATTAGGCTACCCGTCAATAGCAAGTCATGGATGAATATTCAGAACCGCCTCTGTTGACAAAATCCACCTCCTCCGGTATATTCAAATCAAGTCGGCCAGCCTGCATTTCTCACCGCTCTGATTGCGCGTTTCAGGGCGGTTTTTTATGAGAGCCTTTCCAAAAAAGCCTTAGCTTGCGCATCCCCACCTACCACCTGTTTCGTATTTTTGGATAGGCTTGGGTTGATCTGGATCACAATCAGGTTCGTGACACAATGCTTAACATCACGCCCTCCATCGTAATTGACGAGAACGAAATCCAACTCGACTTCATCCGAGCTTCGGGGCCGGGCGGCCAGTACGTAAACAAGGCCGCCACCGCCGTACAACTCCGCTTCGATGTGCACAACTCCCCTTCCCTGCCCGCTGACGTGCGCCAGCGTCTGATGCGCCTGGCTGGGAGTCGAATGACTGAGGAGGGCACGCTAATTATTACTGCCCAGCGATTTCGTAGCCAGGAACGCAACCGCCAGGACGCCGTGGATCGGCTGGTCAGGTTGATCCGCAAAGCCGCAGAGAAGCCCAAACTCCGCCGGAAGACCAAGCCGTCACGTGCAGCCAGGCAGCGTCGTCTGGATGCCAAGCGTCGCCGGGGCAAAACCAAGCGTCTTCGGCGGCCAATTTCTGGTGACAATGACTAACCTCCCTAATCAACAGCGAAACTCAACAAGAATCGGGCGGCTTTTGTTCTCCAGACTGCCTAAAATAACAGGTGCCTTGATTACAGACAGGCGCGTCCCAATTTTAGGTAGTTGGCGGCGGCCCGGAGATGCCTCTGCTGACGTGCAGAAGGATATATGTTATGTCAAGTGCTTACCTACACATTGAGAGAGCCATCAAGTACTTAGAGGAAAACTTTCAGGACCAACCCGGTCTCGACAACATAGCCCGCCACGTCAACATCAGCCCGTATCATCTCCAACGCCTGTTCCGGCGTTGGGTCGGCATCAGCCCCAAGCGCTTTCTGCAATTCCTGACAATTGAATACGCCAAGGGGCTGCTCGACGAATCTCGTAGTATCCTGGATGCCACCTACGAGTGAGGTCTGTCCAGTCCGGGCCGTATGCACGACCTCTTCGTCACCATCGATGCTGTGACGCCCGGCGAATTCAGGAGACAGGGTGCCGGCTTGCAGATTCGGTACGGGGTCCACCTCAGTCCTTTTGGCGATTGCCTGCTTTCGGTGACCGAGCGAGGCATCTGCGATCTCTCCTTCGTCACCCACGCCGGCCAGGAAGAGTGCATCGCGGACCTGCGGTTGCGCTGGAGGGAGGCTGAACTAATCGAGGATCCTCAAACTACCCAACCCCTCTTCGAACAGGTCTTTCCTTCTGCTCCACACAGCGGCAAAGGCTCGGTCACCCTCTTCCTGCGCGGAACCAACTTCCAAATCAAAGTCTGGGAAGCTCTGCTCAGAATACCACCGGGTTTGATCTGCTCGTATGAAGATATCGCCAGGTACATCGGCAAGCCCAGCGCGGCCCGAGCAGTCGGCAATGCGGTGGCGATCAATCCTGTCTCCTACAGCATCCCCTGCCACCGCGTCATTCGCAAGATGGGCCTAATCGGCAACTACCGCTGGAGCCCGACCAGAAAGAGAGCCATACTGGGCTGGGAGGCAGCTCATAAATGTAAGCGAGAGACTGAAGAGCTTATCCTCGAGCACGCCGGGAGCCCTCAGCTCTGAAGAAGAAAATCTCTTTTTTTTGAAGCGGGGTGTGGGCAGACTCTTACCCATCGGATGGCTCCGTGTCTTCGTAACCGAGCTGCCGGAGGCGGATCCGTGCATCGTCATCAGACGAATCCACGTCGAGCGCGCGCCAGAAGTGGGCAGCTGCCCTTTCTTTCTCGCCTCGTTGCGTATAGATAAGACCTAGGTTGTAATTCACGCTGGGTGCTTCTGGATCCAGAGACAGAGCTTTTTCAAAAGCTGCAATGGCCTGTTGTTGGCCTCCGTCATCCGAAGTTTCCAGCGGTCCCAGATATGCCGCCGCCAGATTAATCCAAATCATCACATTCTCCGGTTGTATGTGACTCGCGGCTTCAAGAACGTTCACCGCCTCAGCGTGTCGGCCTTGCATCACGTAAGCGCCACCTAGGTTGATGGCCACCTCGATGAGCGTGGGATCTAGTTGCCACGCAAGGCTGAGCTGATCGGCTGCGTCCTTGGGGCGCCGTTGGCGAAGGAGTTCGGCTCCCTCGTTCAGGAGCCGACGCGCTCGTTTGCGCCTTTCGCCGCCATCACCGTTGCCAGATGTGGCTTTCCTGCTAGATCTTCCGTTCTTCATTGTCCCCCAAGCCTCCAAGCCCCGGATTCAGGCATACTTCGCGACAAAGCTGCACCACAAGATCAAGAATGACCAGGTCGTGGGTCCCTGGTAGGCGACCATCTCTCCGTTGCTAGACCATCAGAGTAAGCAAAACACTCAAAGTGACTACGCTCGCCAGCGTGCTGACCAGAATGACTGCTGTTGTGAATTGAGCATCGCTGCCAAATTCCGTGGCAAGCACGCCAGCCGTAACCGCAGTCGGCATACTGGCCTCGATGACAGCCACCTGCTGGGCCAATCCGGACAGGCCCAGCAGGACAGTCAAAGGAATGGCGATCAGCGGCGCGATAATGAGCCGCGTGCCAGTAGCCAGCACGATTGGCCATACCCGCCCCTTCACTGACGTTCGCGAAAGTTGCAGTCCCAGAATAACCAGCATGCAAGGCACCGCCGCTTGGCCCAGAACTGTCACCGCCCGCTCCAGTGGGAGTGGCAATGCTATTTCGTACATATTAACTACAAACCCCAGCGCGGTAGCATAAGGCAACGGAACCAGCAACACATTAAGCAAAGATCGCCGTATCGAGGTTGTGCCTCGGGAGGCCAGGTAAACACCTAAAGTATTGGCCACTACCGCTGTCACCACAAAAAACACGATAGCACGATCCAGTCCGGCTTGCCCAAACGCGAACTCATTTAGAGGCAAGCCGTAGTTGCCGGCGTTGATCAGAACCACGCTGAGCATGAAAGCACTTGCCAGCCTGCGCTCAAAGCGAAACAGCCGGGTCAGACCCCACCCCAGCAGCGCCATAAGCAGAGAGGAGAGGGTTGCCACAGCCAAGATCAACCCCAGCTCCTCAGCCCGCAAATCTGAGCGACCAATCCCGGCAAAGACGAGACAGGGGCTGAAGAGATAAATAACAACACGCGAGAAGACACGTGGGTCCAGGGCAAAGCGGCGGTCTAGCAGGACGGCAAGCCCAATAATGAGGAAAATGGGAGCCAGGACGTTGTATACGATAGCGAAGAAGGATGTCATAGGCTGGCTGGGCTAGCTGCGTGGCCAGGTGTCAGGGGAAAACCCGAAAAGGCTATTCGTATTCCTCAAAGTCTTCATAAAGTGGGATGCCGCTGCTTTCACCAAGCAAGTCCATCTCGTCAAGCGCCTCGGCAGCAGCCACACTTAGAACCTCGTCGTCGCTCTCGTAGCAGGCCTCCAAGGCTTCACGCGCCTCGCGGCCACCAATCCGCCCCAATGCCCACACAGCCGCTTGTTGAACTTCTCGGTCCGGGTCATCCACAGCCATCTGGATCAGTTGAGAAACAGCCAAAGGGTTTTCCAACTCACCGCAGGCACGAGTCGCTTCGAAACGGAGCTCTGGATTGGGATTTTCCAGTTCCCCAGCTAACAGCTTGCACCAATAGGGATCAGCGCTACGACCCATAGCGAACAGGGCACTGGCTTGCATTCTCTCGCTTTCGTCGTAGTAGGCAGCTTCGATGATCTCACGGATACCAACCTCGCCGGAATAGGCAATGGACTCGACGGTCCGGCGCCGTACTTCCAGATCCTCTTCCGCATTGCGAAGCGTTTCGAGCAATGCTTCCTCAGCCAACATGGCAGGTGCACGATCAATCTCTTCAAGCTCGCCCAACAAAACGAAGCGTCCAAGAGCCATAGCAGCCGCCGCGCGAACCTTGGCCGCTTCGTCGGAACGTAGCAGATGAACCAGCGGACCAATAAGCGCCTGATCTTCGTTTTCCCACAATCCGTCGATGGCCGCAGCTCGGACTTCACTATCGTCATCCCCCAGCGCCACCAGAAATATGGGATCAAAGTTGACCTCAAAGCTGAGTTCCGTCAATTCTACCAGGCTGCGCATCAACTCCCGGCGACGACCTGCCTCCATATCCGGCCACACCTGCCGGAAATGTGCGAGTTGTTCATGGCTCATGTCTGAAAGTGCATACAGATGCCGGGTGCTCAAAGGTTCGCTGGTATCGCCGATTTGCAGAAGAACTCTTTGGTAATCCATCGTTAATCCACCACTCACTGCCAATACAGGACACGTGTCTCGCTAAAGGGACTGACAGGTTCCCCTACTCGCTGGCCGTCTTCCCCCTCTGTCACTCGTTCAACATATACATACCACTCGTAAGCACGCCCCGTTTCCTGATCCGCCTTGCCCCAGTAGAAGTCAGCTGGGATTCGCCACGACGTCTCTTTTAGATTATTGCCACCTCGCTGACTGAACACACCATTTTCGGACCACGAAAGGCGCACTGCATACCATTCGTCCGAGGCCAGCGTCCCGACCGGCTTCCAGCTCAGGACCACAAACTGCTCCGGGCCCACAAATATCTCGTCCTCTGGAGGGTCAATTAAGACCGGGGCCAGAAAACGGGGCGACGGCGTGGGAGTGGGCGTCGGTGATGGCGTGGCCGTCGCCGGCAGGGCCAGCGTAGGCGCTACAGTCTCGGTTGGTGTCGCCGTAGGCGTGGCTGTCGAAGTAGGCAGGGGAGTAAACGTAGGGGTCGTCGTCGGCGTGCTTGTCGACGTGGCTGTCACCGTTGGCGTGCCCGTAGCAGTCACGGTTGGGGTAGGCGTAGGCATGAAGAACGCCGCTACCTGGTTGGCGCCTTTCGCCACATCCGACCTGACGCGCACAACACCAAAAACGATGACCGCTACCAGGAGTACGCTCCCAACAAACTTTATGTACTTCACGTACCTTCTGGGAGGCCATAGCGGAAACGGCGCTGGGTCCAAATCGGCGCCGCAGGCCGGACAGACGTTATAGTCACCGCTGGTTCGCTCCCCGCACGTGCGACACTTTATCTTCGCCCGTCTGCCGGGGAGGGGTAGACCACAGGTTGGGCAAAGCGCCCACTCATCTTGGATAGGACTTCGACAGCGGGGACAGCGCGACCGCATCAGAATAGACTTGCCCAATCTATGGTAGTTGTCGGACGGATGATGTCGTAGTAGCTAACCACCAACATCAGCAGCATCAAGATGGCAAGTCCGATCAAGTGGATGAAACCCTCTCGGGCCGGGTCAACACGCCGCCCGCGGACAGCCTCCACGGCGATAAAAAAGATACGCCCACCGTCAAGCGCGGGCAAAGGCAATAGGTTGGTGATAGCCAGTGCCGTGCTGATCAGGCCTACCAGGTTCAAAATCGGAAACCACCAACTTGTTTGCACCGAGGCCTGTACCGCCGATGCGGTCTGTTGATAGAGACCTGCCGGCCCAATGGGACGGACCAACTCAGCCGGGATCAACCCACGTAGAAGTAGAATCGGCACACTAATGGTCAAGCCGATGATGCCAAATGTCTCCTTGAGGCCTGACCACACGGCTTCACCAAACGAATAATACTTTAGCGTGATCTTTGAGACGGCCGGTTGGATAGCTATACCCATGGCCCCCTCCCCCTCGGGCGGGTTGACGCGAGGCGTAAGCTGTACCTCAAGAAGGTCCGTACCACGTTTGATCGTCAACGACACTTCCTGGCCAAGGTAATCGCGGGTCAGCGCAATGAGTTCTTCTGGTGACTTGACGGGAGTGCCATCAATTGCGACCACGATGTCGCCTATTCGCAGTCCAGCTCCGTCAGCCGGCGAGCCAGAGGTGACACCACTGATCATTACGTTGTCAGTAGCGACTACCTCAGGCGCACCTAGCATAAACGCCGCCGAAAAGACAAGGATTGCCAGCAGAATATTCATCCCGGCACCTGCCACCAGCACCGCAACGCGCACCTTCTTGCTCTTGCTGGCAAAGCTACCGGGGGCCGAGGGGTCTTCTTCACCTAGCATTCGGACGTAGCCACCAAAGGGAATCAAGTTGATGGTATATTCAGTGCCGCGCTCCAGTCGCTCAACTATTCCTACAGACGCACCGAATTCCTCAGAGGCCTCTACGTCAGACATATCTTCGGGGATCGCCTCCAGACGACTTACCACGACCTGCCCATCAGCCTGAGTCTCTGTTTGGTAGGCCACACGCCCACCCACTTCAATCTGGCGCGAAACCTCGGTTTTGCGCCCAATTACCCAGTCTCTTCCCTGAAGGCGGATCTTTCCTTCATTCTGCCAGTATTTTAGCAAACGCGGCGGGTAGCCGAAGGCAAACTCCTCAACCACGACTCCTGTCCGTTTAGCGACGATAAAATGGCCTAACTCGTGCACAAATACCAACAGGCTCAGCACGATACCAAAGGCAATAACCGTTAGCATATCTTTCCTATTCCTTTCAACTATAACCACCAATCCCGAATCTAATTATACCCAACCCCGGCTGTTCTGCCAAACACAAGTAGCGAGCGGTTATGCCTCAGATTCCTGGCTTCGAACTGCTTCGCCATTCAGCTACCGGGGTCTTACGCGACCTTCACGCCCAAAAATGGCGCAAAAACCTGGGCTGCAAGATCGGGACACGCACTTGCGTGCCTCAGCGTCTTGACGTAGAATGCAGCACGCTTTGAATAGTACCGGGTGATTAGCCCCCTATAGAGGTCGAGGTCAACTATGGCAACCAAGAAGAGAAGACGCTCTTCCAAAGCAAAGCGAGGAGGTATCTCAACCACCCACATCTTGATCGTCGCTGGCGCAGCCGTTCTAGTCTTCGGTCTGCTGGTTGTTCTGAATATTAACCGCTCGCAGTCAAGCGTCACCGGTGTATCCTATGAGACAGGCATAACCTCCGACGGAGAACCTTATAAAGGGTGGCCAAATGCCCCCATACAGGTGGTGGAGTACTCCGACTTTCTGTGTGGTCACTGCGGCGATTTTGCCGATGCGCTCCACGCACTTGGCCCAGACTACATTGAAACAGGCAAAGTGCAAGTTGTCTTTCGCAACTATGCGTTTCTGGCGCCAGAGTCAATTCAAGCCGCCCAGGCAGCCGAGTGCGCTCTGGACCAGAGCGCCGACAAGTTCTGGCTTTATCATGATCTACTCTTCGCCAATCGGGGGACCGGCCTGGCAGCCTACAGCAAACCTCGACTGAATACATATGCCCGGGAGGTCGGCTTGGATACGGGAGCTTTCAAGGATTGCCTCGACTCAGGTACCCAGCTTGCAGAAGTGGAGTCCGACAGGGCCGAGGGCCAAAGCCAAGGCGTAGAGTCAACCCCTACCTGGTTCCTCAACGAACAGATGATTCGTGGTGCACTTCCGCAGAGCGAGCTGCGTCAGATGTTTGAAGCTCAGTTGTCGCGAGGGTCTTGACATGGGAGGGAGTATAACAAGAGCGACCTCACCCGTTACAGGCCGCGTCAATTGGCGCCTATGGCTGATGCGCCTATTGGCCTTGGCTGGAATTGGAGTATCGGCCTATCTTACTTGGACCCACTTGGCGCACCAAGCAGTAGCCTGTGGTCAATCCCAAGACTGCGATATTGTGCAACAGTCTGTCTATTCGGAAGTCGGGGGCATCCCAGTAGCCCTATTGGGGCTGGTAGCCTACACGGCCTTGTTCGCCCTGACACTGCTGCGAGGGCACGTCGCGGAACACCTGGATAACTACATCCCACTTGCCATATTTGGCATCTCATTTATAGGTGTGCTATACTCGGCCTACCTGACCTACTTAGAATTATTAGTGATTTATGCGATATGCCGCTGGTGTGTCAGTTCGGCGCTCATCATCACCGCTATCTTCCTACTATCACTGCCTGGCCTGAAGGCCGAGGCTGATGCATCTGGATAGCCCATACCCTGCCCATAATGTGACACATACCTGTGGGAGGTAACAATATGACCAAAATAATCTGCCGTGCCAGTGATTGCATCTACTGGGAGGAAGGCATATGCTCGTCGGAAAAGATAACCTACGATCCTGAACAGGGATGTCTCAATCATGAAGGCATTGAGGATGTCTTGTTGGAAGACGAAGAAGAGTGGGAGGAGGAGGATATTCTGGACGACGAGGCACTAGATTGGGTCGAAGAGGATGATGATCTGCTAGATCTCGATGAGGATGAAATTGACGAAGACGACTGGGACGTGTAAATCCCGGTATGTCCCAATTCGGCTAACAAAACAAGCCAGCCAAGGCTTGCGGTCAAGCCAGCGGGTCAGCTACCCCTGGCTTATTTTATATATCATACCCACGCTTCCCCATTGGAACCGACGAAAGGATCAGAATCAGCCCAATGTCTACCCAACCCATTGATTGGCTCTTGACTCACGGTATCGTCGTGACGATGAATGATACATATCAATTGATTGAAGACGGCGCCGTAGCCGTGAAGGGCTCAGAGATCATCGCAGTGGGCGAGAGCGCACAACTCGAAGCTCGCTTCGCCCCCAACAGGACGCTCGACTGCACCGGATGCGCAATTATCCCGGGTCTGATAAATGCCCACACCCATGTTCCCATGACTCTGCTGCGCGGCCTGGCTAACGACCTGCGCCTCGATGTCTGGCTTTATGGCTATATGATGCCAGTGGAGCGGGAATTTGTGGGCAGCGATTTCTGTCGTGTGGGCACCTTGCTGGGATGCGCTGAAATGATTCGCTCCGGCATTAGCACCTTTTGTGATATGTACTACTACGAGGACGAAATTGCTCACGCGACAGTTGAAGCAGGTATGCGCGCTATCTGCGCGCAAACCATCCTGAAGTTTCCGGCTCCCGACGCCACCAGCTACGAAGAGAGTCTGGCCTATTGCCGAGGCTTCATCCAGCGATGGCTGGGCCATCCACTCATCGTGCCGGCTGTGGGACCACACGCCGCTTATACCTCCACGCCTGAGATGTTGCAGGCATCCGCAGCTTTGGCCTTGGAATACGACGTGCCCCTGCACATCCACATCTCAGAAACGACCCTGGAAGTGGAAGGAAGCAAAGCTCAGTACGATATGCCGGTGGTGCCTTGGCTGGAACAGCAGAACATCCTCCAGGCGAAAGTCATTGCAGCGCACTGCGTCCACTTGGATGAAAGCGAGATGCACACCCTGAAGCGCCACAGGGCTGGCGTGGCACATTGTCCCAGCAGCAACCTCAAGCTGGCCAGCGGCGTAGCCCAAGTACAAAGAATGCTGGATATCGGGATAGACGTGGGTATTGGTACCGACGGCCCCGCCTCCAACAACGACCTGGACATGTTCGAAGAGACCCGGTTGGCAGCCTTTCTGGCCAAAGGCTGCTTCAGCGACCCTATGGCGCTGCCAGCCAAAGCCGCCTTCGCCCTGGCTACCATCGAAGGGGCACGTGCTCTGCACCTGGGGAACCTCATCGGCTCGCTTGAGGTAGGCAAACTGGCTGACATTGCCGTTGTGGAACTGGGCCACACCCACACAACCCCCAAGTTTCAGCGCGACACCGACGCCATCTACTCACAGCTCGTCTACGCAGCCAAGAGCACCGATGTGCGTGATCTACTGGTAAACGGGCAGTCACTCATGCGTGACCGGGAGTTGCTGACCCTCGATGAGGACAGCCTCAAGATTCAAGCTGAAGAATTCGCCCGCCGTATTGACTCTTTTCTTGTTGCCCGTGAAGGTAACCTGTTATCCAAGCTGCTGGCCATTGGTAGTGGCGTCATCCCCCAGGAATCATTTGAGATTCAGGTCAAAGTCCGCCTGCAAACTCCGGAAAGCGTCCTGGCGAAGTTGGATGATGCCAATTCTGGGCTGACCATCCCCCGCTCGTCTGTGCGCAACCAGTACGATACCTATTTCTTATTCAAGAAGCGGGAAATGGAGCGACTGCGCCATCGAGAGGATGAGGTTCTGGATGAGCGCGGGGAGATTCGAGAAGTATTCTACACCATGACATTGATGGGACCGGCCCGCGAACGAGAGTACGACAACTCCATCGTTCTGACCCGTTCCCGCTACGCTGCGCCAGCTGACCGCAGCCTGCGCTTTTATCGAGAATACTTCCAACCCGACGGAGAACGACAGGTTATCAAGCGACGACAACGCTTTCACATCATTTACAAGGAGACCGACTTCGCCATCAATCTGGATCAGGTGCGGACCCCAGAGGAGAACGGATACTACCTTGAGATCAAGAGCCGTACCTGGTCAGCGCGCGATGCGAAGAACAAAGCGGAACTTATTGGCGAGCTTCTGGAGCTGCTTGGCGCGAAGACGGAAGACATCCTGAAGATCGAGTACATTGATTTCGCTTAGTGGCGCTCGTTGTTAGAGGCGTTGAGTGCTTCGAGGGCAATGCCCACCTCGTCGTAGATGGCAAAGAAATCAATGGTCAGAGCCAGCTCCAACACACGATGGATGTGGTCGGGGAGACCGGTCAGGGCCATGCTATAGGTTTGCTTGCGTGCTTCGAGCAGAGCCTTGACGCCAGCCATACTCAACTCGGTCACATCCCGCATACTGAGCACGATCCGGGACATATTCGTCCGCTCTAACAGCTCCTCGAAATGCGCTTCGAAGACTTCAGCGCCGTAAGCATCGAAGCGCCCCCTCAACGCAAGAATGGCAACGTCTTCCATCACTTGCTGCGTCCCCACCCTGAAGTCGTGGGTGTCTGACAGGTCCATCTCGAGCTCTTCAGTAGCCACCAGCACCTCAGGTGGTGTGGTGCTGAAATCTTGTGACAGATATTCCAAAGTTGCCTGATGGACGCGCCAGATTTCGTCGTCATCTGCGGCAGGATCGTGGTGAAATAGCACCAATTGTTTGACTCCGGCCTGTCGGGCGATGTCGGCACCGATCAGTGCCGAACTGTGGCCCCAATCCTCCCTGATGATTGAATCTCGAACGGAGAACATAGCATCGAAGATGAGAACATCGGCGCCACTGAAGAAATCGATGTACTCTTTGGTATGCGATGCACTGAGACACTTGTATTCGGCATCAGTAGCCAACACGAACGCCGAAACCCCATTCTCTACCCGGTAAGCATAGGCAATACCCGGGTGCTGAAGAGCTTTGCCCCGGATTGCCAGCCCGGCCACTTTGACGATCTCGCCCTCTTCGATTTGTCTGAATTCCAGATCAGCCTTCAAATGCTTGAACGAGGCAGGGAACCACTCAGCTTTCATCTGTTCAATGACCACGCGCTCAACATGCGGATGCACATAGTAGATGGTGAAGCGGTTGCCCGGGACGAAAGCAGGCCGAAAGAACGGAAAGCCGTGGATATGATCCCAATGCGTATGCGTGAAGAAAATACTTGCTTCTCCCTTTCCCTGGCCAAATTCTCCTTCCATTAGGGCGTTTCCTAACTCCCGCATGCCAGTGCCTGCGTCAAAGATAACCAGGCCTTCTGGTGTTGCAACCGAAACGCAAGAGGTGTTACCGCCCACCGTACCTCGAACAGCAAGCGGAAGGCCCGCCACAAATTCTTCAATGGCTTCGGGATCGGAAAGATCCACTTGTTTGACGGCTGCCTCTTTCAGGCTACGCATTATCTTGCTTTGAATCTGAGTGGAAGACAGTGGCGCTGGTATTGAGCCCCGTACTCCCCAAAACTTTATCAGCATTACCCGTCACTTCTTCGGGATATTTCTGATGGAATCTAGTCACCCGATTACATCCATCCTAACATAAGGCTTCATCACTGACAATAGGCAATCTGTCCTGTCGCAATAGGCAAAATAACGTAGATCGCTGAGTCGCCTCAAGTTTGGACACATCCGCCTAGACAATGGGTGCGTCAAAATTCTTGGACGGAAAATGCCGTAGGCCGGGGGGAAGATTCCTCCTGGTCTGCCCAAAACCTGGGCCAGACCCCGCTGGACAACTGGCTACTTGAGATTCTGTGCACAATGCATATAATAGACCTATCCGAAGGAGAGAAAGGTACTCGCAATGTCAATGAAAACACACACGTGTGGCCAGCTTCGATCGGAGAACGTCGGCGAGAGTGTAACGCTGGCCGGCTGGGTACATCGTCGGCGCGATCACGGGGGGCTGCTATTCATAGACCTGCGGGATAGGTGGGGTATCACCCAGATCGTCTTCAATCCCGATACCTCGGCCGACGCACATTCGGCAGCCCGTGACTTGAGGCCAGAATACGTCGTGCAGGTATCAGGCGTTGTACGCCATCGCCCACCTGGACTTGAGAATCTCGAGCTGGCGACCGGCGCAATCGAGGTTGTGGCCGAAGAGGCGGAGATCCTTAATCCAGCCAAAACCCCTCCCTTCTACATCAATGAAGACGTACCTGTTGAAGAAGCGCTCCGCCTGCGCTATCGTTACCTCGACTTGCGGCGACAGCGGATGCAGCACAATCTGATCCTTCGTCACGAAGTGGTGAAATTCATCCGCGACTTTCTAGCTGATGAAGGATTTATCGAAGTCGAAACGCCAATTCTCTTCAAGAGCACCCCGGAAGGGGCGCGGGACTATCTAGTGCCCAGCCGGGTTCATCCAGGGAAATTCTACGCCTTGCCACAGAGCCCTCAGCAGTTGAAACAACTCCTGATGGTGGCCGGCTACGAGCGTTATTTTCAGATTGCCCGCTGCTTCCGCGACGAGGATCAGCGAGGCGACCGACAACCTGAGTTCACCCAGCTGGACCTGGAGATGAGCTTCGTGGATCGCGAAGATGTGATGGACGTTATCGAGCGACTTTACACCGCCATTGTCGAGCAGATCAGCAGCAAACAGCTCCTGTTCAAACCATTTATGCGGCTGAGCTACAACGAAGCGATGGAACGCTTTGGCACCGATCGGCCCGATATGCGCTTTGGCATGGAGCTGGTCGATGTCTCAGATATTGCTGCCGAATGCGATTTCCGCGTCTTTTCTGAGACAGTTGCCAACCACGGGCTGGTCAAGGGATTCAACGCCCAGGGGTGCGGGGTCTACAGCCGCAAGCAGATTGACGAGTTGACCGCCTTCGTCCAAGAGTTCGGGGCAAAGGGCTTGGCCTGGCTGGCTCTCGACGACAAGGGAGACATACGCTCTTCCTTCGCCAAATTCCTGACTGACGCGCAAGTTCAGGCTATCGTCAAGCGCCTAGATGGGCAGCCAAACGACTTACTCCTGCTCGTTGCCGACCAGCCCGAGATCGCCAACGAAGCGCTGAGCCGTTTGCGCCTCGCCCTGGGCGATCGACTCGGCCAGCGCGACCCCAACCTGCTGGCCCTTTGCTGGGTGAT
>WOR8_10002084_pt1 | contig 19991 bp, 22 predicted proteins | sample DeeMarSeWOR38_10_FD_19890 | JGI IMG/M metagenome (IMG submission 19890)
CATGAGAGCGGGAAGGTCAAGGACGAGGTAGATTGGGTCGAACTACGCGACCTAGGACCGGTGATGTGAAATGGAAACGAACAAGCTATTCGACGAGTACTACGACAAGGTACTAATAAATGGGGGCACCACGTGCTGTCCAGGCTGCGGAGGCCCCCTGTTCTGGAGGATGATCCTGGAGATACTGGGATCCAACACAATCCTGTACGGTGGGGGTCCCTGTGCTGGCTGCGCGACTAGAAACATCAAGCTGCCCAAGTTCGGCCTCCACTTCTCCTTCGTCGCAGACGCCGCCTCGGGGATCGTGGCTGCTCTAGCGGCTAAGGGTCGGGACGACGTCCTCGTCGTCTCCGGGGCGGGGGACGGCGGGACGGGGGACATCAGCTTCGGCAAGGTCTCCGCCGCGGCGGAGCGCAACGAGAACATGATACAGATCTGCATCGACAACGAGGCCTACATGAACACGGGTATCCAGAAGAGCGGGCTGACTCCCTTTGGAGCTTGGACCACCACGACTCCGCTGGGGAAGGAGGCCAACAAGAAGGAGATACCCATGATCATCGCCCAGCACAAGGTGCCGTACGTGGCGACGAACTCCGTGGCCTACCCTAGGGACCTGCGCGCCACGCTGGAGAAGGCGAAGGGGATCAAGGGCTTCAGGTACATCCACAACGTCATGCCCTGCCCCACGGGGTGGAGGTTCAATCCTGCGAAGAGCATCGAGGTGACGAAGCTGATGGTGGACACATGGGTCTGGCCCCTATACGAGGTAGAGAACGGCGTCTTGAAGCTGAATGTGAAGCCGAAGCAGAGGCCCGTTGAGGACTACCTGAAGTCCCAGAACAGGTTCAGGCACCTCACGGACGATCAGATACAGTGGGTTCAGGGCAACATCGACGAGAAGCGGGAGATGCTCCTGGAAAACGATGGCAAGAAGATAATCATCTAGGCCACTACCACTTTTTTTATCTTTTTTCGCCTGTAAAATGAGGGGTTAGAAGGCGAGCTCCCTCTTCTGGAAGACATAGAGGGCGATCACGAGGGCTACGAGTCCCACACCCACCACCACCGCGAGCTCACCCATGGGCATCCCGCCGTTCGCTAAGATGGTCCCCGTGCTCAGGTAGTTGAAAACCGTATAGTCCTTGAGGAAGCTCAGTTCCCCAAGGTCCCCCAACCGAGTCATTATGTACTGGGTCACGATTAGGGCGCCCGAGGCGCTGAGGGCCCGGTTTGACTCAAGGAACAGTGTCCCGCAGAGTAGGGAGAGCGCACCGAGGGCGAAGAGCCAGAGCCAGAACCCCGTCAGAGCGTGTATCAGGACAGTCATGTCCAGGTTCTCCCCGAGGCTGTTGGTGCTCACCACTGCAAAGATGTAGATGAAGACACCGTAGAGGATGTTGTAAGTTACGTGGACCCCGAACTTCTCCAGGAGGTACCTCCACCTGGGGATGGGGTAGCTCAACGTCACGTCCAGGGTGTTCTTGTCTACCTCCCCCGCCACGATCCTCGCAGGGATCAGTATGGCGATGAAGATTATGGCCCACTCCATGCAGATCCCCACGTACATGTAGAAGACCCCCTGCCAGGTCGTCATGTCCAAGAGCCCCAACTGGCCCAAGAGAGCCTGGTATATGGGGCTCTGGAGGAGATCGGAGTATGCTGCCACCAAATCGCCCTTCATGCTGGGCCAGATGCCCGCCATCAAGGGGACGATGAGTGAGACAAAGAACGGTGTGATTATTCCGCCCTTCCAACCCTTCCGCAGATTCTTCAGATATACTCTCATCACGTTCACCTACTGGTAGTACTGGAGGAAGATCTCCTCCAAGGTCGCGTCCTGGACGCTGAGGCGGTCAAGCTCGTAGTTCGTGAGAAACCTGAGGAGCTCGTTGATGTCCTCCTTGACTTTGAGGAGCAGGGTGTCCTCGTCCTCGACTTCCGCGGAGATCACCGAGTTAATAGCCTCCAAAGCCTCGATGTCGGGGACTTCCGATGTGAAACTGACCCTGACGTTCTGGAGGAACTTGGACACCAGGTTTTCCACCTCCTCGACGAGGATCATCTCCCCCTCCTTGATTATGCCTATCCTGTCGCAGACCGCCTGGACCTCGGCGAGGTCGTGGCTGCTCAGGAACACTGTCTTGCCCTCCGCCTTGAGCTCCTTGAGGAGCCTGTGGGCGCTCGCGGCCATCAAGGGGTCCAGACCCGAGGTGGGCTCGTCCAGTATTAAGAAGTCCGGCTTAGACGCCAGCGCGAGTATGAGCCCCACCTGCTGCCGGTTTCCCGAGCTCAGAGCCTTGACTTTCATGGTGAGGTCTACCCTGAACACGGACCTCAACTCCCTGAGGTACTCCGTGTCGATTGGCCGGAAGCCTCCGTAGTAGTCAATTAACTCGTTCCCGGTGAAGTTCTCGTAGAGGGAGAGGTCCCCCGGGACGTAGCCGATCCTCCTCCGGATCTCCAGGGCGTCCCTGTGATGGTCCATCCCGAAGACCGTGACGGTGCCCTCCTGTATGTGGAGGTAGTCGAGGATCGACCTCATTGTGGTAGTCTTCCCGGCCCCGTTCGGCCCCAGGAACCCGAATATCTCGCCCCTCCTCACGGAGAAGCTGACGTCCTTGGCGCCCACGACGCGCCTCCCGAGTCTCCGGCCGGCGATCTCAAGGTCCCTACCATAGACCTTTGTCAGGTTCGAGACCTCGAGGACCGTTTCGCTACTGCCCATGAGTGCTCAATCTCCTTTCTGTATGCTTTTCCAAAGCTTACTTCATTGATAAAGCCCCGAGGACCAATTAATAAATGTTTTCACAAATCTCCGAAAACTCCGAAAACATAGAAAAATAAAAAAACTCATAAACCCTACCACAGAATAGTACAATGAGCCCCAAGGGTAACATCCATCATGACGTTAGAGACCGGTCCTCGTTCGCTTCGACAGCTCAAGGTCGACTTCATCGCGTTCATGGAGCAGGTCCACAGAGCCCTCGGCTTCGACGCCAACCTCATCAGCGTGCTCTTCTCCCTCCTCATGGAGGGGCGATACCTGACCCAGGAGGAGATCATGGACCTCTCCGGCCTCAGCAGGGCATCGGTCTCAGAGAACCTCGCGAAGCTCACGGACCCCGCCAGCAAGTTCCCGGTCCTGGTGACACGCCTCCCCGGAGACCGGAGGAAGCACTACTACTGCCCACTGGAGTTCGACGAGTACATTCGGACATTCTTTATCGAGGCCTCGGCAGCCTCAGACTTCGGAACCAAGTTTATCCCCCCAATATTGGAGAGGCTCGAATCCTTGGACCCTGACGACCCAGCCGTAGACTATATCAAGAGCTTCCTCAGGTATCTCCTCTCTGTGACGGAGTTTTACGAGGAATTCATAGCGAAATCTGAGGAGAACCTAAAGTTGTACTTCGAGGACATCGATCTAAACCTGGACCTCCCAACTCCGGACGTCGTCAGCGGTCCGGAGGGCACCGGCAAGGCACTCGCAGGAGGTAAGCCCGTTAAAGGTGATTCGCTCCTCAATATCAAGCGGGACTTCATTGTGGGGATGCTCGAGAGCTCCGCCCCAATAGGGAGGAGGAAGGAGCCTGTGGCCGTATATCTGGCGATGGGTCTATCACATGAGCCCCTGACGCAAGAGGAGATCATGGAGGTCACAGGGTACGGGAGGAGCACAGTCTCGGAGACCCTCACGAGACTCGGAGGGCTGGGGGTCGTAAGCGTCGAAAAAAAACCTGGAGATCGGAAGAAGTACTACTCAGCGCTGGTGGGCTTCGAAGACTACGGCCTACAGAAGTCTCAGATGCAGAAAGGGGGCTATTCCCAGATCGTTGATATGGTCAAGAGAAGGTTCCTGCCCAGGCTGAAGAAGGTCGAAGGCGATCAAGATGAGAAGGAGCGCATGAGGGTGTTTCTCGAGGCAAACATTCGAACCTACCAGCTCATCGTGGACTACGTTGGCCTACTGTTCGAAACGTTTCAGGAATGGATGAAGGACCTCGAATGGCCACCACAAAAGTGAGAGAAACGAATCACTTTAGACCATCTCACACTGATCCTAAGAACTAAGAAAACATCTTCAAGCCGATTTCCAAAAGCTCTCGATAATGATCAAGCGTATGGCACGGTCTGCATGGGGGCCAAGAGCGCTCTGTACCGCTGAAGGAACTCGACGCCCTTCTCAGTGGAGTAGTACCTATCGTCCTCCGGCGTCAGGAGACCACCGCTCACAAGGGTGTTGATGTATCCCTTGACGATCCGGAAGTTTAGGTTGGCCTTGTACACGATGTGGCTCTTCTTTGCCCCGTTCACGGCGACGCTGAGTATGTCCGCGCAGATATCCGCTGAACTTCGTCTCACACTTATACCTCCGTTGAATACATAAACCCAATAACCCAAATATAAGCCTTCTCTGACGAAATTGGGGTAAAAATCGACTTATTTTACAATTTAAAAAGATATTTTTCCCCATTCTTGGATAAAATATCTAAGTTAGAGAGACATATTTCCCGTTTTTGGGAAAAAAATCGACCTTTAATACAATTTTTTTCCCTTGCCCCCCCCGCAAAATAGCGTTCAGGGCTCTCAGAGGCGTAAATCCTCAACATGATATCAATAGGGATATTCCTAGTGATCTCCCAGAAAACACGTGACTGTGATACCTTTTTAGGGCTACTCAGCCAGCTATACGAGCAGTTGGAGACGATATCTATGGCTGATCCCCTTGAACTCATCGACGAGGACCATCTCATCGAGCTCGCCAAGACCCTTTTATCCATCCCATCCGTGACGAACAGGGAGCACGAGATATCCGATTGGATCTATGAAAAGTTCAAATCCTTGGGCCTGACCGATGTCAGGCGTCTGCCCGTGGAGGAGGCCGGCGACACAATAGTGGGGTGGATCGACGGCCCCGAGGACGGCCCCAAGATGATGTTGAACTTCCACATGGACACCTTCGGGGTCTTCGAGGGCTGGGAGACAGATCCCTTCACTCCCCACGTTGAGGGCGACCGCCTTTACGGTCTGGGATCCCACGACATGAAGGGTGGCGCAGCCTGCCTGCTGGGTGCCGTTGAGGCACTCGTGGAGTCGGGTGTGGAGCTGGACGGGCGGGTTCTGGTCTCGGCGACCTCCGACGAGGAGAACTGGTCCAGGGGCGCCCACGAGCTCATCGGGAGCGGGCTGCTCAAGGACTGCAGATACTGCATGGTCCCCGAGCCCACCGCCCCCGCCACCCTCACAATAGGCCAGAGGGGACGCCACGTCTTCCACCTCACGTTCCACGGGAAGACCGTCAGCGCCGCCTACGACTCGGGGGTCAACGCCGTGGTAGACGCAGCGAAGGTCGTCACCGTACTGGCTGACCTGGAAGAAGAGGCACTCGGGTACAGTGAAGAGTTCGAGATGAGGGGCAGCCTCTGCGTCATCGGGCTCCACGGAGGCGGGACCATGATCCTCGTCCCCGAGCTTGCGGAGGTCTACATCGACCGCCACATCCTCCCCGGGGAGACAGCTGAGGACGCCGCGGCTCAGATCAGGTCAGCCGTCGAGGAGGCAGGCATCAGGGGCTCCTACGAGCTGAAGTGGGACGAGAGGCCCACCCCCGCCCCCACCTCGTTCATCGTACCCCCCGACTCTCTCTTAGTGCAGACCGTGAAGGGGAACCTTGAGAGGGAGCTTGGAAAGCCTGTGGGCTTCATACTGGGCCGCAGCGTGGCAGACACCAACCACTTCGTCGTCCACGGGGGCGTGCCCACAATCATCTGTGGGCCGTCAGGAGGGAACACCTGCGAGGCCAACGAGTACGTGGAACTATCGTCTCTCCCGGTGATCGCCCGCACCTACGTTCGGTCCGTGATTGATCTCCTGGAATCATAGAAGTCACCATCTTTTTCCTGTCCTCGACTATATCCACATTTATACTCCTAGAACAATTCTTCAGCGCGTTTAAGGGGAGGGCCTGGATGAAGCTTGATACACATGTAGCTCGTCACGACGATGACGTCAAGCAGGTTGTGCTACGAATCAGCGAGGTGGCTAAGAAGATCAGCAGGGGATTTGCCACCAGAAGGGGGGCCTCGGATACGTCGAACGTCTACGGTGAGCAGCAACAGGCCATGGACGTGTGGGCGGACGAGCTCCTAATCTCGGAGCTTGGGGCCTCCAAGCTTGTGAGGTACCTCGCCTCTGAGGAGCAGCCTGACGTGATGACTTTCGAGGGCTCAGCTTCAGACATCGGCGTGACGATAGACCCCCTGGACGGCTCCTCGCTCATCGACGTGAACCTCGCCGTCGGGACCATCGTGGGGATCTACAGAGGGAACGTCCTGAGCACCGGGGAGGGGATGCTGGGGGCGATGTATGTGCTGTACGGTCCTCTTACGACCCTCACCTACTGCCTGAGGGAGGGCGTCCACGAGTTCGTGCTAAACGACCAGGGCGAATTCATACTGCAGGAGGAGGGGATCACCATCCCGGAGGGGAAGATCTACGCCCCAGGGGCGTTGAGGCGGGACTGGCTCTCCGCACACAGGAGCTTCATAGATAAACTCGAGGCGGAGGGGTATAAACTGAGGTACAGCGGTAGCTTCGTGGCCGATGTCCATCAGATACTCCACAAGGGCGGGGTCTTCACATATCCCGCGTACGCGGGCAGGAAGCAGGGGAAGCTGAGGCTACTCTTCGAGGCCACCCCCATGGGCTTCATCGTCTCCCAGGCGGGGGGAGCCGTAAGCAACGGTCGACGAGACCTGCTGACGATCAGGCCTGAGGCGGTCTCCCAGCGTGTCCCCGTCTATATAGGTGGCAAAAGGGAGATAACGTTAATCGAGGGCATGCACAAGGAGGATACAGAATGAACGATCCGTTACCGGGAAACGTGATATTCGAGAGCCTTAGAGATAAGGGCGCGATCGTCCTCGCGTCCAACGCAAGGACCACGGCAGGAGTTGTGGAGGGCATCTTCAAGGCAGCGAAGGCCCTCGACTCGGCTGTGATCTTCGAGATAGCGAGGTCCGAGTGCAACCTCGACGGAGGGTACACCGGTCAGACGCCGAGCCGCTACTCGGAGGAGGTACGCAGGGCGGCTGAGAGCGTGGACTTCGACGTCTGGTCGCTCCATGCCGACCACGTCACGGTTAAGAAGGGCACCCCCGAGGACGTGGACGAGACCCGCAAGCTGCTGGACGCGCAGATGGAGGCGGGCTTCACGTCATTCGCCATCGACGCCTCCTACCTCTTCAACATCTATGGTGGGAACCTGCGGGAGGAGCTAGCCCAGAACATCGACGTGACCACTGAGCTTGCTAAGCACCTCGAGTCCAATATGGGAGGAAAACCCTTCGGCTTGGAGGTGGAGGTCGGAGAGATCGGAAAGAAGGATGAGCACGGCCACGTCGTAACGACCCCTGAGGAAGCGGTGACCTTCGTGAAGGCCCTCAACGAGAACGACGTCTACCCCCAGGTGCTCGCCATCGCCAACGGGGCCTCCCACGGGAACGTCTATGACGATCAGGGGAACGTGATCGAACAGATCTCCATAGACATCCCCCAGACGATAGCCGTCGCAAAGGCCCTGAGGGAGAACGACCTGGACGTCAGGATCGCCCAGCACGGGATCACCGGCACCCCCCGGGAGCTCATAAGCAGCGTCTTCCCCAAAGGAGACATAATCAAGGGGAACGTCGCCACTTTCTGGCAGAACCTCGTCCTAGACGCCTACAAGGTCTACCAGCCTGAACTCTACAGGGACATCTACGACTGGACTCTGGAGACTTACAGGCCGAAGAACCCGGGGAAAGCCGACAATGAGGTCTACGGGAAGAACGTGAAGTATGCCATAGGGCAGTTCAGGGAGCGGATCGACGCCGTGGACGAGGAGACCGTCGCCACCATCGAGGCGCTTTCCTACGGTGAGGCCCGGACCTTCATCAAAGCTTTCGGCTCCCGGGGGACCGCGTCGACGGTCAGGAAGGCCCTGTAACCATTCATGGGCGCTTGACGAACTCCACGACGTAGCCCTCGGGGTCCTCGCAGAGGAACACCCAGCCTCCCGCGCTGAACTCCCGTACGCCCTCGTCGAGCATCTTCACGCCCCTCCCCTTCAGGTAGTCGAACAGCTCGTAGATATCTCCGTCATCGGGGACGTGGAAGCAGAGCATCACGGGCTTGTCCTCCGTCGCGGGCAGATAGCCGTGGCCGTCGAGGACTACGCCGACGGCGACGTTGGGGTGAATCCAGTACTGCTTCACGTGGTCGGACTCGTGGGTCTCCTCAAGACCCAATATGTCCCCGTAGAACTCCCTCGCCTTATCCAAGCTCTTGTGGTAGATGAAGATCTTGAACGTGTCGAACTCGGGGTAGCCTCCATCAGTCATCTACGGGGTCCTCCTTCCATAAGCGCGGGTGGTGGTAGCCGCTGTAGAGGGTCGCAAACGGGTTGTGACCCGTCAGCCTGTCCTTCACTATCAGGGTGGTCACGGGCGCCTCAGAGTACTTGATGAACTGGATGTCATGGCCGATGCAGAGGCCCACTATGATGTTGAGGTCGGTGGACTCCGAGTTGAGCACATCAGCCTGGACGATGGGGTTGCACCCAGCCTCGAAAGCCTCCAGTTTACCCCGTAGGGCAACAATCTTGTCCTCCCCGGCTATGCCCCACTCCGACTTGTCGACGCTCCCGCACTTGCAGCAGACGGAGTAGGCCTCAAGCCCCGCCCCCTCAAGTATCTCGACAACCTTCTTCGCCTCGTCCCCGAGCCCCACGCAGAAGGCGACGCCGAGCCTGTTCCATCCCATCATCTCGGAGAATTTTATGATCTCTAGGAGCCTGGGACGGACCGCAATAACCCGACCCCTAATATTCTGATAGGCCCTCTTCTCCGTGACCGTGGAGTTGTAGTAGAGCCTCCTCTCAGCCTCGTCGTACTTCTCCATCGCCGCCTCTATGACCTCCTGCTTGTGCTTCATGGGGCAGAACCCGGGGAGCTCATCCCTCATCCAGCCCTCCCTGTAGCAGACCCGTTCGACGCACTTGCTGCATTGGGGGACTATCAAACCAGAATCCTCTGTTCATTGAGGCTCTAACATTATAGATGTCTTATGGTGGGGGCGTGAAAGATGTGCCATGTCCTATATCTCGGCCCTCTCGGGCTCCCTAATCACGGCGATAAACACCACCCCGATTACCATCAATGCTCCGGAGAGGATCAGCCAGGGGTAGCTAGTATCCATGCTGTATAGGTAGCCGCTGATGAACGTACCGACAGTCTGGAAGGACCTCCCCAAGATGCCGCTCCCCCAAGCCCCCCTCATGAGCCATATCCCCCCGCCGCCGATGGAGGCGAGGACCCTTCCCCTCTGCTCCCTGGGGGTCATATCTGCGAAGAGGCTCTGGAACGCCGGGTTGAGGAAGGCGTTGGTGAGGGTCGTGAACGAGGCGAGGGCCACTACGTGGGTGAACGTGGTGCACCTGAGGAAGAGGAGGCTCTGAGCCCCACCTATGATGAGGCACAGGCCGGCGATCCACTTCTTCGAGAACCTGTCCACTATGCTCCCGGCGGGTATGCCCAGGACGACGCTTACGACGCCTGAGATGAGCATGACTGTCCCCCACTGCTGGACGTTTAAACCAATGACCTCGCTGGCTCTGACGATCCAGAACCCGCTGACGAGGGACGCGAAGAATACCCCCGTAGAGACGAGGAGGGACAGCGTCCAGAGCTCCCTGGTCACGGTGCCCAGGACGCCGAAGACGCTCCTGTAGGCCTCTGCGACGAGGCTGGGTATCTTCCCCAGGGAGAAGTCAAGGGTCTTGGGGTTTTCAACGGTCTCCTTGAGGTACCTGAGCCTGAAGAGGGCTATGACCGCTGCGATGAAGAACCCTGCAAGGTAGAGCCCCCGGATGGCCTCCTTTATCCCATAGGTCTCAATCAGCCAGCTCCCCACCACCGGTGCGGCGAGGCCGAAGGCACTTGGGATCGCAGCCGTGGCGGCGAAGCCGATGCCCCTCTGCTCGGGCGGGATGGAGTCGGCGATGAGAGCCTGCCTGGCTGGGAAGTAGAAGGTTACAATATTCTGGACGAACATGCCAACGGCGAGCCACTGCCATGTGGAGGTGAAGGCGGGGATGAGGAAGGCGACGCCGTATGCGAATGTCATGTACGCGATGAGCTTGATGCGCCCCTGGTAGTCGGCGATGTAGCCTCCCAGGGGGTAGAAGATGAGGGCGGCGAGGTTGCCTATGGCCATGATCTGCCCCACGGTCTGGTAGCTGCCCCCTAGGCTGAGGACGTATAGGCTGAGGAAAGGCCAGATGATGTCGATGGTGGACCGCCAGACGCACTCGCAGACGGTCATCACGAGGATGTTCCCCCTCATGAAGCTGAACCACTTAACCAACGGCAGACCCCAGAGATACTCTTCAAGGAAGAGCCAGGGCTATATATTTAACCCTCGTGCACTTACGTTGACCTTTTCGCGCTACCTTGGAGACTCTGGATGCCACTTCAACTGGATCTCCAGCGTCTTCCGCATCCCCGTTCTCTCAAGGTACCTAACGATCTTCTTCAACGGCGTATGTTTGGCGATTTTCCCCCTCTTCGTAGCAAGTCTCAGCAGCAGCCTCGCCATCAGCATGGTGCCCTCCTGGAGGTTCCTGGGGTCCACCTTGTCCATGTAATCGGCCGTGGTGTGCCCCCATCCCCTGCCCTGGACGAGCTGCCTCATGCTGGGCTCCTCGTGCATGTATATCGCGGGCACCCCCTGCATCACGAAGGGCCAGTGGTCGCTGGCGGCTGACATCCCCGTGTTTACGCTTGTTGGGTAGGCTACCTCCTTGAGGAACTCCTGGATCCACTCCTTCATCTCGGGCGGCTGGTACACCGTGAAGGCCGCGTGCTTCATTCCCTCAGTGTAGGCCAATCCACCGAGCTCGAGGTTCACCATGATGGCTGTATTCTTCATCTGATCAAGGTGGTCTGCGACGTAGCTGGTGCTGCCCGTGACCCCGATCTCCTCGCAGCCGAAGAGGATGAAGCGTATGCCCCGCTTGAACTTGCCCTCGTAGGGCTTCAGCACCCGGGCTAGCTCCATGGTGACGGCGGTGCCGCTCAGGTTGTCCATGGCGCCCTGGGCGATGTCATGGCCGTCATAGTGTCCGCCCACGACGATCCACTCATCGGATCTACCCGGGAGCTCGGCCACGATGTTGGCGGACTCGCTGTCTGGGACCACCTCGCTCTCGTCTGAGAACTTGGCCCTGAGCGGCTTGTTCCCGGCGAGGCGCTGCATCAATGAGCTCGTCTCGAGGCTCACGCCGATTCCCGGGATCTCGCCGCCCATCCGGTAACTGGGTCTCAGGCTTCCCGTGGCTGCCAGTTGCCCCGGATTGTGGTTCATGAAGATGAAGCCCACGGCCCCATACTTCACCGCGTAGCCGTACTTGGTACGCCTGTGCACACGTCTCCCCGAAGGGCTTGTGGCGCTGCTGCACAGCACGATCTTCCCTTTAACGTCCTCTGGACCTACCGCCTCGAACTCCTCGGGGCTGCCCGTCCCGAGGTTGATGACTTCAGCCTCCACTGTCCCGCCGGGGCTCATGGCGAGGCTGATGGCGTCGAACCCTCTCCTGACAGGTTCAGTCATCTCGAGTGTTGCCGGTCCACGTCTCCACCCGTAATACTTGAAGGGGACCGCTCGGGCGTTCTCGTAACCGTACTCTTTGAGTTTATCAACCATGTATTCCTGGGCCTGTTTCTCGCTGGGGGTCCCTGCGAACCTGCTGCCGATCTCGTCTGCGAGGACAAGCATGTTCTTGTGGATCTCGCTTGTCTGCCAGATCTCGCCGATGAGGTCTCTCTCCGTTTCCAGGTACCGCTCGTTGAGCATACTGTATCATCTGACATAGGAGAATTGTCGTATTAGAAGTTATGATATCCCGCATACGCATAAGGAGTGTAACGTTTGGAAAATGTGAGAAAAATAAAGCCAAGTCTGACATGTGTAGAAGCTGAAAATGTCCCCTCTTTATGCTTAGTTACCTACCAAGCTGGGAGTAAAAAAAAGAGAAATAGTAAATGACGGTGACATCATTGGATCATATTCACGCGCGCAACCGTTTGATATAGACCTTGGAGCGGGTTAGATGAAAACGTATGAAGACCTCACCCAACGCGGAAAGCTGCGGAGGACTGGGCGGGTTGCTCGGGCGGCCCTCGAGGCTTTCGGGTTCACAGAGGCTCGCCTGAGGTTAATGGTTGACGCTGGGAACACCACATATCGTGTTAAGGCCGTTGGTCGTACGACCGTGGAGAAAGGTCTTTACGTAGACGACTGTTATTCTCTGAGGCTCCACCAGCCGGGTTATCAGAACGATGGTGCCGTCGACTCCGAGTTGGAGTGGCTCTTCGCTCTGAGCGAAGCGGGGCTCCCGGTGCCGCAGCCGATCCCCACGAAAGATGGCGAGTTATCCGTAGAGGTCTCGGTCCCCGGGGCGCCGGTGAGGCGGTGCTCACTCCTCCGATGGGTGAAGGGGAGGATGGCCCCGAAACTCGTCCGCCCGTGGCACATGAAGGCGATAGGCTGTCTCATAGCCCAACTCCAAAACCACGCCTCGAGCTGGAGACCACCCCCGGGCTTCGTACGGAGACATTATGACCGCAACGGCCTCTGGGGGGACGACACCGGCACCGGCTACACCGCAGATGAGGTGTGGCCCAAAATACCCCGACGATACTTCGAGGCCTTCCAGGAGGTGACCACGCGCGTCGAGCAGGTCATGGAAGACTGGGGCAAGGGGCCGGACGTCTACGGGTTGATCCACGCGGATCTGGGTACGGAGGCTAACGTGCTGTTCCACCGGGGGGAGGCCAGGGCCATCGACTTCGATGACGGGGGATACGGGTACTGGGTGTACGATCTGGCCGTCCCCTTGGTCGACTTGGAGTTAAAGGAATCACTGCCCACTTTTCGGGATGCCCTGTTGGAAGGATATACGGAGATCCGATCTATACCGGAGGAGCAACTGGAGAAGTTAGAGCTGTTCCAGGCAGCCTTCCGGGCCCTGGAGATCTTCTGGGGAACAGCATGCACATTACGCAACCCAGACTCTGCCTACTGGATGGAGAGAAGGGAAAAAGCGTGGATGCACATCAAGCACGCTCTAAGGCTGAGATCCATCTAATAGAGCAAGGAAAGCGCGCTAAATCCCAACGAGTTTTCCGGAATCACATATTTTATAATCTGTTTCATTGACTAGCATCAAAATCGCGCGAAGGTTATACTGGGTTCTCGATTAAGGCTAACAGTACTCCGTGCATGGCTTTGGGATGTATGAATGCCCATCGGCTGCCATTTGGGTACTCAACCGGTTTTTCGGTAGTAAACCTCACACCCCGCATTTTCAGCTCCTCTACCATGTCATCTAGATCAGTGACCTCGAGCCCAACGTATTGAACCCCTTCACCCCGATTCTTTATGAAACCTGCAACGGGGCTGCTAGGTGCGTAGGGCTCCATCAATTCAAAGGTGTCTTCCCCAAGAGTGAAGTAACAGTTTTTTACTTGGTCGATGTCGCTTGTTCCTTCCCTGACTATCTCACCGTCCAAGAGCCCAATGAATGACTCCTTAGCCAGTTCGATGTCTTTCACTGCTATTCCGATGTAGGCTTTCTTCTTAATCATTCGTTCACCATCCTCATGTTATACATTCGCGCGCGTTTAATCTAATAGTCTGTATTTTTTGTGGGGGTGTCTATTCTTGAATTCTTTGATGGCGTCCGTTCGTAATTCTGCCTCTATTTTTATGGTTATGTATCTTGAGTCTAGGCTGGACCAGTACTCAAATTCATATGTTTTTATTGTTGATCCCCTTGCCCGCATCTTATTCTCTGTTAATTAAGTTGAGGTTTATGGTCGTTGCGCGCGCCCATGCAAAGCATGAAGCATCATTTACCATAATCTAAGTTGATTGATCCCACTCGAACGACATTTCTTATATCAACTTGGCGACCTTCAATGGTTCAGAATGAACCCCATCATATTGGTCCGCCATGGCCAGGCCGAGAGCAACATCTCAAATCTGACAGGGGGCTGGTCACAGACAGCTCTCACCGACCTCGGTCGACGTCAAGCACAGCTAGTCGCGACACGCCTGAAGCATGAGCTGGGTGGTGTTGAGGTCGTCTCTTACAGCAGCGACCTGAAGAGGGCTGCTCAGACGGCGGAAATAATATCCGAGGAGACAGGCCTCAACATAATCCCGGAAGAGGGGTTCAGGGAGTGTAACAACGGGGTCGCCGCGGGGAAGACAAAGGAGGAAGTAGAGGAGTACCATGTTCCACCCACACAACCCCTGCTAGACTGGAGGCAGTACCCCGGAGCGGAGACCTGGCGTGAGTTCTATCTCCGAGTCTCCCAATCCATGGAGAGGGTCACAGCCAAAGCTGAGGGACCCCTCCTCATCGTGACCCACGGAGGAACGATTGTTAACATCGTAGCCTGGTGGATCCGCATGCCCCTGGAGACCCTATCGGACTTCACATTGCGGACATATAACACAGGCATAACCATCCTCGTCGAGTCTGAATGGATTGAGAGGGCCATCGAGAGACACAACGACGTGGCACACCTCCACCTGGAGAGCATCGCTGCACCCTTCCCCATCTAATGTCAAGACAGTCAGCACAGGAGACGGGCCGGATGTCTATCTCATTACATATATGTTAGATCACCCTTCAGGATACGGTAGGTGAACCGGGTGAGTGTAACACAGAGGGTCAGCCTCGTACCGGCAGTCGTGGACGACTCAGAGCTCCTCGCGGAGATTTCCAAGAGGGCCTTCGACACGGACGTCGACGTCGGCGCACCGGGCACGGATGGCCCTCCAGGATACGACGCCCCTGACTTCCAAGCTCGTGCCATGAACTGGGGCGACTACCATAAGATACTCCTCGAAGACGAACTCGTCGGAGGCCTGATCTTGGGCTCAGGGAACGAGAGCCACAAGATCGTGGAACGTATCTTTATTGACCCCGATCACCACAGGAAGGGCATCGCCTCCAGGGCCTTCGAGCTGATGTACGAGGAGTACCCGGACGTGAAGCTTTGGACACTGGGAACCCCCGAGTGGAACGTGAGGACGAAAGCGTTCTACGAGAAGCTGGGCTACGTTCAGGTGGGGTGGGACGACTCCGACCCGAACTGGCGGGGCCGCTGGTACGAGAAGGTAATGACCCCTGATGACCCCTACGTAATGACGTCCATCAAGGAGCTGAGGGACGGGATGAAGAACGTGGACGTCGAGGGGACGGTGCTTGAGAAGGGGCACGCCCGGATGGTCCGATCCCGGAGGAGGTACGGCGAGACCCTCTCCGTGGCCAACGCTGCCATCGGGGACGACTCCGGGAGGGTGGTGCTTGTCCTCTGGAACGAGCAGATAAAGCAGGTGCAGGTGGGGGACAGGGTCCGGGTGGAGAACGGCTATGTGAGCTCCTACCGTGGGGTGACGCAGCTCAACTCGGGGCTGGCTGGGAAACTCATCTACCCTATCTGACTTCTATGTTGTCTTCATGTGAATAGCAGCGTGTAGTGTGTATACCCCACAGATACGCTGTAATAAACGTGGAAATCTATTCCTCCTGGTTCTCTCTCAGGCTGAGCGAGCCGAGGATGATCGAGGCCTCCTCAACAGCCAACTGGTCAGCAAGCCAAGACTTGGCTGCTCCTAGATCCACGTAGTAAATCACTCTTTGGGACACCTCCCCGTAGAGCAGCGATGAATCGATTACCCTCCTGTTTAGCTTAAGCCCGCAATTGAGGCTTCCCCTGAGGGCCTTCAATGTAAGGGATGCGTCGGTCACGGTGTAGGTAGTCTTCATACTCCCTTCTTCATCCCCTTGGGTAACCTCTAGGATTGGGATCTCCTCCTCGTAGGCGAAGAGGATGTTCCTCGAGAGGGCTGTCACCTTGAAAACTCTCTCATCTATCTCGACTGCTACGGAGAGGGCACCCGTGCACTGCCTTTTGTACTCGCCCCAGCTACTCACTCTGGCGACGACACCGCCTATCCCCTCTAGAGGCCTCCTAGAGGACTCTATCGGGACCCTGCTCTCCTCAAGGAGTGACTCTAACCTGTCGGTGAGCTTGTCCATCTTCTGCTCGTGCTCCTTTAAGAGATTTATCAACAGGTCTAACATGTCGACCCTGTCGTCACTGTCCGAACTCATCCCACGCCCTGATGCCCCATGCTCCCCCTATGTTTTAAATACCGCAGAAATTTACAATCTGACGGTTCCTTAGAAACCGCCTTCAGGAACTACGTTTCTGGGAGGCTAGAGGTAGAAATCCCGAAGCTCCTTTCCATTGAGGGACTCGTCGTGGTCGATGAGGTACCTCATGAGACTCTCCCCTCTAGCCGTTAGTCGATATTGGACTCTCAGTTTCCCAGCGCTCCAATCTAGGGCTTTCACCTCCTCGATGAACCCGAGGGATATCAGTGACTCAATTATCGAATCCAGATTACAGCGCGTGATATCTATCTTATGAACTACCTGATCTGCTCCGTGAAGACCTCTCCTTAACACAATGAGGACATCGAAGTAGATCTCAAGTCTCGTCCTCTTCTCTACCATAAGGTTCCTTCTCCCCATATCTATAGAAGAATATTCCGTCCACTAAACCTTGATTTCTGAATATGAATCTATTACATACACTAATAGTCTGCATAGTATTTAGAGCTTTTTCCTTTAGATGTTTTTAGAAGCTTTTTCTCTCTGCCCATTTACGATGTATTTAGTGATTGACACCTTATTCCCAGGTAAATTCCCTACATTTCGACCTGAACACAATTCCACATAATCTACGCGCGTCAGCAAGACCCTAATTTGGAGGAGCTATTTTCTCTTAGAGATAATTATATATACGAGACCGAACGTCAGTCCAAGAACAACAGTTTCGATGAGGAACCCAGGGATCCCTCCACCCCCTGCTGATTCCTCCTCTATCTCCTCGACGACGAAGGTCCTCTCCACGCTCGTCGCAGGGTTGTGCCCCAGATCCCCGTCCCAGGAGGCTTGGACCCTCCATGACCCAATCACGTCGGGCTCGAACAAATGGGCGTAGACGCCCCCACCTCCAGTCGAGGCGGTCCCGACATCTTGGGAGCCATCTGGCCCAGTGTAAGTCAGCGAGATCAACGCCTCTAGGACCGAGGGCTGGAGGTCCCCCGAGACTGTGAGGGCCCCCCCGATGGTGAGTGTGTCGACACTGGTTTCGCAGGAGACGGAGGTCTCGAGGACCTCCCATCCCCACCACTCCCCTATGAAGATGATCTTGGACTCTTCCGCGAAGGTCACGCCATGTGCCAGGAAGCCCGAGGGGAAGATCTCTGACGTCAGATCCTCCTTGTTACCCCCATCGCGGTCCATGATGTGGATGTCGTACATCCCCTCGGAGCCCCTCGCCGACACGATGTAGGCTATCCTCTCACCGGAAGGGGACCAAGCCGCTAGCCCCTGGGTCCAGCCGGTGTCGGTGAGGGCGACCTCCCCGGAGCCGTCAACGTTGACGGAATAGAGGTCGTAGTTGCCGTGAACGGAGGAGTCGTTCACCATCCTCTCGAAGATGATGCTCCCCCCGTCTGGGCTGATACGGGGGTCGTAGTCCCCGAAGGGGAGGACTGCGTTCCCCCACTCTCCAGCTCTGGGAGGGTCTGTGACCTGTGTGGCTTTGGAGCCGTCTTCGTTCATTATCCAGATCTGGCTGTTGCGGGTGAAGGCGATCTTCTCCTCGATCCAGTCGATATCAGCGTCGTGGAACCCCGAATCATAGAGCAGCTCCGGATTGGAGCCATCGACGTCCATGACGTAAATATCCAGCGTCTCATCGGGCCAGGAGAGAAAGAGGATCCTGTCGTCGTCCGGGGACCACAGCGGGTAGGTGTCTAGGTACTCGTTCTCTGTGAGCCTTGTGAATACCTCCCCCTCTAGACTGAGGGTGCAGATCTCCTCGTGCACGTATTCGTTGCCCCCGTAGCTCCTGGAGAAGACGAATGTATCTCCTGCGCCGTTGAGATGCACTCCCACGAGCTTCTTGGATGATAGGTATAAGGAGGATATCTCTCCGGTCTCCAGGTCCATCTCGTAGATGCCCCACTGGAGCAGATAGGGAGGCGAACTAACCTCGTCTCCTCCTTGACAGATCGCATATGGCAGCAGCATTAGTGACGTCAGGATGAAAACACAGAGAGATCGGGATGTTCTCATATGTAGTCTCAGCTCATTCTCGGTCAACCTCTTCTCGGTTATTAATGATTGGAGGTTGCAGGTGACCCCACACAGGTCACCGATGCTGGGTGATGCGTATTGGCTAGAAGTAGCCCTTCATCAGCTCGTCGACCCAGCCCGGTGTCCTAGCCTCGACCCTGCAATCGTAGACAGGGAAGTATGGCTTGACGTCCAGGATGAGCGAGCCGTCGATAGCGTCCAGGCCCCTGACCATGATGGTGTTCCCTCGGACAGCTAAGAGCTCCACTGCCGTGACACCGATAGGGTTGGGTCTATGCTTGGCCCTCTGTGCGAAGATGCCGATGTGGGGCATGTCCTGGCGCCCCTGGGGTCGTCGCTGGAGGTGATCCTCTTCCTCGAATGTTGACTTGTGCATGTAGAAGACGACGAGGATGTGGGAGAACTCATTGAGTCCCACCAGGCCGGGTGTGTACCTCTCCTCGACGCTTATCTCGGAGACGATGCTTCCCCAGCCCTCGTCCACGCCCTCCTTGACAGGAGAGATCACTGTGCCTATTGCTTCAATATTCAGTGTCATGTCAATGAATTTAATGCCTTACGATATAAATCCGATTAGATATCGTCAGTCATCCGCTGTGCCTGGACATTCCAGTTCGTTGTATTGATGATTTGGATGGTTATGTTTCATTCAGGTAGCTGAATTGCCCCCTCAAGAGAGGGTACTTAAGACGTTCTTCACTTTCTCGTGGTAAACGTCAAGTTGAGGACGATACTCGTCGTCTCCCAGACCTTCAAGCCAGTTCTCCAGCAGCCTCTTGACGTTTATTAGTTCACTCTTCGCCTCGGACTCCTTCTTCTCCATGAGGTATTTAATCGCCGTGTGGAAGCCTCTCACCACTTTTATGGCGTCCTCGGATTTCTCCTCCACGATGTGGGGATTCTGAAGCATCTCTAGCAGTGGCTCCAGTATCATGAGAATCGCCTCTGCTCTCTCCTCGCTAATCTTGAGTTTCATGGGGTAGCCCTTCAGCTCCTTGAAGTAGCTTACCGTCGCCCTCTGGAGGGTCTCCACCCGATATCGGAGCTCGGGATTGACCTTAAGGGCCTCTATGGTGGGGTCCTGAGCGGTCTGGACCGCCAGGCTCAGTAGGATCTTGGCATCTGTCCAGTAGCCGTCGATAATTGACTGGGAAGCATTGGCCACGTAGTTGAGCCAGTCGTTCATAGCTTTCTTGGCCCTCCCATATTTGTTGAGGTAGGCATAGAGGAGATGCTCCATCTCCCGCATCTCTCCCGCCAGAACCAACGGGTCCCCCTTGAGGGGTCCAATGTCTAGACCCAACTGGAGGAAGAAAGCTGTCTCCCTCTCCTGGTGGACATTAGAGAAGATAAGGCGGTCGTGGAGCAAGAGGGCTTTCTTGTGGTCGGGAACCGAGAAAAGTGAAGTCAGGTCCTGAATATCCTGATTGTTATAGATGGCGTTCTCCAACGCCAGACCAACCGCGATCTTAACAATTGTCATGACCATACTGGCGCCTACCTTAGCCCTCAGGTACGTTGTTCTATATTAACAACATGAGGAAGTCTGTGATTTTATTGTTATTATTGGGGAAGATTTAGGGAGATGCGCGCGCAACTGAGTTAGTCGTGAGTCAAGGTGCAAGGAGATGGAATCCCTCAAGCTCAAAGTAGAAGTCGAACCCCCCCGAGAAACTCGGAAAGCCTGGATAGACGAAGAGAT
>WOR8_10007723_pt1 | contig 19946 bp, 29 predicted proteins | sample DeeMarSeWOR38_10_FD_19890 | JGI IMG/M metagenome (IMG submission 19890)
TTTGAGTTGAAGTGTTATTGTAGAGATGAAAAATAATGTCAGTCTATGGTTATATCCTTGTCACATTAAAGTCAGGCGCTGAAAGAGACGTCTGCGAAAAAGTCGCCAACTTCGAAGAAGTCGTTCAAGTAGATGAACTATATGGAGAATATGATGCAATCGCAAAGGTGCGAGCAAAAGACCTGGCTGACTTAGACAAATTTTTAACCGACAAACTGCGCTCTCTATCTGATATATTCTTAACTACAACAATGATTGTAGCTAAAGAATACAAAAACGAATAGTTTAGCGAAATAAATCCCCCTGAAATTTTCTATTTGGCAAATTGTAATTTGATTAGTTAATACAAGTAATTGTCGATTTCAATAATCACGCAAAGCTTTTTTTTCTTCATCTCCAACTTAAAACTGGTGTAAATATGAAAGCGCCCTTCGCTAAATTTGTCAAGATGGAATTAAGTTCAAATGTCTTACTGATAACTTGTGGACTCCCAGGAACATGGAAAACAGAAACATCCCAAGAAATTTCAAAAATTAAGGGATATCCAATACTTAGAACTGATTTAATTCGACTAGAAGTTCTTAAAAATGAGGATATTTTTGATGTTAAGGTTGCAGGAAATATGAACAAAAGAGAAATGGTTTACGCTGAAATGTTTAAACAAGCAGACATTCTAGCAAAAAAAGGTCAAGGTCTAATATTGGACGCTACTTTTGTAACACAGAACCTACGAAGACGTGCAGCGAAGGTCGCAGCAAAACATCAGATCCCTTTTGTTATCCTTCAAACCAGCTGTTCAGAAGAGGCATCTATCTCTAGAATTTTAAAGAGAACCAAAGAAAATTACGAATCTAACGCCTTAACTAAAGAGGCTTACATTGCAAATAAAAGAAAGTTTGAAGCTGTCGACTTGGATGACCTGAAGGAGAAATATCCAAATCTTAAGATAATACATTTGACTGTAGACACCGAACTTGATGACCCGCAAGATTGGTATGTTATTGGAAAAGAAATCAGATAATTGAGTTTAGTTCAATTATGATAATAGATCTACATATTCATTCAAAAACCTGTTCTGACGGAAATCTATCTGTTAAAGAAATAATTAAAGAAGCCAAAACTCGAAAGATCGAATTGATGTCTATTACTGACCATGACTCAATTGGTTGCCAAAAACAAGCTATGAACTTAGCTAGAAAAAATGGAATCCACTATGTTTTTGGGATTGAATTAAACATAACCTTCTCGCATCCAAACTTTACCAACGATAAACCCGTATCATTAGACTTATTAGGCTACCAATTTGACGTAGACAATAGACCTTTACAGAAAAAATTACAACAAATCAGTGAACACCGCGAAGAACGAACCGCAAAAATCCTAAATAAACTTAACATCGAATTCGAAAAAGAGGGCCATAAAAAATTGACAAAAAAAGATCTATTGATGATTCAAAACTCAGCAGATGGTGTTCTGGGGCGACCACATATAGCAGACTATATAATAAAAAAACGAATTGTCAAAGACCGGCAAGAAGCTTTTAATAAATATCTTGTAAAATGTGACGTTCCCAAATTTCCACTTTTACTTAATGAAGCATCACACTTGATACGAGAAGCTGGCGGAAAAGTAATCTTAGCACACCCAAATGATCCGTATGGTACTTCACTAGTTAAGCTTACCAAATCACTGCACGAACAAACTGCTTTAATCGAAAATTCTTTGTTGCCCTATATCGATGGTATAGAATGTTGGCACTCTAGAAACGATTCCATAACAACTGAACATTATGTAACTTTTTCCAAAAAACATGGATTAATAGTGACTGGAGGAAGCGACTGTCACCAAAAACCAATCAAAATGGGATCTGTTCAAGTTCCCAATTATGTATTTAATCAATTCATTAATTAACTATTCAGATCATAAGCTTGTCGCATAATCTGCAGCTAATTCAAAATATGCCTTTGCCTCTTTCTTGGCAGCACTTTTTTCATCAAAACCTACATTTGGATCATTTAGCTTGAAACCGATGACTTTTCCTCTTATACTAGCTCGGTAGCACTTGTAAAAATTAAGCACTTTTTCCAACTTATTATCACCTGAAAACTGAACATACTGATCAACAAAAAAACTAGACAAATCAGTTCTTTTTTTAAAATCTAAATCCATCGCTAAGAAAGCAATTTCAGATGCCACATCGCAATACCTGAATCTCTCGTTAAATTCAATAGCATCGAAAATATATATTTTGTCAGCAATGAAAATGTTGCCTGAATGAATGTCTCCATGACATTCTCTGACTCTTTTCTCCGCAACTCTATTAACAAACAACTGCTTGTTTTTATTCATAAAACTATTCACTTTTTCACGGATAAATTGGAAAATTTCACGCGTTATAGTTCTATTTATGAATTCCTCTGTTTGTTCAAAATTTTCTTTCCAGTTCTTTTCTATCATCAGTATAGATCCAAACTCTGATATTCTCTTGTTAGTTTCTGCAGTATCATGAAATTCAGAAATTATCTTAGCCATTCTCTTTATGGTTTTTTTATCAACTTTTCCTTCTTCAAGAAGGCATGTCATAATTTTTTCTTCAGGAATTCTCCTCATTTTCACGGCATACTCTATGACTGTTCCTTTACCCCCAATTTTAATTAAATTTGACTTTGTTATTGGAACAACTTCAAGGTACATGTCTTTACATAACCGTTTATTGAGTTCCAGCTCTTTTTCACAGAAAAAACGTCTCTTTTCTAAGGTTGAAAAATCTAGGAATCCAAAATTTACATCCTTTTTAACTTTATATACAAAATTTCTGGTCAAGAAAATATACGAGATGTGTGTTTGTTTAAGCTCAATCTGGTCTACTTCTTCCTCATATGCTTCAGGTTTTCCTAAAGCTTTTATAACCCGATTCTGAGCTGTCACCTTATTTCCAAACCTATTTACTCGAACTTTTACATCCTATTAAATTCTAGTCTTTAATATTGTTTTTACTGTTAACCAGAAATTTTTTACTTAATCTTATGGATCTTCAACAATCTTATCTATTTAATCCAAATTACTTTTAACCTGAGCTGTATTCCCAAAAATTTTTTGCCTTTTATTTTTTTGATACTTTGAAGATACAAGTATTTCTCTTCCCCATAAAGGCTTAAATATCCTGTTTGTTACTGACTTGAACGATAGATATGCCAAAATGGGGATACTCAATAACGGACATGGATATTGAAAAAACAGCTAAAGCTAGCGGACGCGAATTGAGAGTGTCCCATAAACACGCCAGAGAAGTATGTAAAACCATAAAAGGAATGAAGTTAAATCAAGCCAAAGATTACCTTAAACAGGTTATCCTAAAGAAAAAACCTGTACCTTTTCGTAGATATAACAAAAAAGTCGGTCACCGACGCGGCTTAGAAAATGCTTGCGCCGGAAGATACCCTGTAAAGGCTGCAACCGAAATTTTAAATGTTCTTGAAGGTGCGGAAGCAAATGCAGAATACAAAGGACTTGATTTAGAGCGTCTAAAAATAATTCACGCTTCATCTTATCCTGGAATGAAAATAAAACGTTATATTTCACGAGCTTTTGGTCGATCATCACCACGTTTTAACACTTTAGTTCATGTGGAACTTGTTTTGGAAGAGATGGAAGGAACATAATGTCAGTAGTTAAGCACTTTATAGAAGATTCAATAAAAAAAGCAGAAATTGACGAATTCTTACGAAATGAATTCGAAAGAGCAGGATATGGAGGGGTAAACATTACTAAAACTCCTCTAGGAACCCATCTTGTAATTTACACGATGCGCCCTGGTTTGGTCATCGGAAGGGGGGGAGAAACAATACGAGCACTTGCAACTGTTCTCGAAGAAAAATTTCTACTCCCTAGTCCCCAAATTTCTGTGGCTGAAATAGAAATTCCCGAACTAAACGCATATGTTGTTGCTTCAAAAATTGCATCTGCCCTCAAACGGGGTGTCCACTATCGAAGAGCAGGTTTTTGGGGTTTAACCCAAGCAATGGAAGCAGGAGCTTTAGGAATAGAGATTATTATTAGTGGAAAGTTGCGGACAGATAGGGCAAGATACGAAAAATTTAGTACAGGATATTTACCTATAAGTGGAGAACCGCCAAGAAAATACATGAGAAAAGCCGAGCTACACGTACAAATGAAACCAGGAATATTGGGTGTTAAAGTACAACTTATGCCCCCTGATGCACAATTTCCAGATCAAGAAAAAGTACATGTGATTAACAAAGAAATAGAAAGCGAACCAGCAAAAGATATAGTTAAACAAGATTCTACTGTGAAGATAGAAACCCCAGTGGAAGATCAAAAAGAGAAAAAAGAGTCTGAACCTGCTGTCTCTTCTGAAGAAGAAAAAGCTTCACCCAAACCGATTACAGTGGAATCAGATGTTCCCGCTATACAAAAAAAGGAAATTGTAAAAGCAAAAGATAATTCAGCAGAAAACAAATCAAAAAAAGAAGAAAAAATATCTGAGTCAACAGTTCCTAAAATTGAAAAGATTGACGGAACAGGAAAAGCTCCCAAAACCAAAGTTGAATCAGCTGAACAAATAGTTAAACCAGATGAAAAAGTCGTGAAAACGCCTGTTCCCTCAGAAAAGACTTCAACAACTAAAAAAGTAGAACCAAAATCAACTAAACCAAAAACTGTTCCAGAAACAAAAAAGAAAAATGCTAGTCCAAGCAAACTTAAAGTTACTTCTTCTAAGACAAAGAAGGCATCCACTAAGAAAGTAAAAAAAGAAAAAACTCCTACAACCAAAACAAAGGATGAGGTAGGAAAATAATATGGCAATTTTACGTCTAAAAGATATTCGTGACATGTCTTCTGATAAAAGAGCAGAAAAAGTAACCGAGTTTCGAACAGAACTTGCAAGATTGAAAACAATGGTAGCCGCAGGTGGATCAATTGATAATCCCGCTAAAATACGATCACTGCGCAAAACAATCGCTCGACTATTAACAGTCGAAGCAGAAAAGAAAAGAGGTATTGAACAGAAATGATACCTATCTCACCCAGTATCGTTCAAGATGAATTTCTTGGACTTGAATTAACAATCGTTAAAAGCTTAAACTCTTCTACGGTTGGACTAACCGGGAAAGTAGTAAACGAAACTCGTAACACATTTACTATTTTACAAAATGGTGAACAGAAAGTCGTCATCAAAGACACATCTGTTTTCGGTTTAATGATGACCGATGGAACAGTTGTGGAGATTGATGGAAAAACCATCATGGGACGACCTGAGGATAGAATTAAGAAAATACCTAGGAGGCTATGGTAATGTCAGCCCTTACCGCAAAAAAACCAAAAAAAACATGTAATGACTCAACTTGTCCATTTCACGGAACGCTTTCCCTGAGAGGGCACTCACAAGAAGGAATAGTAGTCAGTGCCAAGATGGAAAACACTGTAATCGTACGCCGTGACTACTTGAATTATGTAGCAAAATATAGAAGATACGAACGAAGACGAAGCAACGTAGCTGCACACAGCCCTCCATGCTTAGAAATCAAAGCAGGAGACAAAGTGAAATTAGCAGAATGTCGTCCGATAAGCAAGACTGTAGCGTTCGTCGTAATCGAAAAACTGGAGGATGGAACAAGTGGCAGCAAGAGCAAAGTCTAGAGCATTTATGGCCAAAGGTATCGTCGGTCTGAAACCAAAAATTTCTCGAGGATTACCTACTGGATCAATTGTTAAATGTGCAGATAACTCTGGTGCCAGAGAAATACGAATCATCCAAGTAGTGGGATACAAAGGCCGTTTGTGTAGGGTGCCTACAGCTTCTGTGGGTGATCTAGTGACTATCTCAGTTAGAAAAGGCACTCCTGATATGAGAAAAAAAATATTTCACGCAGTAGTAGTTCGTCAGAGAAAACCATTCAGAAGAGTTGACGGCCTTTGGGTACAGTTTGAAGACAATGCCGCAGTCATAATGACTCCAGAGGGAGAAATGCGCGGTTCAGAAATTCGAGGACCCATAGCAAAAGAGGCAGCTGAAAAATGGCCGAGAGTCGCTAGCGCTGGAAGTATAATCGTTTAGGTCGTTTTATAAAATGAAGACAACAAAACCTGGGAAACAAAGAAAGAGGATGTATCTAGCGCCTCTTAATGAACGATATAGAAGATTTTCTGCACCACTTTCATCTAAATTAAAAGATTCACATGGCACTAATTCAACTCCAGTGAGAAAAGGCGACACAGTAATGGTAATGAGAGGAGATCGAAAGGGTTCAGAAGGAAAAGTCACCCAGATTGACCGAGATAAATATCTTATATTCGTTGATGGTGCAACAAGAGAAAAAGTAGACGGAACACAGATTCCTGTTCCCATTCATCCATCGAAGGTTATGATCACTCGTTTAAACCTTGATGATAAATGGCGCAAAAAGATTTTAGAAAGAAAGGGTGCACTTGAGGAAGTCGTGGTTGAAAAAAATGAGCCTCCGAAAAAAGAGGTAAAAAGAAAGAAAAAAGTTAAAAAAGTGACAAAAACAACTGGAGGAACATGAAATGGGAAGAAAAGGCGAACGCGGACATTTAAAGAGGAAACCTGCACCTAAATTGTGGCCTATTCATAGGAAGGAAGCTGTTTGGACTGTCATGTCCAAGCCTGGTCCACATTCTCTTTCACGTTCTTTACCTCTAGCACTTGTTGTGCGTGACATTCTTGGATTTGCCAAAACAGGCAAGGAAGCCAAGAAAATTATTTCTAACGGGAATATTTTGGTTGACAGCAAAGTTAGACGTGATGAACGTTTTCTTGTAGGTATGATGGATGTTATATCAATAGATGAGACTAAGAAGTCCTATCGACTATTACCTTCTCCAAAAGGTCTATTTCTACATCCTATTGATGCTGATGAGGCAACTTTCAAACTCTTTAGAATAGAGGACAAAACTGTTGTAAAAGGTGACCGTACAGATCTTACTTTTCATGATGGAACTAGTATGTTGATTGAGGAAGATAACACCTTTACTACCGGAAAAGTTGAATATCATACTCTTGATGTTGTCAAGCTCAGCATTCCTGGTAGGGAACTTCTTGGACATACAAAACTACTTGTCGGTGCCCCAGCAATTGTAATAGGCGGAAAAAACATGGGTACTTATGGAATAATTAGTACTATTGAAAAACAAGCTGATAAAAAGCGTAGAGATTTACTCGTTACCTTGAAGGACATTAATGGACAGCAATTCCAGACAATTCTTGATTTCGTGTTTGTCTTGGGAGCGGTTGAATCGTCTATTTCGTTACCAGAGGTTGATTGAATTGACTGAAAAAAAATCCGATTCTCCTAAAACGAAAAAAACTGTTCCAAAGAAAGTTTTAGAGGATTCAGCTGCTGAGAAAAAAGTTGTAACGGTTAAAAAAGTTACCAAAACAGATGCACCCATCATTAAGAAAAAGACTGAAAAGACAGTAGTTTCTAAAGAAACTAAAATTGAAGTTATTCCAGTTGAAAAGAATTTAGAAATCGAAAAAAAACCAGATACACCATTAGTTTTAACTACAGAAAATGTTGCATCTGAAAAGCGAATATCTAAACCAAAAGTTACTCCAATTACAGATGAGAAAGTTGCCAAACCAGAGGCTCCATCCGTAGAGAAACAAGTTTTGAAAAATAAAGAAACTATTGTAACAAAACCAAAACAAAAAAACTGGACAGGAAATCCTATGCTTATTCCTAAGATAGAAAAAGTAACCGTAAACATGTCAGTTGGAAAGTCCGGAGCACCTTTGCAACAGGCAGTTACAATTTTAAAACAACTAACTGACCAAGAGCCTTCAAGAAGAGCCGCTAAAAAAACAATAAGGGAGTTTGGCATTCGAAAAGGAGAATCTATAGCCTGTCTTGTTACTATTCGAGACGAAAAGGCTGAAGAGTTTTTACGTAAAGCTTTTTACGCTCTGGAAAACAAACTTTCAAAATATAATTTTGATCGTCAGGGCAATTTTTCATTTGGAATTAAGGAACATATAGATCTTCCAGGAACAAAATATGCCCCTGAACTTGGAATTCACGGTATGGATGTTTCAGTTTCTCTTGGAAGACCGGGTTTTCGTGTAAAACGTAGACATCGTGCTAGAACCAAGATTGGGAAAGACCATCAGTTGACCGCTGACGAAGCGATACTGTTTATTAAAGACGAGTTTGATGTTGAAATAACGTAAAAATGGTGAATTCATGGTGAAGCAGCAATCTGAAAAAGTACAAAAGACCGGTAAAGGCAGTCGACCATGCAGACGATGTGGTTCATACGGTTCACTTATTCGTAGACATGGTTTAGACCTATGTCGTCAATGCTTTAGGGAAATTGCTCCAGAATTAGGTTTTAGGAAATATGAGTAAAAGGAGATGACATAGATTTGCCTATGATGGACACGCTCGCAAATGGTTTGACAACAATAATAAATAATGAGATGCGCAGAAAACGTGAATGCATAATTAACCAAGCTTCCAAGTTATTAGGGCGTGTTTTGAGAGTTATGCAACTGAACGGATACATCGGAGAGTTCGAATTTATTGATGATGGACGTTCAGGAAAATTCAGAGTTCAACTTCTGGGTCGAGTAAATAAATGTGGTGCTATAAAACCCCGGATTCCAGTTAGTTCCAAAGAAATTGAAAACTGGGAAAAACAGTTTCTCCCTTCTAGAGACATAGGTGTACTTGTATTTTCAACATCTCAAGGAGTTATGTCCCATAAAGAGGTAAAAGAAAATAAGATTGGTGGGCGTCTTTTGGCGTTTGTTTATTAGGAGAAACTAAGGATGCGTGCAATTGAAACCGTAGCAACAGTCGAAATCCCTGAAGGAGTAAATGCTGAACTTGAGGGTAGAATCGTTACAATTAGAGGAGAAAAAGGCGAATTAATTAGAGATTTTTCTCATGCGCCAATAAACATTCGAATTCATGGAAATACCGTAACTGTTCAAGCAAGTTGGCCACGTAAAAAAGAAGCTTCCCTTGTAGGAACTGTCCGTTCTCACATTCAGAACATGATAAAAGGTGTAACAAAAGGATTCACATATAAAATGAAAATAGTTTTCTCCCACTTTCCAATCACTGTCAAAATTCAAGGCAAAACCTTTACGATAAATAACTTCACAGGGGAAAGAAGTCCCCGTAATGCAAAGATAATGGGCAACACCACGGTAATAATCAAAGGAGACGATATTATCATACAGGGAATTGACCTTGAGGATGTTAGTCAAACTGCCGCAAACATCCAAAATTCAACTAAAATCAGAAATAAGGATCCACGAGTTTTTCTGGATGGTATCTATGTTTACGAAGAACATGAGGGAATTCAAGAATGATAAAAGAAGAAAAAGTAACAGTTATTGAAAAACAATTCCCCAAAAAGGATTATTGTAAACACAATAAACCTAAATTTAGACGCCAAGAGAGTTGGAGGTACAAACGCGTTACGGATAGATGGAGACGGCCTCACGGTATCGATAGCAAAATGAGAAAAAAAGTAAAAGGATGGCCAGCTTCTCCGACCACCGGATATCGTAGCCCAAAAAAAACAAGGGGTATACATCCATCAGGATTCATGGAGACTCGAGTACAAAATGTTGAGGATTTAATTGGAATAGATCCTGAATTGCAGGCTATCCGAATAGCCCGAACTATTGGTGCTCGGAAAAGAGTTGAAATCTTAGCCATAGCCGCGGAAAGAGGAATTCATGTTTTAAATCCTAGAACCTTACGAATGTCTGAAGACTTCAAAGAAAATGAAGAAACTAAAGAAAAAGGAAAGCTATCCGTTGGAGCGAAGAAAAAATGAGTCTAAAAAGTCAGCGTCGGCTAGCTTCTGATGTTATGAAGATTGGGGAAGGACGAGTTTGGATAGATCCCGAAAGAATAGATTACGTTGAAGCTGCTATTACCCGAGAAGAAATTCGAAAGTTAGTTCGTGAAGGTGTTATCAAATCTCTTCCTAAGACTGGTGTCTGTAGAGTTCGAGCTAGAATTCTAAAAGAAAAACGGAAGAAAGGACTGCGCAGAGGTCCAGGGGGAAAAAGTGGTCCGGCTCGGTCTAAGATTTCAAAAAAGCAGGCGTGGATAAATAGAATCAGACCTATACGAAAGAGAATGAGTGAATTAAAGGAAACTCGAGCTATTTCAGAATCAGCTTATCGTAAATTGTATGATATGTCAGAAAGTGGAGTCTTCAAATCTAAGGCTGAATTAGAACGATATAGGTACAGAGTTCCTTTTAGAAGACGAAGAGAGGGTAAAACAAATTATCGAACCCGTAGAGCCTTAGTTTTATCACGGGTTCCCCGTCTAGTAGTTCGACTCACACTAAAACATACACTCATTCAAATAATTACAGCAGAAGCAATAGGAGATAAAGTTGTTGTATCAGCCCATTCCCGTGAACTAGCCAAGAAATATGGATGGTTAAGTAATTGCGGAAACATTCCATCTGCCTACCTTTCAGGTCTATTATGCGGCTACAAGGCACTAGCTAATGGTGTAACAAAAGCTTTCTTGGATGTGGGATTACATATTCCATCAAAAGGAACAAGGGTTTTTGCTGCACTAAAAGGAGTTGTAGATGCTGGCGTTGAGGTTCCACACAGTGAGGATATTCTACCAGATGAAAATTTTATAAATGGAAGTTTAATTGCAGAGTATGCCACTCAATTATCTTCGGACTCTGAAGTTTATAATCAAAAATTTTCTAAGATTCTGGCAAAAGGGGCTCGACCAGAGGATTTACCTAAACACTTTGCAATGGTCAAAGCCAAGATTACTTCTTCGTTTGAGAAAAATGTGAAAATAAAGAAGGAAGAAATATGAGATCCAGTAACGAAAAGTTTGAAACATGGATTCCTAGGACAAAATTGGGAAAAATGATTCTTGACGGAAAAATATCTTCCATAGAAGAACTCTTCATGGAAGGCCTCAAGATACGGGAACCAGAGATAGTTGACACTTTGCTGCCCAACCTTCAGGAAGAGGTTATAAACATAGGGCTAGTGCAAAAACAAACTGACGCTGGAGAAAAATCACAATTCAGGGCTGTTGTAGCAGTTGGTAATCGTGACGGATACATCGGTTTAGGATCTGGAAAAGCAAGTCAAGTACGCTCTGCTATTGAGAAAGCTGCTAAAGATGCACGCATAAAAATAACCCCTGTTCGTCGAGGCTGTGGATGCTGGGAATGTGGATGCGGAAAACATCACTCTTTACCGTTCCAAGTTAGTGGTGAGTGCGGTGGAGTTGAAATCGTTTTGATTCCAGGACCAAGAGGTTTAGGTGTTGTAGCTAGCGAAACAGCTAAGGTAATCCTAGGTTTGGCGGGTGTAAAAGATTGCTGGACAAAAAGTTACGGCTCCACAAGGACCGTTCCATCTTTCGCTTATGCAGTGTTTGATTCACTTAAAAAAACATACTTGCTCGTTACTCCAAAAGACTGGGTGAGCTAAAATGGAGAATAGAAAATGCTTTGTGGCAATTCGTATTCGCGGTCTAAGTGATATCTCTCAGGAAATCAAAGACACTTTAACTATGCTGCGGCTAACAAGAAATTGTCATGCAACCTTGCTTGATGACCGTCCAGCCTATATTGGCATGTTGAGAAAGAGTAAGGATTGTTTAACTTGGGGTGAAGTTTCCCAAGATAACATTTTGCTTCTTTTGGAAAAGAGGGGAAAACTTGTGGGAGATAAGAATTTGACGAACGATTATGCAATAGAATTGGGCTACAAATCGTTAGAGAACCTAGCTGAAGCAATATTTAATGTGGATGTTGAGTTTAATGGTCTTCCCGAAGTGAAACCTGTGTTTCGTCTCCGCCCTCCGAAAAAAGGCTTTAAAGGAAAAGTAAAACGAAGCTATGCTGCAGGTGGAGAAGCAGGATACAGAGGAGAAGCAATTAACGATCTATTGAAACGAATGGTTTAGGCAATTCAGTATCGATAATCTTTATAGTCACCATATATGCACAATCAAAGTAATGGAGGAGATTTCTTGAACGATCCATGGTGGAGACGAAGAAAGAAGAAAAGTCCTTGGTTCAACGATATCTATGAGGAACTAGAACGATTAGGCGAACTTATAGATGAAACCATGCAGAAAGCTTTTGAAGGCTCTTCTGAGAATTCACCGATTAAACGTAATCGCTCAAAAGGTTTCTCCATAAAATTTGGTCCGGACGGAAAACCGAGAATTGAAGAAATTGGGCACCGTCAACCTTGGCAGGAAGAAGACGATATGCGTGAAGATCAGGATCCCCTAGTTGATATTATTGAAGATAGAGAGACTTTCACTATCTTAGTAGCGCTTCCAGGAGTAGAGAAAGAAGCAATTGATCTAAGAGTAACTGAGAATTGTTTAACGTTTTCTGTTGATGGTGCTGACTTCGAATGGTATGATGAATTGAAACTTCCAGCTAGAATAAATCCAAAATTAGCTCGGGCATCATTCAAAAACGGTGTATTGGAAGTAAAATTAAACAAAGTAAAGCAGGTAGTTAAAGGCAGTAAAATATTTTAAAAAAATGAGGTCTTAAATTTGCCACATAAAGATAGGAAAATTAGAAGATATCGTGGTTCCAGAACCCATGGATACGGTCAGATTGGACAGCACAGATGCAGAGGCGGAAGAGGAGGAACAGGAAAGGCAGGACTTGATAAACACAAATGGACATATGTCCTAAAAAATGATCCAACATACTGGGAAAAGAAAGGTTTTGTTTCTGCGAGAACATTAAATAAAAAAGTTCGGATTATTAATATTGGAAAGTTGGATGATCTAACTGACAAATTAGAAACTGATAAAAAGTTGGAGCGAAAAGAGCAAAAGATCTTTTTGAACTTAGAGCAACTTGGTTACGACAAACTTTTGGGAACAGGCGAAATAAACAAGCCTTTACTAATTAAAATTGGATCATACTCTGAAGCTGCCTCTAAAAAATTGGAAGAGGCAGGAGGAGCAATCTTCATAGAAGCCGAGTAGAAAGCGACTTTTTTTGACTTTGTTTGACTGAATATTTTAATTTGTCAAAGTGTTTATATTTGTGTTCAACATACGCAACTTAACAAATTAGGTTATACCCTAATAGATTTAATAAATAAGGCGAATAGATCATGGCTGGCAGATTCCTTTCACTGTTCGGACCGTTATCTAGATTTCTTCCTGAAATAAATTCACCCACACGAAAAGTAAGCTTTAATGAAAAACTTTTCTGGACTGCAATGGCGCTTATAATTTATTTGGTCATGAGTGAGGTTTCTCTCTTTAATGTAACAGGGGGAATTAGTAACCAAGCTATTCAAATAATATTTGCATCGACACAGGGAAAACTTACCGCACTTGGAATAGGTCCAATAGTAACTGGTGGTCTTATTTTGCAGTTGCTCATTGGATCTGGAATAGTAAACGCTGATTTGGGCAATACTGAAGATCGTTCTCTTTTCACTGCTGCAACAAAGGTTTTCGCAATAGTTTTGACTGGAGTTCAAGCCTCTGCTTATCTTTTAGGTGGAGTTTATGGATCGGTAGATCTGGCTACGGCTTTGATTGTTTTCATTCAGCTTTTGATAGCTGGTATAGTCCTTATGCTTTTGGACGAAATGATGCAGAAAGGTTGGGGAATTGGAAGTGGAATTAGCCTTTTCATTTTAGCAGGTGTTGCACAGGGTATAATGTGGTCAAGTTTTTCACCATTCGGTCCTATGGAGGATGGAAAACAATTTGGAGCATTTATCGCCTTGGGCCAAACTATTCTTGGTGGAGAAAATATTGCAAATGCATTTTTCAGAGTTACTTCGGATGGTGTTCTTACTAGTCTTCCAAGTATGATGGGTTTCATAACTACGGTAATTGTTTTTATTTTAGTAATCTATATGGAGGGAATTCGAGTTGAACTTCCAATCTCACATGCCAATTACAGAGGATTCCGAGGTAAATATCCAATTAAACTTCTCTATGTCTCTAACCTACCGGTAATTTTTGCATCAGCTCTCTTCGCTAATATTCAAGTTTTTGCTCAACTCCTTTATGGCCAATTTGGTTCAGGTAATTTCTTTGTCAATCTTTTAGGTACCTTCGATTCAGAAGGTGGAGTCATAGGCGGTCTGGCATATTATGTGACTGCACCTCGAAGTTTGGCACAAGTTGGTTTGGATCCTTTAAGAGCATTAATTTTTGTAGGTATCATGGTTACATTTGCAATTATCTTTTCGATAACATGGCTAGAAGTGGGAGGTTTAGGACCAAGTACAGTTGCTAAACAACTTGTTGATTCAGGAATGCAGATTCCAGGATTCCGGCGGTCAGGTAAATCCATAGAAATTATTCTTAAGCGTTACATTCCAGTAGTCACGGTGCTTGGTGGTGCAATAATAGGATTGGTTGCATCAGTTTCAGAATTCTTCGGAGTGTTTGGATCTGGTATGGGTGTATTGCTTGCTGTAGGAATCTTATATCAATATTATCAATTGCTTGTCCAGGAACAAGTTGCTGAGATGTATCCTGCGTTCGGTCGTGTATTGGGTTGATAAAAATTGTATAGACAAATAATATTCCCTGACAATAAAAAAACATCAAATACAATGCTTTTCAGTGAATCAATAAAGTGTAGAACTTACAGAAAAAGAGTTATACGCTGCCAAAAATCAACCTTATTGGAGGATCTAATTAAATGAGTTCTTATCTAGCACAACCTCCAGTTGTTACATTAATTGTTCTTTTTGTTTCAATATCAATGTCTTTTTCATCATCATTTATCAACAGCCGTTTCATGCCTAAGGAACACCGCCAAAAAGTTGCAGCGTTAAACCGCAAAATCTCTGCATTAAGAAAAGAAATAAGTGAAAACAAAAAAACTGCTAAAAGTACTGACGATAAAAAATTGCTTAGGAAAACTCAGAAACAGGAGAAACATCTTCTTCAGCTTCAATCTCAAGCACTTTCATTATCTTCTAAACAGTTTAGGGTTCTTCCAATTACAATGGCACTATTTCTTGTTGTTTGGCTTTTATTAACAGGAAACGTTCTTGGATTTTCGTTGTTCACTAGTCCTTTTATTGGCCCTGAACCTGTTGCATATCTTCCATGGTTAGGCGGTGTGTTTCCATTAACTCTTTTTTATTGGTATCTTATTTGCTCGTTTCTGTTTGGAAGCCTCTTCTCTAGAATCTTCGGATTAACTGGTGCAACAGATTAAACTCCAGTAATTTTATTTGGCGGTTGTAAGACTATGAAAAGCCCTAATAACCGTGAGAAAAAAAATCTTGTTATATGCATAAGCGGAATGACTGGCTCTGGAAAGAGTACTGTAGCAAAAAAAATCGCGGAAAAATGTGGGTTTGAATATTTTTCTGGTGGAAATGCTTTGAGAGTGTTAGCTCAAGAAGAGGGTTACAAATCTGAGGTGACAGGATGGTGGGAATCCGCTGAAGGCTTAAACTTTCTTAAACAGAGAATGGCTGACCCCGTTTTTGACAAAAAAATAGATGAAAAGTTATTGGATTTGGCTAAAAAAGGGAATGTTGTTCTTGACAGTTGGACCATGCCTTGGTTGCTAAATGATGGTTTCAAGGTTTGGCTGGAGGCTTCAGCTAAAGTAAGAGCTAAACGAGTTGTAAATCGAGACTCAATTAGTATTGAAGAGGCAGTAAAAGCTCTTGAAGAAAAAGATGCGAGAACTAGGCAAATATACAAGAGTCTTTATGGATTCGATTTAGGTAATGACCTTTCACCATTTAATCTTGTTCTAGCAACAGACGATTTAGAACCCGATGAAGTTTTTTATGCTGTATATCTAGTCATAGATCGAATATTCTTCAAAGATTCCTAGAACAGAATTTGATTTAGAAGCTTTTCAAAATTAATTTTTGTTCGTTTATGTTTGTAAATACGTATTGAATCTATTAGTTTTTTTTTGTCAACTTCACCTAGATTCTCGTTTACTTCATGTGCAATTTGACTTCCCAAGAAAAGATATTGACAAACGGAGCTGACATTCGAGACTCTTCTGTTTATACTAGACGTCTCAAAATCAATCAGATGGGGAGTACCGCTTAAATCAATGATTATGTGTTTTTGAGCATTACTTAGTTCTCCATGATCTAGACCAGAATCATCAAGAATGTAACATTGTTCCAAAATGTTCTTTAAAACCAATCTAAGAAGTGTTTGGTCATTTTCTTTCAAAGATTTAATCCATTGCGGAAAATTTTTTCCCTCAATTAGCTCCATTAAAAGAAAGTTTGGACTAATCTCAAACAGTTTTGGTCCAACACCAACCTTGTTAGCTTTTCTTAGCATTTCTCCTTCATGGAACATTTCCTTTCGGTCAGCATCAACTCTACGAATCTTCAAGGCAGCTCTTCCATATCTTGTATCAGCTATTACAACCACACCTACGCAGCCTTTACCGAGGACTGGTACCCCAAAAACGCTTTTTTCTCCAATAAACTCTAGTTTTTTAACTCCGAGTCTTTGTAATTCCTCGAGCCGTCTCTCAAATTCTTTCTGTTCACCTCTTGGATAACATATAATATTACAATATTTTTCTTTACTGAGTTCTTCTAACGAGACAACTCTACTGGACTGCAACTCTTTCACTTACCGTATTTCCTAAAGAATAGTTATTAAGTATGATAATTCAAATTCTTGTTTCAGGGCAATTCCATGTCCATAATATCTTTGCTTTCCGACTTTGGCGTCAAGGATGCTTATGTAGCAGAAATGAAAGCTACAATCGTATCCATTAATCCCTTAGCCATATTAATCGATATAACTCATGAAATAGACAAATTTAGTATCCGTAAAGGCGCGTATGTTTTGGCTTCAGCAGCACCTTATTTTCCACTAAAAACAATACATTTAGCAGTCGTTGACCCAGGAGTTGGAACGAAAAGACAACCAATAATTGTAGAAACCAAACGTAGCGTGTATGTTGGACCTGATAATGGACTTTTAATGCTTGCAGCTGATAAAGAAGAAATAATTAATGTCTATGCTATTGACAATCCCAAGTACATGTTGTCTAGGGTTTCAAAGACTTTTCACGGAAGAGACATATTTGCTCCAGCTGCAGCCTATCTGACAAAAGGAGTTAGCCCTTCTGAGTTTGGATCCAAAATATACGATTATGTGTTTCCTAATTTCGTGAAATCTTGCATAGAAAATGGTGAATTGCTCGGCGAGATCCTTCATATAGACGATTTCGGCAACGTAATCAGCAATATTTCAGGTGAAGATCTTAGGCAAGCAGGTGTTCATGAAACACACTCCTTAAATGTCAAGATAAATGACAAAAATTTTAACCTGCAATTCTGTTCAACTTACAATAATGTACCAATTGACAATCCTTTAACATTAATTGGTAGTAGTAACTTTCTTGAATTTGCAGTAAATCAAGGAAGCGGCAGAATGTTTTTCAATGCAAAAGTTGGAGATCTTATTTCTGTCTCGGGAAATTTTTCCATTTGATTTATAATTAGTTTTCTGTTAGTATTCTTCTGTCCAGAATAAGTCTTTGCGAAATTTCGCAAGTGCATAACCCATGATTAATCCAGCTGCAAGACCGCCAAAGTGGGCAACTATATTGACACCCTCACCTGTTGTCAACATTAAAAGCAGAAATGCGTACAGGAGTGCTCCTACAACAGATTGCCCAAAAGTTTTTCGCATATAAATGATGTTTGCACCATACATACCAAATATCGCTCCGGATGCTCCAGCGGATATAGTATAAATGGGCATCAGAAGTAATGTCAGAATACTGCCTGATAATCCGGAAAGCATATAGACAAAAAAATATTCCTCTGTTCTGAAGAGTTCTTCTGCTCTTATTCCAAATATTACCAAGAATAGCATATTTAATGCTAGATGAGTTATGTCTACGTGGACGAAAACAGATGTAATAAGTTGCCAGTATTGACCACGTAATACAAATAGGTTGAATTGTCCAAGTTGGCTTAAAACTGTGTGGTCTGTTTGGATAAAGTTTCCGCCAATTATTGATGTGTAAATGTAAACTAAAACATTGGCTACAACCAGGAATGTTGTTGGTGTAAATTTAATTGAAGATTTCATTTCAGGGCCATCTTCAAAAGCAAATACTTCGCCGTATATATGGATACCCAGATTTCCATTTCGTTATTGGTAGTGCTCTAAACCGTAGACTCTTGATTCTGTTTATTGAATCCTACTTGTCCGTTTTATTTAGGTCCAAAAGCCTCTTGTCACCATCAATATCTTTTATAAACTGAGCGATGCTAGGTGGGATATATTTTTCCCATTCTTCTCCGGATAATATTTGTTTCCTTATTTTAGTAGCTGAGTAATACTCCCGTTTTATGAAGGGCATCGACTTAACTTTGAATCCTGCTTCTGTGAAAAGTCGATGAGTTAACGGTTCATTAGCGTAAACTACATCAAATTTTGGTGAGTACCCTACTATCTGTGAAACCCATAATGCATGTTGATGTACATCTGGTACTGGTATTAACCAGATTTTAGCTAACTCTATTCCCTCTTGTTCTAATGCTCTTCTGATCATTGTTAATCGTTCGCCTGCAGTGAAAGGATTATCGAGTCTGTGGCTGTATTGGGAACTACCTACAATTATGACCAGTTCATTACTTTCTTTCACAATTTTTTTTATCACTTCTAAATGACCATTATGGAATGGTTGAAACCTTCCAACAAAGAGCCCACGCTTTACCATTCTTTTTCCCCGATTAGAAACCATACAATGTTTGATCTATATGAGTTTTTAACGATCTGATTTTACAGTTACATTTTTTTGATTAGTGTTACTGGAAATAATGATAATTCTGCATCACCAGTTTTTAGCGTCTTGGGTTCTTGGTAGCCTCTATTTTCCCTTTGAAGCAGTTCTTTCTTAATTTGCTCTCCGTAACCGTATCCACCTAAGCTCAAATCAGAACATATAACCCTGTGACAGGGAATTAACAACGGAAATGGATTTAATGCCTCAACGCGACCCACAGATCTTGCAATTCCCCCTGCTAACTTAGATATTGAATTATATGTTGTTACGTATCCAACAGGAATTAGGCGTGTATACTTAAGCACTTTTTGTGAGTAACTGGAAAGATGATCAAACTCCATATTGATCACATAATCTTCTTGATCTTGGCCTTTGAATATCTCATCTAAAATTAAAAGCGTTTCAGAAAGCATTTTAGTAGGTTCTTTAACAACTTGAAATTGAAAATCCTGTGGTAACTTTCTTAGTAGGTAATTTAAATCTGGTTCTTTAACCGAAAAGTAGGTTGCGACAACTTTGTTTTTCTGAATCGCTGCGCCATACCAGATGTTGTTAATTTTTTTGTGGTAAATATTAATCATATATTTGCCTCAGATTGGTGGGTTAGAATTTTGTAAGCATACCCCTTTTTCGTACATAAACGTCAGTTATCCGAAACACGATTATGCCGAAAAGAATCCATGCTGCCCCTAAAATTAAAAGGTGTGCAAAAACATTTCCGAAAGCCTCTGCCTGATAACCTTCTATAAGGAAACTTCGCATCCCTATCAAAGCTGGTGCAGTTGGAAAGAAAGCGCTTGCTTGTTGAGCGATAGTTGGAAGTACAATCAATGGGTATGCTACTGGAGAGAGAATCATCATAATGCTATAGAGGCTATCTGAAACCACCCACCCTTCTTTTAAGATCAAACCTAATGCCGAAATTACTATACCAAAACCGTAAAGTGCAAGCATCATGAGCGCAAAAATCCCAAGGGCTGGTAAGATACCTTGGATCTTTAGGGCTAAACCAAATGTGACGTAAATAACGACTAACTGGATGATTGTGGCAAATATTTGATGTATTGTACTGTGTAAAGCCATACCTAATACCTGACCAAGACGGCTAGTTGGAGTTACATATATTGCCTCTAAAGTTC
>WOR8_10002094_pt1 | contig 19943 bp, 16 predicted proteins | sample DeeMarSeWOR38_10_FD_19890 | JGI IMG/M metagenome (IMG submission 19890)
AATCCCGCTCGCGACGAACATCAGTACGAAGAATGCGAGCACTACGATCAACATCGTCCATAAGTATGAATCTAATCCGAATAGTTGCAATTCTTTTTGACTCCTTCCTTCTACACACGACCTGTGCAGACGAAATGTTGAACAGAGTCCTAGGACTCCATTACATGATTCTCTTCTGTGTGAAGTCTTATGAAGCTTCGTCTCAAAGTACATGAAATTTGACAAAATTGATGGTGTCGGAGGTAGAAAGGACCCAATCTCCTCCGACTTTTCGACGTATGAGCTAGATCTCCCCTTCACCAAGCTCTAACAGTTCGTAATTTCCTACACGTGAGAGAGGTAGTCCATAATCTGCTCTTGCGAGTCCCTCTGCTAGTGCAAAGATTACTATAGCCACCAAAACGGATGCTACTAGTCGTTCGAATGCATAAAGTAGAACTGCAAGCTCGAAGAATGCTGCTATCCCAACAGGGTCAGCACCAAGTAATACGAAATACCATCCTCCAATTGCAGATCCGACAGCTTGATCTAATGTGACAGCAACAAGGCTAAACAACCAGATGCCTACGAATCTGAGTGGTCTACTTCCTACTACGTTCAGATTTAGTGGTTCTATCAGTTTTGTTGAAAGTTTAGGAACGAGGAACAGAAGTGAAGCCACGAAAGCAATCAGGTGGAACCAAACAAAGATTGGAACTAGTAATCCAACAGGGCTTATCAGATAGATAACAATTGACAGAATGAAGACAATAGGTACGCCAATCCGTATCCTCGTCCTCATGGCTCCTGCTGCGAATGCTCCAGCTGCTGTAGCCAAGACAGTGAATGGACCTAGTATTGCAATTAGTGGATTGATAAAGAGTGCTAGAAGTGATCCAATTAGAACCGCTATCACTCCAAAGAATGGTCCGAGTAGAAACCCTATGATGGGCGCTGAAACGAGACCAAATGAAATCTCGCCGCCGCCTCCGACACTGAGGTTATAGGGTATCAGTGTTATTATCAGATGAACTGCACCGAAGATGCCAGTGAGTGCCCAGGGATAGGCAATAGATCTTGAGAATCCCATTACGTTTTCTCTCCCAATCGACTTATATTGTAGTTTACAAAAGTACACTACATGGTACAAATCGACACTTGTTTCGTGTACCAAACCACTATTTGAAGATGTTGGGAATGACAGAACATAACTCGAGTGAATCACTGTGGCCATACCTCCTCTTTCTTCCAGCGGAGCAGGAGGCGCGAGATGAGTTTGTTCGCTCAGTGCTCTCATCGCGCGTGGCTAGAAGCGTCCTGTCTCGGTTTGACACTGATGGTCCGGTCATGCAGAAGGACCTTGTTGAACAGTTGCCTCATTCAAACAAGAGTGTCCTGTCATACCTCGCGACTCTTCGCAAATTTGGATTGATAGCAACTGGGTCGACAATACAGCAGGGAAAACGTGTGGTCTATCATGAGCTTACAAAGAATGGATGGGGCTTGGCAAGGTTCTACTTCGAAGGGCTACCATCTGATGTTGAGGAGCTCACAGCATTTCTACTTGAGGACTACCTGACTCGGTTGGCCACTCTGTATCGGGACCAAGGCATTCCCGAATCTACTCTTTTTGAAATATTCGCGAGGATGAGAGCGAAGGCAATACTAGACGGCTCGAATAGATATTCAACTCCAACCTTTACTCTCTTTGGTGCAGCAGCCTTCAATACTAAGATTGAATGTACGGAACTCCCCGGAATAGGAGGTATTGCAAGTTGTGATTCTCCAACTAGAACATCGGGAGGTCCTACCGTGGATCTTGCCCTGGCACTAGCAAATGAGGGCTATGAAATCTCCCTAGTATCATCAGTAGGTAATGACATGGATGGTTGGAATATAATTACAAACCTCATTCAAGGAAATGTAGATGTCGCCCACATTGTTGTAGAGGATGCAAAGCGTACGAACGAATCAATCATCATCGATGAAGGGAAGAAAGGATTGCGAACTCTCGTCAGTGTTAGTCCTACAACGTCCCTTTCAATTACTTCTCCTGAACAAGTGCCATGGAACATAGTTGAAACCTCCAAAGCTGTTTACATAGGGGAAATCTTCGTGGAGGTTGCAGCTGCTATTGCCGCGCATGCCAAGGTGACTAGAATCCCCACAGTCTACAGATGCTCAATACCATACTGGAAGGAGTTTGGATTGGACGGGCTGAAACCTGTCTTGTCACAGGTCGAAACACTCATGATATCAAATCGGGGTTGGAACTTTCTTAGACAAAACGTCAGTCCCCGCCCAGTTTCAAGTCTGAGAACGGTGACAGATGCATCATTGATAATACGACAATCAAGAAACAAGTATCGTTTGAGTCGTGTAGGTGAGAAGGATCAATTGTTTTCTTTCGATGCTGTAGCTCCGGACATCACATCACGATTCACTGCGAGCATTCTGATTAAACTTGCAGAGCGTGTTGATATCAGTGATGCCATTGAGTATGCCATTAAGATTGAGAATGAGTAGCTTAACTACTAGACGATGCGGCAATCCAGAAGAAAAGGGCACCAAGAATCCAAACGAAGAGTCCGGCTCCAAGAACGATTCCAAGTGTGGCTCCCATGCCTGAGGATCCAAGATTCACGTGCATATTGGTGAATCTCTTGAAACCGCCGACGTACTTTGTTTCATAGTTGCAATGAAACTCTTTGTCTGTTACTGCACCACAGATTCCACAGACAAACCTGTTCTGAAGAACTGCTCCGAAAAGGCTGTCAAGATTACATCCAATGAATGCAGTCAACATCGACATCGGAACCAGGACAATCAATTGTTCTGTGTTTGTAACGGGATAGACAAGCCCAGGAGCAAGAAGAGCCATAATCAGTGCTAGGACACCAATGAACAGTCCAGCAAAGAGGGCAACGCCTTCACCAAGAAGTGACACAGCACCAATCGTTCCACGTGGTACTTTTCGTCGGAGGTTTGTGATGAGTCTTGGTTTGCTCTTGCTAAACACGCCAATCTCGCTGGCTAGGGTATCAGCACTTGTTGTTGCCACAGCTCCAATATACCCTCCAAACAAGAGAAATGGCCAATTGGCTGCGGACAATTCAGCTGACAGACTCGTGAGATACATCCCTATTGAAAATAACATGGGGATGATTCCACTTCCGAACACATTGACCCACGAGCGTTTACCCTTGCCTTCTTGAGCAAGATTCTGTTTGGCCTTCTCTTTGTACTTCATCTTCGTAGCCAAACCTGCACTCATGAAGAAGAAGAGAATGATAACGAAAGATACTACGCCGCCTGTGTACCAGATCGTGAATCCGACCACAAAGGCGCTGATGAGACCTGAGATGTCTACAAAATTCAGCTTGTATGCTAAGGCTCCAACTATGGTCATAACCAATAGTCCGGATACAGCCGGATGGGCCAATATTTGCAGCATTCTCTCACATCCATTAGTTGTCTACAGTCTCAAGCTTTAATCATATAGTCGAAGTCATTACGAATGTTCTACGAGTATATATCAGATCCTCGTTGTTGTCTCCGGTTACCAACCAGCGGCCCAAACTTTGCATTTATAGCTTTGCCTTAGGAATGGTCAAATCCTGCTTTTTATTCGCTAATATAACAATTTTCTTTGCGGATTCGGCAAACGTCGAACATAAATTTCGTGATGAAGTGTTCGACAAAGGCCGAAACTTCCCCATCTTTAAGAATCGTTCCTCATATCCCTTTATTGGGGAAAAAGAGGACTATGAATATTTTATAGCTATAGAATATGTGGCGCCAATCTCAATAGACTGTGAACTGTCTTCGAATCAAATCGACAGCCCGGGCTGGAAGCTGACGACCACCCTGAACCATCACAGCGTCTACATAATATCCGGTGACAACATCGATCGGAGGAGTCATCCACCTGATCTTGATAGTATTGTTGGTCGACTTCGGATCAGGAATTGGTACGGTGAACTCCTTCACTAGGTCTCGAACTGTCATGATCCTGATATTCAGAGCCAAGTCTTCAATCTCAGCTCGCTTACTCTCAACAGATGCAATGATGTCGATAGGTGTCAGTCTTGCTACAAGACCGGGAATCTCTTCGCCAGATTCGTCTCTCACCGAGAAACCCACCTTGAAGAGTGGGTCGTCAATTGCTTTGATCTTAAACCTCTGCCTGGTTTCACAGGCTCGCCTCCCACATCTCAGGATTGCTCGTAGATGGGCTGTACTCATCTCTGCACTCATTGGGACCCTAAAAGGTGTAGGAAGAATCCGCTGTTGACCTGGTTCAAGGCTGATCTCTCGTGTGATTACTGGTTTATTTCCTCCGACCGACTCGAGCTCTATGGTAAGAACACAGTCTGACTTTTTCTCGAGATTGCTGGTAACCTGGATTGAGGGTTGTACAATTTCATCAGGAGAGGCAAAGCTTGGGAGCCCGACAAACTCGAGGTTAGCAATATCTGCTTGAGGACCTCCGACAAGTGCAATCTCTGCTGTCCTACTGTCAACCTCTATTCCTGCATAGCTGAGTGTAGCAGTCAGAGTGACACTTCGTGGGTCCATTCCTGAACGGGGGGCTGGAATGACAATTGGGCCAAAAGCCAGAGAGAGGTTCTTACTTTGTTTTACGGACTGACTCAGAACCCGATGTTCTTCGCCATCCGGATATCTAAAAGACATAGTTAGAACAGCTGGCTCCCCTGCCTCAGTATTCCTCCTAATCCTCAGCCATCCTGATAGTTTCCCACCTACATGTGACCTCTTTGGAACGCGTAGTGAGTCGATATTTACTCGCGTTGATATCTGATCTATTCTAAATCTGTCTGATTCTGTTGTTCCAATGGCTTGCCCTTTGTCAACTAGTGTTGCCTTCAGAATCCCAACTCGATCAGCTGGGCTCTCGGTTGTCAAGGTTGGGACCTTCCACCTGAATCTTGTTTCCCCTCCGACGAACTCGTGATGCAAGAACTCCTCTATCAATTGTGATCTACCAGAATCACTTCTGAACTCCAGCGATAACCTCGCATCTTCAGCAACCGTCTTCTTCCCAAGGTTGCTAACTATGATGCTTCCTGAAATCAAATCTCCTGGAATATACATGTTCTTTATCTCTGCATCCAATATGACCTGTGGCCCTCTCTTGACGAATCCGATATAGAATGGTTTTGACATTGTTTCTGCAATCTCAGACCCGTCTTCATTGAGAAGTTTCAACTGAAGGACACATCTCTCTACACCAGTCGAAGCATCAGGAGGAATGAGCATTGGTTCGAACTGAGAATTATCCAGCTCGGTAGACTCTCCACTCTCAATCTCGAGGGTGTCCTCTGAGGTTGCCAGTACAATGCTTAGACTTGGTGCAACCACACTCACTTGTGACCGGACCTTCACCTTTGTTGGATAGTTTGTTTCAATCTGCCCACTGAACATTACCGGCGTCTTTCCATCAGCGAACTGTGTCGTCGTCCCTGGTCTGATTGCTGCCTTCATCCAATACATGTTGATTGTACTTGATAGGTTAATCACTCTACCAACGAAACCAACCTCTGCAATGATATTGTATGCTGCAATGTTTTTCCTTGTAGCAAATGAAATGTCAGAAACATGAATCTCACCATTCTCAATGGTCGAGATCGAGATGACCTCTGTTTCAACTAGATTCCTCTCTGAGTCTTCTATTGTATATGTGACAGCAAGATTTTCCAATCTACGTCCGGTCGAGTTTCTTAGGAGAATGCTGAACTGCACCTCTTGTCCTGCGAAGACTCTTTCCATGTCTGTAACAATCTCTGGTTCGAGACCCTTCCACCAACAGATCCAAGTCGGAAGATGTGGAGTCCCTTCAATCGGATCATAGAGCCAGTTTGTGCTACACTCCCTTGTCACTTCGGCCAGTTTCTTTAGCAACACGACCATGTTGTTGTCTGACTTTGCATAGACCTCCAACTGAAAGTCCGAACCTGTCGTCTTCGGATCGGAGAACTCACTTCCGAAAATTGAAACTAGTAATGCTTGCATGAATGGATTTTCGATGATGTTGAGTTCCTCAAGTTCATCTCTAATCATAAAGAACATCGAAGCGACTGCGTCACTCATGAAACGATTCTTCTTCTCGCTGAGTCGTCCATCATCAGTGATCTGGCTATTGTATATCCTCACATAGTCAGACTCTTTGGCGGCACTGCTTGGTCTAAATGGTCCCCATAACCCCGCAGCCACTGCAGATTCTCTGTTAGCTGCCAATGATTTTGGACCAACATCAGGTATGGTTTCACCGCTATATACCATCTTTTTTGCCTTAAGGGCGAGTGCTTGAAGTATAAGCGCCAATCCCATTCTTCTGGGAATCGAGAGCTGTGTGTCAAAAACACGAATCTCGACTGTTCCGTAGTCAGTGAACGGATACATGTCTACCATCCGAGCGTAACTTCGGTTGACATGTCGAGCGAAAGCCTCTTTGTCAGTACCACTGAGATACGGTATCAGTTCGAACTCATTTGTGGGTCCCATTTGAGTAGTATTTCGCAACAATCTGATTGATCTCTTGCACCGGGGAGCTCGAACCTTTCCCTCTCCAGATACATCAACCTCATCAGTGGGTCTCTTGTTTTCAAAAGGGGAGTTGACTGATAGTGCGATTAGATGAGGCAAGAAGTTCCTGATCATATTGTAGACGGCCAACTTCGTTGTTTCGTCAACGCTTGGATCGAGAATGTGATGATGCTCTCCAAAGGATAGATTCCGTAGATACTCCTGAGTAGGATTCAGTCCTGTTGAAACAAGGATTGCTTGAGCGTCGGTAGGTAGTGATTCTTGAGATATCGCGATGAGGGTCTGAATCCACCAAGCTAGTTCTTCTAATGTCGTACACGGTGGTGTGGCAACCTCAAGAATCCAAGTGAGGCTTGTGACATTGGGGTCATGTCCGAGGAGTGTATATTCTTTAGGTTCACCAGTTGGGTCCTCGTATGCCGCAACAATCCGCGAACCTCTTTCTCCTTCTTCGGTCTGAGCTGACTGCTTATACTTCCTCTTAACAGACTCGACATCTGATGTTCTGATCTTCTTATCGAGGAGACTCTTTGCACTGGAAACTATCTTGTCAAACACCTGAAGGATGTTCTCCCCACGAATCCATGTACCATCTTTTCTGATGACCTGAAGTTCGACCTCGATACCGTGGGGAAATGGCAACTGCATCTCCTCGTGCATCGTAGTCGACTCCATGATTTGGCACCTAGAACCCTGCTATGACGTTCAGAATTCCTGTGAGAAGTGGAATGTTCTCTGACAAGCCTTGTGAAATGGTGAGTTCAAAGATTAGTTGATTTGGTCTATGAGTAAACTTTCTGATTAGTTCGTATACGAGTGGTCCTCCTCCAAACTCTCCTGCATCTTCAAGCACTACTACACCCTGGGATTCTATCTTTCTCCTTAATGGTGTGACGTCTCCCTTCAAGTATCTAGTTCCGAGAATGGCTACATCTTCTCTCTCAATTGGTCTTGGTAACACTGACCATCGAATGTTCACGATGAAATCGACTGGTTTTTTCTGGTCCTCAGCGATGACCATGTTCACAACACTATCTACTGTTGATTGGGATTCTGTTCTATCTCCAGCCTTGATTAGTGTTGGAAGTCCACGTCCCTTCAATGTACCAAGTATACGTTCGAGTGGGTCTCCTTGGATTTGGCCTGAAAGCACGCATGCCACGCCTCTTGAAGCACCTTGCACAAAAACTCCGTCTGATGCAAAATCAGACACTCGCATGTCCCTCTCGATGGGTTCCAGTGCTGCGTTCAAACCTGACAGTCTTTCAAGCAGAATGTTGAGAACCCTCTCTGCTCTTTCAAGCTCATGCAAAAGACTGGGTCCACTCATATTCTGAGACCACTCTCTGAACCTGGATTTGCAAACGAATCGTTATGTACTTTCTTAGCTCTGCAGCCTTCAGAGCTCAGCAATTAGACCCTTAAGCTCGGTCATCTTCGCTCTGAAGTCTTTCAGTCTATACCAGGTTGATTCCCTACCCCCGCCTTCAGAAAGTTTCCTGATGAGGATACCATATTCAATGCCAGCAAGATCCCCAAGTATGATCATTGCCCTCTCTGAAGTGAAGTGGGATTCGTTGACTCTTCCATCTCTGTAACGAGTGATTAATGGCTTGAGGGCCTTCTCTGCCGAATCGAGATTGATGAGAGCTTGGCGATAGTTCTCTTTGGGATCTTTTATTGCATATCCACCGACAAGTGGAGTCATCCCAACACCCAGTGATCCTCTCCCAATCTCATCAAGGGTGTCCATAACGTTTGTAAAATATTCATCAGCATTTACAAGGCACTTCTTTATTGCTCGAAGTATCTTTGCTCTGTCGGTGGAGTCTGTCAACTAGACACCCCACTGTGGTCTTTGAAAATTAAATTGAAGAGAATCCGGGTGGCTTTGTTAGAACACCCGGTATTCATACTCATTACTCTCAGAGCTGTGCATCGGGCAGCTCGCCCGCAAAGTGGCATGCCACAATATGTCCTTCACCCATGTCACGATCCTCAGGTATCTCTCTAACGCAGATTTCTTGAGCGTACGGACACCTGGGATGGAATCGACAACCGGTTGGGACATTGATGGGGCTGGGTGGTTCTCCCTTCAGTGACTCAACTCGTCTCTTCACGGTTGGGTCTCCTGATGGCACCGCTGAAATCAGAGCCCGTGTGTAGGGATGCAGTGGATTGAATGCTACCTCATGTGCTGGACCAAGTTCCATCACTTTTCCGAGATACATGATTCCAATCCTGTCCGCGATGTATGTGGCTACAGCCAGGTCGTGTGTGATAAAGAGGTAAGTTAGACCTAGTTCCTCTCTCAGGGTCAGTAGAAGATTCAGGATCTCTGCACGAATTGACACATCAAGCATTGAAACTGGCTCATCAGCTACCATGAACTCAGGATGGAGAATGAGTGCTCTCGCCACTGAAATTCTCTGCCTTTGACCCCCTGATAGTTCATGTGGGTATCTGTCGATGTAGTCTTCAGCCGGCGTGAGTGCAACACTCTCGAGTGCCTCAAGAACTCTCTGCCTTCTCTGGCTTGGAGTAAGAGGAATCTTGTGAACCAAAATTGGTTCTTCTACAATGCTGAAGATGCTCTGTTTCGGGTTCAGTGATTCGTATGGGTCCTGGAAGGTGATCTGCATTCGCTTTCTGAGATCCTTGATCTCATTACGGTCAAGAGTGGCTAGGTTCTGTCCTGCGTATACAACATCGCCATCCGTAGGTATCTCAAGATGCAAAATGCATCTTCCTGTAGTTGTCTTACCACAACCTGACTCACCTGCAAGTACGAGAACTTCTCCCTTGATGATGTCAAAATTGATTCCGTCCACTGCTTTCACAAAAAGCTCCTGCTTGTATAGCATTGATGAGAGGAATCCTGTGTTAACGGGGAACCACTTTCGTAATCCCTTTACAGTGATTAGAGGCTCGCCGTCCTTGATCTCTGAGGACCCTTCAAGAACTCTAGATTCGTCAATTGTCATTTTTCCATCACTCCAAAGAAATCGTCATCTCGCCCCTCAGCTGCTCAGCAAAGTGGCATGAGACGAATCTGTCAGGCTCAATCTCAAGGGGAGCCGGGTCCTCCTTTGAACAGATGTCCTTAGCATAGGGACATCGTGGGTGGAACCGACAACCAGGTGGAGGAATGATCAGGTCTGGTGGTGAACCCGGAATCGAAGTCAATGTTTTCTGTTCTGCCTTCACCATTGTTGGAATCGCACCTACTAGACCAGTAGCGTATGGGTGTACAGGATCCTTAAAGACTGATACGACATCAGCAAGTTCTGCAATCTTCCCTGCGTACATAATGGCTGTCTTGTCACAGGTCTCAGCGATGACACTCAAGTCGTGTGTGATCAGAATGAGTGAGAGTCCCAGGTCCTTCTGGAGCTTCTGCATGAGCTTCAGAATCTGGGCTTGGATTGTAACGTCAAGCGCTGTTGTTGGCTCGTCTGCGATAACGAGGTCCGGATTGCAAGCCAGTGCCATGGCAATCATGGCTCTCTGTCTCATACCCCCTGAGAACTCGTGTGGATAGTTGCCAAGACGACTGGGATCTAGACCGACCATTTCAAAGAGTTTGGCACATCTGTCAAGTGCCTCTTCCTCAGTGACGTTTTCGTGCATGAGGATTGCTTCAGCTATCTGTTCCCCTATCTCAAACACTGGGTTTAACGCGTTCATTGCCCCTTGGAATACAATCGCTACATTCTTCCAACGAATGTCGCGCATTTCCTTAGCACTCTTACGAATCAAATCATCGCCTTTGAAGTAGACGTTCCCACCAATGATATTCGCAGCTGGTGGAAGAAGTTGCATAATGGAATATGCCAAGCTGCTCTTGCCACAACCTGATTCGCCTGCAAGTCCAACTGATTCTCCCGGCTCAAGAGTGAGAGAAACATCATCGACAGCTTTTACGAGACCCTTCCGAGTCTGATAATACATGCGTAAATTCCTAATGTCTAGCAGGGGCATATCAATACACTCCGGTGAGCCAATATGGCTCTGGGCGTGGTATCACCTCACCCATGTGGGATACCGTTCCTCTGTGGTTGGCTTAAATATGTTACCTTCAAAGAATTTATTCAGGAGACTCCAAATCTTCATTTCACTACTCTATCGACGTTACTAGGTGCCTCCAAGTTTCGCTCGATTAGAAAAGGTAAAAGGGACTTCACTTCACTACCGACTCGGTGTACAAAGTGCCAAAGATACGATCATTTCCAAGGACACGAAATGAACCACAGAAAAGGATACTTCTTATTCCGGTTCTCTTACTGGTGATTGGCTCAATCCTGCTTATGATACCCGGTCTACAATTCATCGGTGCGATTCTTTCACTGACGGGTGTTCTCACTATTTTCTTGGTCGGAATGGTCTTCGCAGATCTTTGGACCTCACACAGGCGTACAAAGCAGATCATCAAGGATCGCGAAGAGAGAGGTCTGTCAACTGAGGAAGATGAAGCCCTCGAGGAGGACCCATTTGAGGAAGCTCTTGGTGACGAATGAACGTCTCCTGATTTTGCATACCCGAACTAATTCTGCTACCCGAACCAATTGCTTTTTTAGGGCTGCCTAGCGGTTTTCGCTTCAGTAGACAAGAACAGAGCATGTTCCTAGACGAACGGCTCTCAAATGGAGGATCAAATTTGTCCGATAAAGGTTGGCGAGACAGTAACTGGTACGCAAGCGCGTCGGGTTTCTGGCGAGAATACCGAAAGCATAGAATTGGAATAGTTGGGTTGGTCATCATGTCATCTTTCGTTATGATGGCTATTTTAGCTCCTTATTTAGGAACATCCGATCCGAACCCTCTATCGACTGTCGCTCCTACATACCTGGCACCATCATGGATGAGTGTCTTTGACTCTGAAGCTGTAGTGACAGGTCCGCTATTGACACCGGCTGATTTGGACACAGAACCAACGGTCGTCATCAATGGAACGAGTGGAGAGTTCAGTTCTACATATTTCCAGGCCACTGAACCTGACGAACAGAGTTATGCGAACGTGACGTGGGAACATACGGCAGGGACGCAACTTGACTTCTATGGCGTGGACCCCGCAGGAGTAATGCCCGACTATGGCGATTTCGTCTATTTTGAGCAAACTTTTCCATGGGACTACAATGGGTTGCCAAGTGGTATCAATATGACAATCTCCTTTGGCACTTTCCTCAGTGGTGACTTTGCTCCTGGTGCTCATCCAAGCAATAACTTGATGTTCCGACTCTATGTGTGGATCGTTGATGCTTCTGGCAATTGGTTTCGAGTGTATGAAACAAGAGATGCAACATACTCTGAGCTCATTCAGACTCGTCGATTCCCAATCACGTACACTAACCTTCGAGATATTTTTTCAGGAATGATCGAAGTCAATGGCACACAGGAAGATCCAGTAGATCTGGTGTCTGTCAGAGTTGGCATGGCTCCAATTGCGAACTTCGATAGAAACTCGTCAACTTGGGGATATGTCTATCCCTGGCAAAACTGGACAGGTGGCGTCACCTTCAAGGTTACAGGTGTCAACATGGTTGCCTACGGAGGTTACTATGGTGGCCTAGGAACAACCTACTGGGGTGCTGATGCCTACTCACAACTCATCTATGGCAGTCGAGTGTCTCTCATCATTGGCGTGTTGGCCACGGGTCTCTCTACAATAGTTGGAGTGCTTGTCGGATTGGCTGCAGGCTATTTTGGTGGGGGTGTTGACGAAGTACTGATGCGAGTTGTGGACTTTCTACTCGTTATACCGGGACTACCGCTTATGATGGTCTTGGCGATATTTCTAGGAGAGTCCACGATGAACATTATTATTGTGATATCGATATTAGGCTGGACGGGGACCGCGCGGCTGATACGGTCCCAGGTTCTGGCAGAAAAGAACAAGGCCTACGTTGAGTCCGCGCGAGCGATAGGGGCCAATGACACCTACATTATGTTCAGACACATATTGCCCAATGTAACACCTATTCTCTTCGCGAACATCACGCTTGGTGTTGTCGGAGCAATTCTGGCTGAGGCGGGTCTGTCATTCCTTGGTCTGACTAATATTGAAGAACCCAGTTGGGGTAGGATGCTAGCGGATGCTCAGAATGGAGCAGCTTTCATCAGGGGTGCCTGGTGGGTAGTTCTGTTCCCAGGTTTGATGATCACGCTACTTTCACTGTCCTTTACATTCGTGGGTCATACGCTTGACCAAGTCTTGAACCCGCGACTGAGAGAACGGTAGATCTCCCCAGAGGGTATGAGAGTGCGGAGATCTCCGCATCTCTCCCCCTTCTTTCTACCAACCGTCGGCTATGAACACTACTTTTATAAGGTTGGTACAACGATTTACCTAGTATAACAGTACTTAGTATCACTAGGTACTAAGACAATGGAGAACTTTCAAAATGGGTCTTCGAGAATATGTGATTAGAAGGAGCATCTACATGGTACTACTAGTAGTCGCAGTAGTGTGCTTCAACTTCTTCCTATTCAGACTCCCCACATTCTTGTTCGGAGCTGACCCAATCAGCCTGATGATCAGTGATGACCTTCGTCGTAACCTGACTCAGGACTTATTGGAGGCTATGTACGCAAGCTTCGGACTTGTAATGAATCCAGACATATTTGATTGGATCTACATGTTCTGGCGTTACATCGTCAGCATGTTTACAGGGAATTTCGGAGTTTCATTCTTGACCCAAAGACCCGTGATGGACCAGATCGTTGCTCGACTACCCAACACTCTGTTGTTGATGGGTACATCCTCAATGGTTGCAATCCTTCTTGGTATCTGGACTGGAGTGAAAGTCGCTTCTGATCCGGGATCAAGGAAGGACCTCAGTGCAGTCACGGTTGCTCTGTTCATCTATGCCCTACCTGTCTTCTGGTTAGGGATGATGCTTCTCATGATTTTCGGATACATGTTGCCCTTATGGACCGAATCGGTTTTCGGCGTAGCTATTGGATTCCCGCAGTTTGGAACGATTAGCTACGAAGTCTGGGAGGTAGCTCGGACGAGTCCGTTTGGTGCACTCATGGTAGCTGGAGATGTTCTTCACCACCTGTTCCTCCCGATGATCACACTGGGAGTCGGTGGCTATGGAGGATATTTCCTCTACATGCGGAACAATCTGATAGATGTCATGACTGAAGACTACATCCTTACCGCTCGTGCAAAGGGACTGGATGAGAACCAAGTGCTCTACAAACACGGAATGAAGAACGCCATGTTACCCATGGTAACAGTCATCGCAATGACATTCGGCTTCCTCATTGACGGAGCAACGCTGACTGAAACGGTGTTCACGTGGCGGGGAATGGGAAGATACATCTTCGAAAGCCTGGTAGCTCTTGATTATCCTGTCGTTCAGGCAATCTTCATGATCATTGCTATCACGGCTATCCTGGCGAACTTCGTGGCAGACATGCTCTACGGAGTACTTGATCCACGAATCAAGTATGGATGAGTATTATAGGGGGCTTCGGCTCCCTCTCTCTTCTTTTTATTATATAACAATCCTAATCGTTTAGTTTCTCGTCTCAATATTTCAACTAGGTGTGCCCAAAAACATAATGGATACATCATTAGTAATCCTTTTATTAGCCTCTCACGATGGAACTCCATCCGAATTCGACTCGGAACGGAAAGGAGATAGAGAGAATATGAACACTTATCGTAGAAATCGTCTTCTAGCTATCACCCTAGTTACAGCTTTTCTTTTTATGGCGGTCTCGCCGGCACTCAGCACTGCTGCTCTGCCAGCACCTCCAACGGACTTGAATGTGGGTCCGAACGTCGATAAAGTTGTATTTAAGGTAGTAGTAGGAAACGATCAGTTGATTCTCGCGCTCCAAGGTGGTGTAGTTGACATACATGACGGATTCTTCAATCCTGACAGCTATGCTATCTTAGACGCAGATCCTAATCTTGAGATAAGTGACGATATCATGCGTAACGGATATGGTCACATCAAGATTAATACTCGTGATGCTCCAGGGAACTGGACAGCATTTCGCAGGGCATTTGCCTACGCATATGACAAAACACGGGTCTTGAATGAAATTCATCTGGGATACATGAGAATGCATGACTCAGTAGTTGTATACACAAACGATCTCTTCTGCATTGAGGATGATCTCGATTACCACTACTATAATGCTGAGCCTGCTGTAGGCAACGCACTGTTGGACGCAGCTGGATTCGAGATTGATCCTGTTACTGGATATCGAAACGATCCAAATGGTAATCCGATTCACATCGTGATTGGTTATTCACCATCCTCACCAGCCATTGCTGGTGGTTGTGCACAAATAGGTGTTGACGCTCTTGAAGCACTCCACATCTCTGGAGAAACAAACCAAGAAGACTTCAACACATATCTCGCAAACCTGTACAACCACGGAGCTTATGACATGATCTTCTTCGCCACAAGCTTCTATGGCAAGACCCTAGACTGGATGGTAAGAGAGTATGGCTCAGAATACGCTAACTCTTACGGTCAGAACGACTGTAACTATGTCAACGAGACCATGGATGCCATTCTTCAGGACATCCTAGATGCAACCACCTATGAGGAAGCATACGCTGCATGTGCTGCTGCTCAGGAGCACCTCCATTATCAGGTGCCTTTGGTGATTACCTACCAGAACATGTACCTACAAGCCTACAGGAACGATCAGTTCAGTGGCTTCATCAAGGACTATGGTCGGTACATTCACAGCAAGTGGAACATTCAGAACGTTAAGAAACTCGATGGTACATATGGTGGTACCATAAACGCTGCATTGGGTCAAGAGCCTGACAGCTTCAACGGTTTCACAACAAACTCAGGATACTCAGCTCAGATTCTCAATCTGGTAGATTCAAGTCTGTACGACTTCGGTCCAGACCTTGAACCATACCCAGTACTGGCAGAGAGCTACCTTGAGGAAACCCATGATGGAGTTGGTTCCAGCACTGCTAATCTAGCTGTCCCAGAAGGACATCACAGGTTTACATTCGACCTTATTCAGAATGCGACCTGGAGTGATGGCACTCCATTCACTGCTGAGGACGTTGCCTTCACCTACACCTATCTACTTGAGAGTGCTACTCTCGGTAATCCAAGTGGTGCAGGTCTAGCAGATGCAAATCTGGTAGCTGCATATGCTCCATCAACATACCGTGTTGTTGTAGAGTTTGGTACTGTGAGCTACTGGAACTTCGGTCAGGCTGCATACCTAAGCCCAATTCCGAAGCACATCTTCGAGCCTGGTGCAGGTATCGGCTATGAGGGATGGAACACTTGGAACCCAATGTTCAATCCTGATGATCCATTCGTCACTCTTGGTCCATTCCTGTTCACAGACATGGAAGCTGGTGAGTTCTACGAGCTTACAGTCAATCCTGACTGGGCTTATCTGCCTGCAGATCGATTCGACACACCTGACACAACCACAGGCCCAACCGGTCCAACCGGACCTGCCACATTCGATGCTACACTAGCAATTGTTGCTGGTGCAGTAGGTGCTGCAGTTGTGATTCTTGTCGGTGGATTCGTCCTGCTCAGACAGAAGTAGTTTACATTTTAGGGGACAAAATGTCCCCTCCCCCTCTTTTTTCTATTCATCAATACAGTTAGAAGTGAAAACACCTCATTCAGATAATTGCGTGAAAGAGAGGGCCTTTAATACAAACTAAGGCCCTAACAACAGGGTCACACAAATGAAACTTGACAGACAGCGACTCTCACTGATATCAATCTCATCTATACCTCTTCTCATTGGTGGCATCCTCGCTGGAACTATCTTCAATTCCAGTATTCTCAACGAGATAGTCACTCGGAATACTCAACCATTTACAATCACTGACATAATAGTCCAAGCGTTGGTTTCCACAGGATTGGGAACCTTAGTCGTTCTCTCTCTGTTCTGGATTGTACGTAAGCAAGGCCGGCGTGCAAGAAGAACATTCGTTTCACTCGTTGTTTCGCCTGTACTTACAGTATCATTTTTTGTCTTGGGTCAATCACTCCTCTTGATTTTGTTCAAGGATGTGACTGATTCCATCCTACCAAGTATCCTCTCATTGATAACTCTTGGAGTCCTTTTCATGTCCTTTGCCTTCATCATGATGGATTCCATTCCACCGTATCTCCGCAACTTCTTTGTCATTTTCTACGGTAGTGTCTTTGGCACTTTCATGGGTATCATCTTCATCACTCAGAGCATGTTCATCCTAGTCATCTCTGTAATTGTCGAAGACTACTTTCTCACAAAGTATTCACCAGTTGCTGATACTCCTGAACTAATCGAAACGATTGGCTCAGATCCATTTGATATGACTATGATTCAATCACAGAACGTAGCTGTGGGTGTCGGAGACTACATAGTGTTCTCACTGATTTCCGCTCATTCACTACTCTTCTTCCCCATCTATGTATGGATTCTGTCTCTGTGCCTCACGTTCCTTGGAATTGTGATCAACATATCAATCATCGCTCGTGAGAATGAGATACAATCTGGCATTCCTTTGCCAGCTATTCTCGCACTTTTCCCCTGGATTGTGCACATTCTGGCTCTAGCAATACTAGGTGCATAATCTTAAGCTGCGTGGAGCAACAGGTACATATAGACACCTGAGCACGTTGAGCTCGAGCAGATATGATCTCAAGCGAGCGTTCACAGAATGGAATCGTAGCGTTTGTCATCATCGCCTCAATAGTCTGCTCTCTGTTTTTCGCCAGTAATATGCAATACTACAATGGTAGTTTTGCCCTGGCTTCTATGATGGATGTAACTCTTGAGAGTACAGTCATCCAAGACCTCGATCCGACCAATGAATCGGTTTATCCCAGACTCACATTCACACTCAACTTTCGTACTAGTTCTCCGATTGAAGGAAATGTCAGATTATTATATCTCGAGGCCGTCATTTACTTGAATGATGACTATCTCTCTCTGACGACTATTTCTAGATATTTCTCAAGTGATGAAGACCAGCGCTTAACTCCTGGATATGACAAGAACCATGCACTATCAAGGGTTGTTGATTCAGATACCGACAGAGCTGCAATCATTGATGCGGACAGTACCGGTACTTGGCAATGGTATGTTCGGTTCAGATACAACTTCATCACCTTTGACAACCCGCTCTCACAAACATGGAGAACTCTCTACTATAACTGGACTGGTTCTACTACAGTTCTATAGCTGACTCTTCAACATCGATATCTTTTCCACGGTAAGAGGGTCCACACTCCTAAGATGAGCTAGCTCCACCGAAACCAAATCGAGATATAGCGTCATCAGGAGCATCTCCTCAATCTTGGAGTCACTACTCATACTGACTCGGATAGGAATGAATCCCTCATCTTCGTATATCTGAGAAACGATGTCAAAACGCATCGCAGTGCGTTCGTCTAGAAATGCGCTCTTCAGGAACAGGGGCAACATCGTTTGGTCATTCAACTCATTGAAACTCTCTATCTCATTGTGGTTGGATTCGGGTATCTCAGAGCTGAAAGCCATTACCTTTGCATTTTCGTTGAACTGACATTTGGCTCGATAAGCAACGGGTTTCAGATGTCTAGCTCCAATGAAGACAGGTGTCATCACAAGCAGATCGTTTGCCATCGTCTTGGGTTTCAATGGGGAGCCTGCCCATGCTTCGAGTCTTGTCGATAGGATCCCTTCAATCCCTTTTAGATCAGTCTTCTTCATATCGAGCAAGCTTTCAACAATTTGAAGAACGACTGAGAAGAGAATTGGAAATGCAGCACGAGGCTGGAAGCCTTCTGGAACCATGACGGTACCTTTCACGCCTTCTAGCGAAGCCAACTCCCCACCAGAGCATACACCTATTGTCTGACAACCTCGTTTCACACTATCTCTAGATGCAACTAGAGTTTCCTCAGTGTTCCCACTATAGCTCACTGCTAGAACAGTCCACTTCCGATCGATGAATTGCGGGAGCACTGAGTCGCGTACTGTGATAATAGGGACTTGAGATGTGTCATGAAGAAGTTCTTGGATGTAATTCCCTGCGATTGCACTTCCCCCCATCCCAATTATACAGATTCCAGCGAGCCCTTCTTGTCCAATCTTTGCACATAGGTCGCTAACCTCTTTGGGAATTTCAGTTGATACCAAGAGTTCTGGAAAGGATCTGACCATGCTTTCCATGTCGTTCTTGTCGATATTCTTCATAGGAAAACACATCCACTGACACAGATTGACTACAGCCTTAAAGATAATCCCGTATTGAAAGAGAAGACTAATCTAAGAGGCTTTCCCAGACTCAAAGGAGGAACCATAGAATGGGTGTAGCGAAGACAATTGCCTTCCAATCGGAATCTTACCTGTTAGACGGTATCATTTCAAAAGGTGAATTCCCTCAAGAGAGAGGAGCTCTAATCCTTCATCCACATCCTCTGTATGGCGGTGACATGTACAACCCAGTTGTTACTGGCTTGGAACGTGTTTTTCTTGAAGCGGGTTTCACTACCCTACGGTTCAATTTCCGAGGAGCTTCAACAGCTGGATATGCAGGAGTTGAAGGTGCTGTCATTGATGCATCAAATGCCCTCGAGGTTTTAAGATCGAGAGGAATCAACCAGTTTGCCCTTGCTGGGTATTCATTTGGAGGATCAACAGCACTTCGTTTGGCATCGGAGACTTCTCCTATTCTCTTGATAACACTCAGCGCTTCTCAAGCACTGGTAGAAGAAGGAGGTTTTGAGCTCGCTAGACTTGCAGAAGTGACCTGTCCAACTCTGATGTTTCATGGGAGCTCAGACATGATGGTCCCCCATGGGGACCTGAGCTCGTTGGCCTCTAAAATCGGCTCTGATAATGTGGAAACTACACTCTTAGAAGGGGAAGGCCACTTCTATCATCGGTCTCTGGGTGAGGTCCTCAATAGGATCAGGAATTTCCTCGTCCAATGAAATGAACAGTGCCAAGGTTAGGCTTAAGTATAGAAGCAATTTGCACGATGGTGTGTGTTCACGATGCTCAAGGCTTTAGTGTTTGACATGGATGGGACAATTACAGTCCTCAAGTTACCACTAGAGGCCATGAGAAGGGACACCAAGCAGTTCTATATTTCCAAAGGGTTTCCAACTGATGGTTTTGAAGAGTGCGATGGCATATCAAGCTCAACTGGAAAAGCTCGTGAATACTTCTTATCAAATGGATATAGCGAAGATGATTGGAACCGCATGGAGTCAGAGGTGGACGTGATCCTCAGCCAGCATGAGGGATTTGCTGCCGCAAATGCAGTTCCTATCAATGGTGCTTTGGATGTTATCCAGAAGGTCAGAGATGCTGGACTCAAGACTGCAATACTAACGAACAATGGAAGACCTGCACTTGAGAAGATTGTGAAACAGTTGCCCTTGCATGAGTACTTTGACATGATA
>WOR8_10003043_pt1 | contig 19928 bp, 20 predicted proteins | sample DeeMarSeWOR38_10_FD_19890 | JGI IMG/M metagenome (IMG submission 19890)
CTTATACCTGAATCTACTTATAGAAATATTGAAAAAATAATTGATTAATCATAAATATTTTTAAGCAAAACCCAATAAAATTATTGTTTACTCCTTGTGAACTAATGTTTTTCCATCCCAACCCATAAAAATTTTATCAGATGGATAATTTTTTTTATAATCCTTATACAATTCTAATAATTCTTTAGATGGTCTTTCTAATAAAGGTTTTTTAATCCTTTTTTTAATTTTAGGAGTATATACATATATTTTTTTACCATTACCTAAGTATGTTCTCTTAAATAAAGGTCTAAGTCTTTTATTTCTTTTAATAAAATTAATTGTATCAATATCACTTATTGGATTACCAAAGGTCACAGAATCAACAATAGAACCAATTTCAGGATAAGACAAATCAAGAAATTTATACATATTATCAATTATTGCAAAATGGTCAGAATAACTATTATCAACAGCATATTTTAATATTTTTTTAAAATCAGCTTTACAGAAAAACTCTTTAGCAATTTTTCTAAGACGTGGATATACAAAAACAAATCCTTGTTTTTTTAACTTATTAAGTATAAATTGTTTTTGAAAAGTTATTTCAAATCTTATATCATCAGTTGTTTTACGATAAATCTTAAAATATATACCTTTACCAATAGGAAATTTTAAAGTCGGATTATATAAATCCCCATAAAACCTAAGATTCTCTGATTCATTTTTTTCAGTATTATAAACACTTAATCCATATCCTGAAAGTTTATTAATCCATTCAACACCACTAGAAGAAATAATAAAATACATCAATTGATGAAGAACATCACTACTCTTATGATGACCTACATAATAATCCTTATTGAATTCTATTTGTTTAATTGTTAAAATATTATATTTTAAATCAAAATCCTCAATATATTCATTTATAATACTTTGAGCAAAATTAAAAGCATATTTAGGAATGTTTTCAGCTAAACTTTTAATTGTATTACTATTCCAATCATACCAAATCCTTTTATTAATATAGTTGTCATCAGCAACTCGTATACTTTTATCTAAATTCATATTAAACGATGGATCCTTTTCAGCAAAAATCCTAATAAGTCTAGTAAAGTTAAATTCAGTTGTTACAGTAAAAGGAATATTCATTCTTAATGTTGTATGTTTACAAAAAGGATATTCTGAATGATATAAATCATCATCAACACCGATATAGTATTGTTTTTTTATTTTATCATATAAAACATTATACTCAAATTTATCAGTTAAATACGCTTTAAAAACGCTTGAAATGTAAGAATATTTATCTATTTCACCTTTATCTTCATAAAGAACAAATGGCGTATTAACAGATAGTTGAATTTTATCAGCAATCAAAGGATTTTCATTAAATTCAAATCCAACCATTTATTAACCTACTTATCTTTATTTACCTTTGTTTTTTTCTCATTTAATATTATTATAGCTGTAAGCGAAATTCAAACACTCAGGTTATCTTATTTCACAGCTTAATTATACAAATAAAAAAAAGAATTGTTTTATATAAATGAGTTAATTACATTGTATAATTCCAAGGAGCAATAAGGAGAAAAATATATTAGTTTTACACTTAGTTGACTAACGATTAATGGGAATTTACGCTGAGTAAAAATTCCAAAAATTGATAAGATAGTATCATTCTTTCAATTTTAATTCAACTTATATCAGTTTTATGTATATTGTTTAAGAACGGAAATAAGAATTGATTAAAAAAAAATTTAATTATTCCGGACAAAATAATTTGTACGCGACCTCTCTATTCGGGACAAACTTGGATTAACAGTAGAAACAAAAAGATAAAAAGAAGTGGAGAAGCGAGATATCTATTGTAGTCCCAAACGCATTAATAATGTTTGAAGGAGTGGGTATCGTTCTAAAAATATCAAGAAAGGTGAACTTGATGCTGTTTTATCACGGGGCATAGTAACAGTGAGCTCAGACCAGTCAGTCTCATGACCATATAGATCTACTGCTTTTGCTTTAATAGTATAAAATCCCACTTTTGTCCACAAATGAACTGCAATTACTTCATCTCCAGAAGCATAAGGACCATTAAGAGTTACTTCTGATGTACCATCTCCAAAATTGATAATATACTTTGCAATGTCATCTCCATCAGGATCTGTGGAATTTAATGTATAAGTATACAAGATCCATGTTTTTCCATGCGTTGGACCATCTATTATTGGTAGACTAGGTGGAAAATTAGAGATATGTTCGTAAGTATAAATCTCATATGTTTTACCACCATCTAAAGTAATAGAATAACCATCGACACTTACCTCTGCATTATAGATATTTTCATAAACCTTTGGCCAATTCGCCTCGATGGTCCTAATTAAGGTCTTTTCCTCGTTTACAAATTCTTTAAAAAGTATAACATGTTCTCCTGGTATATCAAGTATATCACCTGGTTTCAAAGAATCATATTTAATTTTAATTGATATATCTGGCAGAGACTTGGTAGATTCTTTTCCTGGTAAATTCCAACAACGGGAAACAAAACCTGAACAGTCAACACCACAAGCCCTGATACATCCATAACTTCCTACACAGGCTATATCCCCACCATAATGAATAGTCCCTGAATATCCACCAGTCCCAGTATATTGCTCATCAAAATCCTCCTGAGGAAATAAACCTAGTCCAGATAAACTACTGAAACCACCCCATTGATAAGGTACACCTATATTTTTTTCCCCTACAATCCAACCTCCTGAACCATAGTAATTACTATCTGGAGTATCAACCTGTTTATTACAATCATTACAAAAACCATGAAAAATATTTTCCACTGTTGGATACCATTCATGATCTGCATACGCTTCTGCAATTTCAAGTATCTTCTCCCGGGTTATACTCCTATGTTCAAAAGTCTCTTTTTCTTCATAACCTTCAACAGAAAAAACAATGCTGACTAATAGAAAACAAACAATAAAACTTATGATTCTCATATAATTGTTCCTCCCTAAGATAGTATTCATATCATATACATGGTATATAAATCTATAACACTACACTTAAGGTTTAAACACATCAGAAATTATGGTAATTATTAGGAGACAGATTCTTCACAATTAAAAGTAAAAGCCCAAATACTCTTTACGCGTGTATAACCATATCCTAAAACTATAAATGCCATCTCTTCAAGAATCTTTCTACCTATAGAACCCTCGGGATAAGTTTCCGAAAGTTCAATTAATGAAATAAATAACGCCATAAGATTATTCCAAAGCTTTTCTAATAAAATACATATCGGTCTATCATCCTGTGGTTTAATAGAGTCAATTACATTTGATAATACTTCATCCTTATCTAATCAGGTAAGTAATTTCTCTGCAAGATGTGTCTAACCATTAGAATTACATTCAAAACAATCCTCTTCAGTATCCTCAATTACTGGGTTAGTTTCCTCAAAATCTTTACTAATAGATACGGCATTGAAACTCGGGATAAATGCAAGTCCAACAAACAAAGCAATAAAACCAAATATCAATAATTTATTTATTCTAATCACCAACCTACGTTCTTACAATATACAAATATAATATTATCAGTTAAAATTCCATAAATGATAAACCTAATAGGAGGGGTGTTATACTCTTTCACCTGAATTTAAATGATAAAATCCAAATGGGAACAGTGATACAATACGTAGATTAACAGCATTAAAAGATTTTTGATATTCATCCTCAGACAGATTCTCTATTCTACCAAATAAATATGCTGTTATTGAATATTCAGCTGATTCTGTATTTGTAGATACTGTTTCATCTTTAATTGATACAGCATTGAAACTCGGGATAAATGCAAGTCCAACAAACAAAGCAATAATACCAAAGACTAATAGTTTTTTCATTCTATACTACAACCCTGAAAAATACTTACATCTGGAATTTCATACGGACTTTTAGCAGGATGCCAATCAAACATCGGATATGGGTAAATTCCGGGAATACCTCCATGACCGTATTCATCTGGTGGAATAATCCAAAAAGGCTCCCATCCTATCAATACCTTAGGAAATATCATCGGTTTACCCCAATAATTTTTATCCCAACTTACCTTGCTATCTAAAAAAGCAGATAAAATCAATCTATTTCTAATAAAATTATTTTTACTAACAAGACAGTTATAACACACAAATGAGGATAAAGCAATTTGGTTATTAATAAAAGCATTCAGGATAATATTATGGTTGCCTTCATAATTGAGATTTAATGCTATCCCCGAGTTATCCTTAAATATATTATAACCAACATTAGCTTGTTTTGTAAGATATAGATCAATACCCCCTTTCTCATTATTTGTAATTATGTTCTTATAAATATTTATATCAGAGGAATAAGAATGACTCCAAATTCCATGCATATTATTACTGAGTATATTATTATAAATCGTAATATTTTTTCCAATATAATTAATACCGCCTGACATCCACCAATGACCACTATTTTTTAAAGTAAAACCACTAATATTAACATTATTTGCACGTAGTGCAATTACAGTACCCATCTTGTTGCCATCAATGATTGTAGTGAATTTATCTTCACCTATGAGATTTATTGATTTTTCAATTAAAATATTCTCAATATATGGTGAGGAGTAGTTGTATACATATACCTTATCACCATTATTAGCATCATCTATCGCATCCTGTATCTTGGTATAATTGTTAGGTCCACTTCCGCCCACATATAAATTACTACCCCTATAAGTTAGGTTAACAATTGTGTTATCTAATTGAATTCCACTTGAAGGTATAATACATATACCGATAAAAAATACAATTATCCCAACTACCAAACCTTTCCTTAAAATCTTGTTTTGCATATTTCTTTTCCTCCCAAATAATTATTTAACATCTTTAGATTATTTAACATTTAACCCTCTAAATATCATATGGTTCCAATATTGGATGCCAATCAATATTTTTAAAAAATATCCAAGGAATTAGATAAGGTATAAATCTTAAAAATTTATACTTTAAACCAATCCAATCATCCCAATAATTTTCTTTCCATATATTTTTACCATTGCCATATGCATTTTTACCGTTATTTATAAAATTATTATAATATATTTCATTTCCATAAATAGTACTACGAAGTATAAGTTGTAACAACCGAATTCCAAAATCATTATCTATTATATTATTTCTATATATGTAATTATAATTACAGTAAAAGACGGAAGGAGGACATAAAAATATTCCAATACCATTACCTAAAATATCATTTTCAAAAATATTTATAAAACAACCTGGTTCAATATCAATTCCTATATCATTGTTCTTAATTATATTTCCAAAGATATTATTTACATATCCTTCAAATGGTAAGGACTTCCAACTTAATGGTAGAAATACATCACCAGATAATAAAGAACTTACACCAATAAATATACCGATTCTATTATTAAAAATATAATTCTCATAAATTTCATTTTCAACAGAACAATCGAGAGTGACACCATGATCATTATCAATTATAATATTTTTACAAACAATATTATGATCAGATTTGCTAGCTTTGGTAAAAATACCATGTCTGGAATTGTTACTAATGATATTCCCAGAGATGAAATTAAAATATGAACGAAGTTCTATACCTGCATCCTTCCAAAGATAACTTCCAGCGTTTTGAATAGTAAATCCACTAATATTTACAAAATCAGCTAAAACAAAGATAACATCCCCAATTTTATTACCATCAATAACAGTAGTATTCTTATCTTCGCCTATCAGATTTATTGTTTTATTAATCCTTACATTTTCATAATATATGCCGTTAAAAACATATACAGTATCACCATCTCCCGAATCGTTGATTGCATCTTGTATTTTAGAGTAATTCCCAGGACCGCTACCACCTACATATAAAAAACTACCTCTGCTAGCTTTTTCTGTTTCTTTTAATTGAATATTAAAACCAGAAACTATACTAACTCCAATAAACAATAAAATTATTCCAACAATAAAAGCTTTCTTAAATAACTTGTTTTTCATCATTTTTTCCTCCCAATTCTATATATTCTAATCAGATATATGGTATATAAATCTTTAATACCAATGGTTTTTCTAAATATCATATGGTTCTTTTGCAGGATGCCAATCAAAAGTAACCCAAGGAATAACAATCCACATACCAGGAAAATGAAAAGGTATACCGGGAAAATAAAATAATTGTCTTGAGCCAATAATCATTTTAGCAAAATTTAAAGGTTTATTCCAAAAATTTTTATCCCAAAAATTATTATTTATAGCCCCTCGATTCATACTAAAACTTGCATCTATTTTACCATTATTTTTAAATATATTTTTTATAATATTATTATCTGATGAAAAGGATTCTTGATCCATTAAAATGATTCCCCGATAGTTCCAGCCAATTAAATTTCTAGAGATTTCATTATTACAAGAATCTCGTAAATATATCCCTCCAGAATTATTACAAATTATATTATTAAAAATAATGTTATCCTTGGAATCACCGAGAATTATTGCATAGCTCCACATATCTAAAATATTGTTATATGAAAGATTGTTGTTTAAGGAATTTTCTAACCATATTCCATAATGATGATGCTCAATTGTATTTTCAAAAATCAGATTTCCCGATGAATGATAAAGCCACAAACCAGTTTCTCCATGATGTGGAATACAAGTTATAATATTATTATAAATTTCATTATTATTTGAACTTATACATACCTCTGCATCGTTTGGGATGCCACCACAATTCTGAATTGTAAATCCAGATAAATGAACTTGATTAACAACTATTCTGATTACATGACCACCAGTTTCCTCACCATCTATTATTGTGGAATATTTGTTCTCCCCAATAAGAAAAATTGATTTATTTATAATAATATTTTCAAAATAAGGTGACGATTCATCATAGACAAAAACAGTATCACCATCACTAGCGTTATTAATTGCATCTTGAATCTTTGTATAGTTACCAGGTCCGTTACCACCGACATATAAGGTGTTATCTTCATTTGTTATCCTTATAGATTTCTTTTCTACATTCATACCAGCAGATTGATTGATACTAGCTTCAAATAATAGGAATATTATCCCTAATATGAGGATGGTTTTATTCATAATCCTCCCTCAACTCCATAATATAAATCAGATTACAAGTATATAAGTGTTATATAGAATATTATTTTTTCCATTTATTAGGATTATACCGATTTCGGGCGAGAAACAAGAAATAGGACTTTAAAAAAAATCATACAAATAATCAAATTTAGATTGATTTGGTAGGTAGATACAAGTGGTTTTATGCACTCCGGTATAAAACCTATTGGTTTTGATTCAGATTATTTTTTTAGATTTTTACATAAAATCTTTTCTTCTAATTCTTTTATTTCTCTTCTTGTTTGTGATTTTCTTTTATATAAATAATATAACGCTAATGTTATTGGAATGGTAAGACATACTATAAAAATAATTACTGCGATTTGACCTCCAAATTTATAAAGAAGAAGTGAGAAAATTATTAAAAATGGTCCTATGGCATAACGTATTATAAATGGACCTAATGTAAAATTATCTTTATCTTTATTTATCTAAAATAAATGATATTTTATTATCTTTTATAATTAATGCAGAGTTTCTTTTTACCTTTTGTTAGATATCCTGATGGACATTATTTTCGAATATTTTTTCGAAAGATCCTATCTTCCAATTCTCTAATTTCTATTCTTTTTTGTGAGTCTTTTTTATCACGATAGTGAATATAAAGAATTCCTAGTGGTATCAATGATAAATAATAAATAATAAGTATAATTAGAAAAATTAAATCAATAGATGCCTTATTTATAGAATAATTAATAATTAAAAAAAATATTAAATAAAGTGGCCATAAGAGAATTATTTGTAATAATGTATATATTTTAATAAATTCAATTAGTTCTGATTTCAAGTAATATATGCAATATTAATGATTATAAAAAAATATTTTGGAGGTTTATTTTTCGCTTTCAAATCACCTTGATTAGAATTTGAAACAAAATTTATCCAAGTTAAACATGTTTTTTAATCAATTTTTCAAAATATTGGTTATCTGTATACCATAATATTTATATAACATCAAATAAATAATTTACTAAAGGCGTCTATATATGAAGCTTATAAAATGTATTATCATAATTTTAATACTTTTTTTCATTGTTAATATTTTTCCAGCTTCAACTGTTATAAGTAAAGAAAATGAATACAGGCCAACTGGACGATTCGTACATTTGCAAAGTTATTTACAATGGAGTTTTAATTCTTCAGCTCTTAGTGAACCAATAGTGCCACGAGCAGAAAAAAGAGCAGTTACCATATACTTAGATTATGGGATAAATTATGGTGGTCTTTTTAAAAATTTAGCAAAACTTTTATTACAATATTATAGAGACAGGCAAGTGAATATCAAATTAGAGATAGGTGACCATTCACCATGGTGTACTCCGACTTTATTTACATATACTATTACTACAAGGGTTGGTGAAGCTGGAGAAACTGGTTTACAAGCAACATTAAATTTAAAACTTGATATTGATGCACCAGCATATGCCTCTGGATTTGTTGAAGTAAAAGTCACTGTTCCAAAAGTTGGCTTGATACAAGGATATAGTAACAATTATACTTTAGAATTTACTCCTGCCTATCTTCCATTGATTAAACCACAAGTTCAGGGAGGAAATTCTATGAGAATTGAACCTATGGATACTGCAGTTTTCCCAATTGAGATTGAAAATTTGGGTAATGCTCAAACAAGAGTGAAACTTCAAGTTGTAAATGAAAACGTCCCAGATGGTTGGACAGCTAATGTTACAGATAATATTATTTTAGATGAAACTAGAGGTTCAAAGGGTATTGCCTATTTAACTGTAAAACCTCCAAAATCAGTTGGATATCATGATGATTCAGCTTCAATTAGTGTTGAGCTTGTTCCTGAAAGTGCGCGGAATCCTATAGACCAAGGACCTCCACAATATGTTAATTTCCTTGTTGAAAGTAGAGGGGATATCAAATCTGAAGAAAAAGGATTTGAGATTGACACAAATTTTTTATTAATCTTAATAATTATCATTTTAATAATTATTATCATAGTAATTCAATTGAAAAATAGAAAAAAATAACTCTTTAAGACTATTAAAAAATTCAATGGTTTTTCAGTCAGGATTTAATTAAGGAAGTAAATCTTGAATCATTCTTTTAATACCATATACTATTGTTATGACACCTGTTATAAAAAATATCCATGTAGTATAATTTATCCAAGTTGCAACATTATTAAATGAATATGTATTAATATAGTCATCCCAGGATAAACTAAAAATCAATATTATAATACCTAATACCAAGATAAATAGAGCCACTATTATATCTACAGAATTAACAATTCTTTTTATTTCTTTCTCATCCATTTTACCTACCTCAAATAAGTTGGTAATAGATTAAATTGGTATAATTCTTTTGAAAATTTTTGAGCCCTTTTATTCAAAGGGTTTTTATGCTATTATATAAATAAGATAAAGGTCGAGGTGTAACCGGAACCATTTCTTTACTTTTATCCTCTTTGAACTGTTAAAATGGATTCACCTATTAAATTTTATAAAAACTTCTTTAACTATTTTTTAATCTTTGTTTTATAATAATAGTTAATAATTATAATAATTCCTATTGATTAGTTTTCTCATATTTTTTCAATAAAATAGAAATAATAAGAAGATATTAAGCTCAAAAATATAGGTTGATAAAGCTAAAAATAAAATTTTAATACTTCGTTGAATTTGTTAAAAGAAATTTACTACAAAGAGGAATTAAAATATGAAAACATCAAAGGAATACAAACAAAGTCTCAAAGAAATGAGATCTAATATATATAAATTTGGAGAACTTATAAAAGATGTTACCGCTCATCCAGCAACGAAAAGAACAATCCAAGGTCACGCCCAAATATTTGATGCTGCACAAAAAAAAGAGTATAAAAATATATTAACAACAAAATCAAGTTTGACAGGAAAACAAGTAGTTAGATATCTTTCCATTATAAAAAATTCTGATGATATGATTGCAAATGTTCAAATGAAACGGTTAATGTTTAATTTAACAGGGACTTGCACGGGAGGAAGATGTGTAGGATTCAATGCAATAAATGCGATGTGGACTGCTACTTTTGATATGGATAAAGACCTCGGGACAAACTATCATAAAAGAATCCAAAATTGGTTAAAAAATGCACAAGAAAGAGATATAACAATATCTGGTGCTCTTACAGATCCTAAAGGAGATCGTTCTAAATCTCCATCTGAGCAAAATGATCCTGATATGAATCTTCGTATAGTAAAAAAAACAAAAGAGGGTATCATAGTAAAAGGTGCTAAAGCAATGATTTGTGGTGTTGCAGCTGCAAATGAAATTTTTATAATGCCTGGTTCAGGATTAAAAGAAGCTGACAAAGATTATGCTGTTTCATTTGTAATACCAAGAGATATTGAAAATTTAACTATTGTTGAAACAAGAAGACCAAGTGATGAAAGAGAACATGAAGAAGGATATGATATTCCGGTTGATATTGGTGGAATAACTCAAGCTTATCTCTTATTTGAGGATGTTTTTGTACCAAATGAACGAGTTTTTATGAGTGGAGAATATAAATATTCACTTAATGCAGTGATGAACTTTATAGCACTATATAGAGCAGCAATAGGGGGATGTGTTGCTGGCCAGGGTGATGTTATGATAGGTGCTGCTGCTCTAATGGCACGGGCAAATGGTCTATCTGAGAAAATATTTAGAGATAAAATCACTGAAATGATAATAAACAATGAAACAACATTTGGAATGGGAGTGTCAGCAAGTGCTCTTGGAAAAAAACATCCATCAGGAGTATGGATTCCAGATCAATTGCTTTCAAATGTAAATAAGGTCCATGTTGGAAGACTACCATATGATACAAAAAGATTAACTCAAGATATCGCAGGTGGGATTGCTGAAACAGGTTGTTTACCATCTTGTAAAGATATAAATGATAAAAAATATGGAAATCTTCTAAAAAAATATCTAAAAGCCAATTGCTCAGGTGAAACCCGTGCAAAGATTGCACGTCTAATAGAATGGCTTACCATTGGTGCAGGGGTCCCAGGTTGTATGCATGGTGGAGGATCACCTGATGGTGCAAAATTAATGATTAATTCAAGAACAGATATAAATCATTATATCAAACTAGCAAAACGTTTGGCAAATATTGATGAAGAAATAAATGTTGAAATAAAGAAGAAATAAATAAAAAATTTGTAAGTCTTATGAGCTATCAAATAAATTTAGAGCTAAAGCCTAACAATATATATGAAATAGACTGTATTAAAGGACTTAAAATAATAAAAAAACAGTCCATGTTAGTTGATGTTATTGTCACATCACCCCCTTATAATATCGGTAAGAAATATAATCAATATTACGATGAAAAACCAAGAGAGAATTATCTTGATATGATGGAGGAACTAGCTGAAGAATGTAGTAATATCATGACCGATAGTTCATCATTTTTTTTAAATGTCGGAGGTAAACCGTCAGATATGTGGATCCCACTTGATATTGCACAGCGTTTTAGAAAAAAATTAACTCTTCAAAATGTGATTCACTGGGTAAAATCTATATCTATACCTAAAGAAGATGCTGGAAATTACCCAAGTATCATTGGGGATATATCTGTTGGACATTATAAACCGGTAAATAGCAATAGATATTTGACCAACTGTCATGAGTATATCTTTCATTTTACTAAAAATGGAGATGTAGAACTTGATAAATTGGCAATCGGTGTTCCATATCAGGATAAAAGTAATATTGGACGTTGGAAAGTGGCAACCAAGGATCTCCGCCCTCGTGGCAATACTTGGTTTATACCATATGAAACAATACAGAAGTCACGTTCTCATCCAACTGTTTTTCCAACAAAGCTTCCTGAGATGTGTTTAAAGCTGCATGGTCTTAAAAAAATAAAACTTGCATTGGATCCATTCATGGGAATAGGTTCAACTGCAATTGCATGTAAAAAACTTGGGATTGGTTTTATCGGATTTGAAGTGGATAGGTCATATATAGAGATTGCAAGAAAAAATTTATCTGACAATATATAAACAAAAATTAGATATATTTTTAAACTATTGTGTTTATATTCTTTACAAAGGGGGCATAACAATAAAAAAAGAGAACTGTCCATTTTGTGGACACAGATGGATTCGAAGTTCAGAGGAGTCACCAATAAAATGCCCAAATTGTGGTAGTAAATATTATTCCCAGGAAGAATTAGCAAAAAGACAAGAAGAGTAAAAAAATTATTTTATTTTTTCATTTCTTATAGATCCAATTATTTCTTTTCCAAAAGCAGTTAAACCATACAACTTAATATTTTTACCACTTTCTTTTTCCTCAACTAAATTTAAACCAAGAAGAGATTCATCCTCTTTATATCTGGTACCCATCCCCCTTAATGCTCCAATAACATTTGTTGGTGTGGTTTTTACATTGTATGCTATTTCAGATGTATAGCTACTGCTAGGGCTAATTTCAAAAAGATATTCTGCAATACTTTTTCGAACATTACTTCGTCTTAGAGCCCTTATGACTATTGGCCTTACTACATCCATAGGCAGCTCTAACCTACTATCTTTTTGCATCCCGTCCAAAAGTAGATACAAAATGTTGTTAATAAAAGTATTTACTGAGGGATAAATAACTGAATATGCATCTGCATATGCAACTACATATGCATGTATTTGTAATTATAATTCACATAGTTTTTTAAACAAAGATACAATATGAAAATATCAAAAGAGGTATAAGATGGATTTTCCAAATGGGACAAAATTTCGAGAAGAGGTTGATTCCAAAACAGGGCAGAAGATAAAAATAGCTATACTTCCAGATGGAACGGAACTTAAATTTTATACAGAGGAAGATTTGGAAAGTATATAGACAATTTTTAAAAAACAATGTCTAATAAAATTAAAATTGAAGAACTGGATAAGAAAATGCAGAAAGATGGTTGGAGATTTTTAGGACCAATTCTTCATTATGAAAAAGCATGGAAAGAACAAGCATCGATATATGAAAAAAACGGTGATTATGTTGTATCAGGGATTGATTCAACTGGGAAAAAAGAACTTAATGTACCTATTTCTAAAATTGAAGCTGAAAAAAGAATTGATGAAAGTTTAAAAGAAATAAGAAAATTTATGCTTGGAAGTTCAGGTTAATTTTCAACTGTTTTTACCATGGCCAAAGATGGTACCATCCATCTATAAAAAATAGGTCCATATTAACTGTAATAAAATCAATTTGGCCAGTTATATCTAAATCTATTTCTTGTGGTGGCCATAAATTCCAGGTAACCTTAAAATCCTCAGCTTTATAAGATTCACCAATTGTACGAAGCCCAATCAAAGGACCTTTAATAATTAAATCCATGGTGCTTAATGGAACCCAATTGGTATCTATTGATAAATATCCTGAAGTATCTATTAACCAACTTGTTGTCAAGTAATTTGCTATTGGTTGAGCATTTAATTTTGCAACCCACCCACCGATACTTAGATTTATATCAACATTTAACTCATTATTCTTATAAACTGTAAAAGTACCTGGATTTGTAAAATTCCAATATGCATCCAGATCAATTGATTTAAGTCCTGTTACCTCAAAATTTACAATTGGATTTATTTCAGAGTCTCTTATAACGAAATCTGTTCCATCTGAGTCGATTTCTATGTGATATTCACCATTCTCAAGGGAAGGTATCCATTCTGCATAAACTCTTCTTGGAGTGTTACGAAGAATAGAATATATGGAATTTGTTATATAATCACCTTTTATTTGTAGTTCAATATTATACATTTCATCACATTCATAAAGGAAGCTTCCTCCTCCATTTGTCAGAGGTGTTATTCCAAGTGAAAATAAAAGTTCCTTGGGTAATTTGTCAATTGTTAGGATGGTTTCCTTTGAAACACCACTTTCAGTAGTTGTAAAAGTGGTTGTTACCTTACTTTCTTGTGATGATTCCCGATTAAAATTATACTGCCAAACACCCTGTTTCTTTGTTGATATAAATGATATATCAGTTTCAATCGCTGGGTCAAATCCTATAGATGTTCTTTGATTTATTGTATCACTATTTACTTCTGAGAACATCTCAATTTTCTTATTTTCATTACCATTATCATATATTGGTTTTATATTTAGATTCACTCCTCTAGTCCTTTGAAATAGATAAAAAAATATTTTTAACGAAATGGTTGTTGAATCAGGTATTTCATTTCCAGTTTCACTTGGGGACCAGTAGCCCAGTTTTAGAATATTATTACCAATTTCCAAAGAAATCGTAAAATCACTTTCTTTAATTTCATCACTAATACGATCAATCAATAAAGAAAAAATCAATCCAATTCCTATATCATTACTAATTTCAATCCATGGATAGAGAGAAAATTTTATATTTATATCTTCACCGTTCTCATTACCTGTTTCAGGATTATTATCAACATCTATTTTAGTAGTACCGCCAAACATTATTGGAGTGGTTTTCTCAGTTCCATCACAATTAGTATGGATATAATTTGTAAAAATCCCAGTTGATATGATTTTAGGTCTGTTTGATACTATTTTACCTAATAATTTATTATAAAGGTTTACAAATCCTAGTCTATTTTTTATTATCTTTGTTTCATATTTATAAGACTCATTATTTGTATTAGCTAGGATTCCAGGTGTAAGTGTTACAAATGTAAGGGCAGCAACAACCAGTATCACAAAAATTTTTTTACAAAATCTATGATTTTGATATTTCATATATAATCCCCAATAATAGATATTTATTTAGGTATTTAAAAGTATGTTAAAAGTAATTTATGGAAACTATTAAAAATAAAGAAGAAGGGAGAAATTATTCTCCTTAGGTTTTTTAAATTAGTTTTGCAAGTATTATGTCTAGAAGTTTTTCCAATCGTGGGAAGAGTTCCATTAATATATCTAGAATTCCAGTATACACTGGTTTATTTACTGGTTTGCTTCTTGGATCATCACCGTCTTCTACAACTAAGGTCGGGTCAGCAAACATTGCATATTCTACCATTGTTTTGTAATCATATCTATCAAAACTTCCTGCAAATGTAGTATAATAGTCTTCGATATTGTTATGCCAACTTTGTCCTAGTATTTTAGTACTCATTATCTCTTCAAAACAACGTACTTCCATCCAACCCATACGTCTACTTACTTCATTTCCTGGAACTCCGTAACCTATTCCTGAAGCTGCAAACGTAGCAATTCCACCGCCACCTTTTCTACTCAGTGTTACCCAGCCAAGGCATGGATCTTTGTATGAAAATTTATTATTTGAACAGGAATTATAAAATACAACTGGATATTTGTAATCATTATTAATCATGTAAGCATCAAAGTCATAATATGACCATCCAGCGTATTGTGAAATGAGTGTTTCAGGTGGTATCCATGTATGCTCATCATTTGGTGGATGAGTTGCCCAACTTATGGGGCTTCCATGACCTGACCAGTCAACAAAATCAACACTTTTTTTCCAACCACTTGCAAGTTTAGGTTTGGTTAAGCTTCCATCACTTGCCCAACATCTTAATGCTGTATAACCTGGAAGTTTTTCCATAACTTTTTCATTTGCATATTCACCTTCAATTTGTGAATTACCTGTAAATGTGTCTCCGCCAGCTTGCAATATTCTCTTTGTCATTTTATTGTGCGCCTTATACTCAATTATTTTACCAACAATAGTGTTAACTTCTTGCACATTATTACAAGGAAGCCTAGCAAGATATACATCTGGAATCACATCAACATTTGGTATATCATATGGATATTCACAATATCTTTCATCACCATCTCTATCCCAATTTGAAAAACCACCTGTATCGTTATAAATATCAGCATAATAAAGATCGCTTGGGAAATTATCTTCTATATCATCACTGATCCAAGCGTATCTAACCGGGAATATTTCTTTATCTTTAATACCTGCTCCAACTAGAAGAACATATGTAATTCCCATTGTTTCAACAGCATCTTTGATAAAATATTTAATATCTTCCTGTTCATCAATACCAACACCAGATGGTATTTCATCAAGTGTAAACATAATCGTTTTCACAGGTGGATCTAAGTTATTTTTATGATCTACAAGAGTTTGCAATGCAGTCTCAAATTGTGCAGGTGCAATTATCAAATAATCATATTCCTCTGCAAAATTTACCGGATTTGCTGGTGGTGTGTATTTTACATTAATTGTTGCACTCTTTGCATAATAAACTTTGTTTTCTTTTGGTTTGTACTGTATTGGATTTAGAGATACTACTAAAAATGTAACATGCTGTTCATTGTCTAAACCCGCTGCAACTCTATAACTGTATCTCTGCTCTGGATAAATCTCAATATCCTCATAAGTCATTAATTCATTAGTTTTTTTAATGTTATGAACCGTATTAATTGAGACAGGTAATGTCTCTGGCGCAGGTTCAACTGGTTTAGATATTCCTTTTACAATGGAATCTGCAAATGTGACTTTAACATTATCAATTTTTGTTCCAAAAGGTAAAGTGTATACTTTTGTTACAGCTGGTACCATAGGTTTATCTTCACTAATGTAACTATTTGTCGCTTCTGATAGTTCAATTGATATATAATCTCCAGTTTCACTAAAATTTGGAGTTGAAAAATTGATTTTTTCAGATATTATATTTTCATCATTACTTTTTGTTCCACTAACAGCTCCAAGTCCTCCAAGGACTAATATTCCTACCACAAAAAATGGCAAAATTTTATTCATTTTTTACCCCCTTATTAACATATGTTAATTTAGTATATATTAATTTCTTATTTAAATGTTTTTAATTAATATTTGAAAAAATCTATGATTTTTGTAAAAAAATTATATATATGACATATATGTTAACAATTGTTAACAAATTTAATAATAAAATTGGAGGTGAAAAAAATGATACGATTAAAATCAATTTTTTTAGTGATGATAATAATAACTCTTTCAATATTTACTATTGGGATTAACGCTAAAGATATTTTTTTAAACAATAAACAACAAAAAATACAAGATGAAATAAGTCAACAAGCATTATTTGACGCAGAAATTACCTTTAATATATTAACCGGTGAAGGTTGTGCTTGTACCCCAATTCCAGGAACTATTATTTCAGCATATAGTGGAGAGGGCAACACATCAGGTGTTACTGATGAAGATGGACTATGTATTTTAACACTTGTAATATTAGGGGAATACAATATAATAATTGAAGCAGATGGATACCAAATGATTGATTTTGAATTTAACGTTCTTGATGACCAAACATTTACTTTCCATATGTTTGAAAAAAGAGAATCATCTCAATCTGGTATTCCTTCGGAATACGGACTTTTATCAAAAAAGTTAGCTAATTGATTTGTAAATTAGTAAATCAAAACAAACAATTTATTTTCAAAAACATATAGTTTAGATTATGAAATCCTAAAAAATTCTATTTTTTTACTTAACTATTATTAACTTGTTTATCTTTTCGATAAATATGAAATGTGCAGTATTATTTTCAGGTGGAAAAGACTCAACATATGCAGCATATTTAGCAAAAAAATTTGATAATGATATAACCTGTTTAATATCAATAATATCTGAAAATCCAGAAAGCTATATGTTTCATACTCCATCTATTTCAAAAGTAAAAAAACAAGCAAAAGTAATGAATTTACCAATAATTGTTCAAAAAACAAAAGGGATTAAAGAGGAGGAACTAAAGGATCTGGAGCATGCTATAAAAAAAGCAAAAAATGAATATAATATTGAAGCAGTGGTCACCGGAGCAGTAGAATCTGCCTATCAGGCTTCAAGAGTACAAAAAATATGTGACAATTTAAATTTAGAATGTTTTAATCCTTTATGGCAGAAGGAACCTGAAGAACAATGGGATGATCTTTTAGAAAATAGATTTGAAATAATTATTATTGGAGTAGCCGCCGAAGGTATGGAAAAGGAATTTTTGGGTAAAAAGATTGACCGGCAAATGATAAAAAAATTGAAGGAAATTAGAAGTAAATATAGAATTCATCTTTCTTTTGAGGGAGGAGAAGCTGAAACATTTGTTTTAAATTGCCCTCTTTTTTCAAAAGAATTGGTAGTTCAAACAAGTCAAATCTATGGAAGAGGGAATTCTTGGAAAATGGAAATTGATGTAAAATGATATTACTTATCAAAACACCTAACAACAAATTTCATGATCTTGAATTTGTAAAACCAATAGAAGACATATTAAAAAGAGACAATATCAATTTTAAATCTGTCCATTATACAAAATTGGATAAAAAAATAATAAATATTGCAGATAAAATAATTATTTCTGGAACAAGCCTAATGGATAATAACTATCTTTCTCATATAAATAATTTCAACTGGATTAAAAAGATTGAAAAACCTATTTTAGGTATTTGCGGTGGAATGCATATCCTTGGATTAATATTCAATGGAACTTTGAAAAAATTCCAAGAAATTGGTCTTACAGAAGTAATTTTTAAAAATGATTTTTTAGGATTTTGCGGAAAATATATAGTTTATGAGTTACACAATTTAAATGTTGAGTCAAAAGAGTTTAAAACATTTGCAATGTCAAATAATTGTACGCAAGCTATCAAACATAAGAAAAAATCGTTTTATGGCGTCCAATTTCATCCAGAAGTTAGAAACAAAAATCTAATAATTAATTTTGCAAATCTTTAAATATATAAATTTTTTAGATATAATTTTTATATCAATAATACATTTTCATTATTGGTTTTTGGGGAAATAGAACTATGAAAAAAATAATTATCATTGGTTGTATAATATTAATAATTTGTTCAGCATTTACCTCTACATCTGTAAATATAAACAAAAATGCATATTTTATATGTAAAGGAGAAACACATAATGTATTTAACGATGCATTTCTAAATCTTTTATTAAAGGGGTTGGAAGATTACATTTCAGATTATAATAAGACAAGTTTTATCAAAAAAACATATATGGTTAGTATGTGGGATGGAATTAAACTTGCTACAGATGTTTTTCTCCCTATTGGCTTATTAAAACCACATGGTTCTATTCTTTTAAGGACTCCATATAACAAAGATGATTTGAATGATCTCGGAATTCTATTGGCACTAGTAGGTTGGCCTACAGTAATTCAAGATATAAGAGGAATGCATGCATCTGAAGGAACATATCAGGGTTTTAGAAAATGCCAGAATGATGGTCCTGATACACTTGCCTGGATTTCCTCAAGAGACTGGTCAAATGGAAAGGTTGCAACAGTTGGTCCTTCGGCACTTGGCATTACCCAATATTTTACGGCTGGTGCAAACCCATCAGAACTTGCATGTCAAGGCGTAATGGTTGCAAGTCCAAATCTTCATAAACATGCTGTTTATCAAGGAGGAGAATTCAGAAAGGTTTTTGTTGAAAAATGGCTAGAAAGTGTTGATGCATCATATTTATTACCTGAGATTTTTGAGTATGAAAATTACTCTTTAGAATATTGGTCTAATGTAACACTTGATGATAACTGGGAGGACATAAACGTTCCAGCAATTCATCTAGGCGGATGGTATGATATTTTCCTTCAAGGAATAACTGATGGATACGATGGTTACCAGCACTTAAGTGGTCCAGGTGCATTGGGAAAATCCAAACTAATAATCGGTCCATGGACACATGAAGGCTATCTCACTTATGACCAAGGACAATTGTTATATCCTGAAAACTCAAGAAAAATTGTTGAGCTTGTTTTGATGTTTCTTGAGATGGTAGAAAATTATACAATGGGTATTG
>WOR8_10005355_pt1 | contig 19914 bp, 16 predicted proteins | sample DeeMarSeWOR38_10_FD_19890 | JGI IMG/M metagenome (IMG submission 19890)
TCGGGGGTTTCCACATGGACTGCGCCGAGAGTGTGGTTCCAGTACTGCCACACCGTTTCGAGTGCCCCGCGCGCCGCAGAAGACCCACGGAAGCGATGCACCAGGTTCCTGGCGTCATCGGCGTCTTGTCCTGCGCCAAGAGTGAAGATGATCTCCCGCTCTTCCCCGTCGGCCAAATCGAAGGGGACCTGGATCGCGGCGCAAGGGTCCAGAGCAGCCCCTGCCTTGCCCGAGAGCCGCGCCCGGGCCATGGCGGCCGGACTCCGCAGCGTTCCGTTGCGTCCCAGGAATTCCGCCCGGTCGCCGCTTACGGTCCGAGCCGCATCGTCCACATCGAAGAACGCAACCCGGCCGGCGAACTCCGTGTTGTAGGGGTTCCGCGCGAAGAGGGCTCCGGTGTCGGGGTTGACTTCGGTGACCACGTGCATGGCCGATTTCGGCCGCAGATCTCCCAGCACCCATTCCACGTACCCCGTGGCGGAGAGCCGGCGGGGTCGGCCGGACTCGTTTCGCACTTTCCACACCGTGAACTTGACCGGCGCGTCCAGGGGCACGTACACCCACATCTCCGAGCGGATGCCGCTCTCCGTGTGCTCGAAGACGCTGTAGCCGAACCCGTGCCGGCTGACGTAAGGCATCGCCCCGCGGCTGGGCAGCGGCGTGGGGGACCAGAAGCGGCCGCTCTCTTCGTCACGGAGATAAAAGGCTTCTCCGCTCGAGTCGCTCACCGGGTCGTTGTCCCAGGGAGTGAGGCGAAACTCGTGGGCATTCTCGCTCCAGGTGTAGGCATGGCCGCTCTCCGAGAGAACGGTTCCGAAGTTCGGGTTTGCCAGCACGTTCCCCCACGGTGCCGGCGTCACTTCCCCGTGCGCGGTCGTGATCACGTACTCGCGCCCATCCGGCGTGAATCCTCCCAGCCCGTTGAAGAAGATCCGGTCGCGGCGGGGCAGCTCGGCGTCCGCGGGTGCTTCGGCGCGAGGGGTTCGGTCCGGCGTGAGTCGCGGGACCGGCACTTCCGCCAGTCGGCGACGGTGGATCTGGTCCCACAGCGTCCCCCGGCGGTCGGTGAGGATGGCGCGAGCGACCGTTTGCAGCAGAACGCGGTCCTCGTCCGATATCTGCTCCGCGAACTTCACGAAGATACCGCCCGGTCGATCGGTCACCATGGGTTCGATGCCTGCGGCAATCAACCCGATGATCTGTTCGTGGAGCAGTTGCCGATACCCTACGTGATCCTCGTTCCAGATCACCAGGTCCACCGCCAGCCCTTTCAGGCGCCAGTAGGCGTGGGCCTGCACGAGTTGGCGCACCAGGTCGATGTTCGCCGGATCTCCGATCTGCACCAGCACGATCGGCAAATCGCCGGAAATGGAATAGCCCCACAAGCCGGATTGCCCGCGGCGGTTCTTGATGAGAACGCTCGCGTCGGCGCGCAGAGAGGAATCGGCATAGATGACGTTGCCGGCAAGGTGTCCATAGAGTTGCGCGTCTGCCTCCGTGGCATTGAGCTGTTGCAGGACCACCTGTCCGTGTGTCCACGCCAGGTCCAAGGTGCGATCCGCGAGGCGCCGATCCTGGTATTTCCCGACAAGGCGTAAAGCGGCGTCGCGGGTTTCGCTGGCCCCGGAGACGATATCGATCGTCGCCGGTTCACCCGGATCGAGCGTGATCCGATGGCGGATCGCGACAATCGGGTCGAGCACGGAGCCCTGGCTGCCCGAGAGCGCCGCGGATCCTCTCATCGCTTGCGGATCGGCGACCGTGTTTCCCCGGCCGATGAACCGCATGCGGTCCGTCTCATAGGAAACGTCTCCGGTTTCCGCCCCGTGCACGGCCATCAGGTGAAACATCCACGGCACCGGCTCCTCGAGGGAGCGGGGCCGGCGGGTGCAGAGGATCGCCTGGCGTTGGGGGAGGATCTCCGTCTGGACAAAGAGGTTGCTGAACGCCGGATGCAACGCGTCCGCGGCAGGCGATGCAAGAACGACTTCCGCGTAACTCGTCACGTCGATCTCTCTTCGCCTCCGTGAGCGGTTGGTGATGCGGATCCGGCGCAGTTCGATGTCATCCTCCGGGGAGACGGCGATCTCCGTATGCGTGTCAAAGTCGTGGTCGCGGCGGCGGAATTCCGCTCGCGCTTCCGAGAAAATCGCTTCGTACTTCTCCGGTCGTTTGAGCGTCGGCTGATAGGCGGTCGACCAGAACTCCCCGCTGTTCACGTCGCGGAGGTAACAGAACGTGCCCCAGCCGTCGCGGGTAGCGTCTTCGCGCCAGCGCGTGACCGCGATATCCTTCCAGCGGCTGTACCCGCCGCCCGCGTTCGTGATCATCACGTGGTATCTGCCGTTCGACAACAAATGCACTTCCGACATCGGCGTGTCCGGGCTGCTGAAAGCGCGCACCGGCGTCTTCAGCCCATCGGGAGCCGTACGATAATCGAAGAGCTCGGGGGCAGGCGAATAGAACGCCGTGGCCTTGGGAATCCGCTCCTGGAGCAACAGCATGGTCGCCTGGAACCGCGGATCCGACTCGAATCGCTTCTGCATCGGACGGTCCAGGAGCAGATAGGCCAGAGAGAGGAGACTCATGCCCTGGTGATGTGCCAGGAAGGCCCGGACCACGGCGCTCGATTGTCCGCGTTGTTGCCGGGAAGGGGTGTAGTCGATGGCTTCATAAAGGCCGAATGGGCCTTCCACCCCTTCCGCGGCGAGTCGCTGCAGATTCCGACATGCCTCCTCGGCCGCCACCATCAGCGCCAGGGCGGATGCATACGGCGCAACGACCAGATCCTCGGCGAGTCCACGTTTGAGCCCCAGCCCGGGCACGCCGAATGCGCGGTACTGGTAGGTGTGACGGACGTCGACCATGTTGTAGCACGATTCCGACATGCCCCATGGTACGCCGCGCTGCCCCCCATACTGGATCTGCCTCTCCACGGCCGCCTTGCAGGTCCGGTCGAGCAGCGTGTTATCGTACGTCGGCATCACCAGGAGCGGCATGAGGTACTCGAACATCGAACCGCTCCACGACAGGAGGATCGGCTCTCCGCCGGCGGTAGTGAGCAGGCGCCCCAGGGCAAACCAGCTCTCCTGCGGCAATTGTCCCTGCGCAATCGCCACGAAACTGCACAATCTCGCTTCCGAAGCCAGCAGGTCGTAGAAACTCGAGTCCCGCCTGCGCTCCCCCACGTTGTACCCGATGGCCAGCAGACGACGTGTCTTGTCGAACAGGAAATCCACCTCCATGCGGGCGAGATCGTCGGCTTGCCCTGCAAGACGATCGATCGCCGCGATCCTTGCCCCGGCGCGCCGGCTTGCCTCCGTGATGTGGCGCCGAAGCTCACCCGGCCACTCGCTCTGTTCCTCGAGTCGTGCCAGTTCGCGCAGCGTCGGGATCCCATCGATGCCGGGAACGCCGCCGAGACTGTCCTTCGCTTCCGGCAGCGGGATCCACGGCGTGAGAAACGTCAATTCGTCGAGGAGGTCGCGGCATTGCCGGGCGAAGGCACGTGCCCACCACGTCGGCTGGCTCTCGGAGTCGGCTTCCAGGGCGCGGATCACGTCCCCGGCGGATGCCGCCAGCCGTTCCAGGCACGATCGGGCCGCCGGGAGCGTCGTCCGTCGGGGATCCGATGCGGCTGCAAGCACCTTCCGAAGTTCCGCGAGCTGTGCCTTCGCCGCTCCTCCCGCTGCGTCCACGAGGACCCCGAGCGTGTCGCGCAAGCCCTCCACCCATCGCGATTCCAGGATCTTTTGATCGGGAAGTGCGAGCAGACCCGACCGCAATGTCAGCAGGTGGCCCGCGAGGTTCCCGCTGTCCACCGTCGAAATGTAGAGGGGGGGCAGCGGCCTGAGAGACTGCGTGTCGTACCAGTTGTAGAAGTGGCCCCGGTGCCGTTCCAGGGATTCCAACGTGCGGAACGCATTCGCCGTGCGCTCGACGAGTTGTCCGGCCGGAAGGTAGCCGAAGTCGTACGCGGCCAGATTCGCGAGCAACGAGAGCCCCATGTTGGTCGGCGACGTGCGGTGCGCAACCGCGGCGACGTGATCCTCCTGATAGTTGTCGGGAGGCAGCCAATGATCTTCCGGGCCGACGAAGGTCTCGAAGAACGCCCAGGTCTTTCGGGAAAGCTTCCGGAGAAAGAGGGCCTGGTCGGCCGAAAGCCGGGGCGATCGGGGGGCGAGCGGCCGGCTGATCCACCAGACGACCGCGGGGGAGGCAAACCAGAGGGCCAGTATGGGCCCGGCCACGGCCAGTGCAAACGGCCTCGAAAGCGCCAGGGAGATCCCCGCGGCGGCGGCGATTGCCGGAGCGATCCACATGGAGCGGTAAGAGGCAAAGAGGTCCGCGCGGCGATTGCGGTCCGGATCGCCCGACGGACTCCATTCCAGAAGTCGTTTGTGCGTGATCAGCATCCGCCATGCCGTTCGCACCATCGCATCCAGACTGAAAACCGCCTCGTAGGGGAGGCATACGAGCGTAAATGCCGCCTGGCTGAAGTACCGGCCCGCCGTGCGACCCGCGGCGGCGAGGTGCTGCCTCAGCAGCACGTTGTCCGGCTTCCGGACCAGTTCCAGAACCGATGCAAGCAACGGTTGGATCAGGAGGATTCCGATCACCGCCAGCGTCCATAACCAGAGCGGCGACAAGACCATCCAGCCCAGGAGCAACATCAGCGTCAACGCCGAAGGCACGAGACTGCGACGAAGATTGTCGAGGATCTTCCATTGGGACAGGTTCGAGAGCGGATTCCTCTGACGGATGTTGCCGGGTCCGGGAACGCGCGACACCAACCACGACGCGATCTGCCAATCCCCGCGAATCCAGCGGTGCCGACGGCTCACGTCCGCGCTGTAGCGAGAGGGATATTCCTCGTACAACTGCACATCGCTCAACAACCCCGCCCGCGCGTAGCACCCTTCCAGAAGATCGTGGCTCAGGATCCGGTTCTCGGGAAAACGCCCCTTGAGCGCCCGCTCGAACGCATCCACGTCGTAGATCCCCTTGCCGATGAAGGAGCCTTCGCCGAACACGTCCTGGTAGACGTCGGAGACGGCGCGCGTATACGGATCGATGCCCGCCTCACTCCCGAACAGTCGCGCGTACCTCGAACGGTTCGTGCCCGGCAGGCTGACGGCTACGCGGGGCTGAAGGATTCCGTACCCCTCGGAGACACGCAGCTCCTTTTCGTCGTACCGCGGACGATTCAGCGGGTGCGCCATGGCTCCCACGAATTGCCGCGCCGAGTCGCGCGGGAGTTGCGTATCCGTGTCCAGGGTGATCACGTACTTTACATTCTGGAGGACCTCAATCCTGCCGACAACGAGGGAAAAGCGATCCCGTGAACCGCCGCGCAGAATCGAATTCAATTCCGCAAGCTTTCCCCGCTTGCGCTCGTAGCCCATCCAGACCCGCTCCCGGGGGTTCCATCGGCGCGGGCGATGAAAAAGGAAAAACGTGTCCCTCTTCGCATCCCTGTACTTTTCATTCAGCTCTTCGATCCTCGTTCGAGCCAGCCGCAACAGCGGCTCGTCCTCAGGAATCGTTTCCTCTAGCGCATCCCGGAAATCCGTCAACAGGCCGAAGGTCAGGTTGTCGTCCCGGTTGGCCAGGAACCGGACTTCCAGCGCCTCGACCAGATCCTCGATGTCGGGAGCGCTCGTCAGCATCGTCGGGATCACCACCAGGGTGCGCGATTCCTCCGGAATCCCTTCGGAGAAGTCCATGCGCGGCAGCGGATGCGGCGTCGCCAGCAACGTGGACAGCCAGTTCACCAGCGCCACCGCCAGCTGGCTTCCGCCCAGCAGCAAGAGGAACCCCATCGGCGCGAGCAGCCATTCCGGGATCCCGCCGGCATATGCCTTCGCCAACAGGCTCCCCGAGAAAATCGCCGTCATCAGCGTGATCGCGCCGAGATAGAGGAGCAAGGGAAACCGGCGGCTCGTCCGCGCAAGAGTCTCCATGGGAGACAGGCGCTCCTCCGCCGCTCGTTCGAGCCGCGGCAATCCCTTATCGATCAGATAGAACCCGACATGTGCCGCCCGATCGTCCCTGCCCTTCCCGGCCGCGCTCTCGCAGGTCCATTGGATCGCTTTGCGCGCCACCTCGCCTTCGGATAGCCGGCTGCCCTTCGCGATCTTCTCCACGGCGTGACGGCAGCGATCCCGGGTGGCGAAATCCATCTTGCCGTAGACTCCGGCGGGATCCTCACGCAACACCTGTTCGACGACGCTCATCCTCTCGACAAACTCGCGCCAGTCCATCGCCTCCAGAAACCGGAGGCTGCCGATGCTGTTGCTGATGGAAACCTGGTCGGCGGCCTGTTGCTGGTTCTCCGTTCGTATCAACTGCTCGATCGTCAGGCCGGACTCGGAAAGTCGCTGCTCGATCCAGGTGAGCGGCAATGCCAAGGCGGAACTTTGTCCCTGCAACCGGCGCGCAAATTCCGCGACAAACGCGCTCACCATCGGCGGGTTCGACCGCGCCATGTCCGCGATCACCAGGATCAGGCTCTTCGGGTCCTTCTCGGCGGTCTCCGTCATCTGTTCCGCCCATTGAGCGGCGCGGTTCCGGGCGATCATGCCCGCGGCGATCCGCGCTCCCGCGCGTCGGAGATTCTCGATCAGCGCCAGGCGCAGCATGATCGGGATTGCCCACAATTCGCCCAACGTGAGGACACGCGCGGGTGTCCCGCCGACGGGCCGGAAAGCAAACGAGGCAGTTCCCGGCTGTACCCCTTCGGCAAGTGTCGCCTGGCCGTGCGAATCTGTTCTTCGATCAGGTAGAAGTTGTCGAGCAGCCATTCGCCGGCCGGCGCAATCCGGCGGTTCGCCTTGACCGCCGCCGTCAGCAGATTGCAGGCTTCCATCAGGACGCCTTCATTCTCCGCCAGCCGCGTGAGAAGCCGGTCCGGAACGCCACTCGGGCCCAACTTGTGCGAGCCCGCCAGGGTCTTGCCATGCTGCTTCATCTGGTAGCTGCTGAACAGTTCCGAACGCAGCGGCGGCTCGGCGGCGGCGAATTTTTTTGCCAATCCGTTCCCGCGGAGGCTCGCTCTCCAATGGGGCAGGTTCCCGAGAATGGACTTGCCGCTCACCTTCAAGATTGAGTTCTCCTTCTAGGGATCAGGATTCGCATTTGAGTGTGACCGGAGGTGACACGGAGAGCGTTGAGTTGCTCTCGTAATAATGAGGGAGGATCGTCCGGGGGCCATGAAGCGGCGATGGCCCCCGAACGACATCTTCGATGCGAGGACGGACGGCTACCGGCTGAATCCGCCGCCGCGTCCGCCGCCGCCATAGCCTCGCCGGCCCCCCCCGCCATCGCGGGTCGCCTGGGGAAGGGCCTCGGACACCTTGAGCGTCCTCCCGTCCATTTCGGCGCTGTTCATCTTGCCGATGGCCTCGGCCGCCTCCTGCTTGGTCGAGAGCTCGATGAAACCGAACCCTTTGCTCTGGCCCGTAGACCGGTCCGTGATGATGTTCACTGATTCCACCGTGCCGAACCGCGAAAACGACTCTTTCAGCGAATCTTCCGTTGCGGAAAAGGGAAGATTCCCGACGTACAACTTCTTGCCCATAAGCCCTCCTTCAGGCATCTTCAAGCCGCGAAAGAGGTCTTTTGAACGATTCTCGGGATCTCTTTGGGTGCGGACGGTTTGTTTCTGATTCACAGTACCACAGATCGGGTGGGAAAACCCTGTATACATTTGTTTCGGGGGGGGGGAGAAGCCTCCGCATGTTGAGCCTGTTCTTGAAAATATCATTGGCACCATGGTAATAGACGATCATGTCCTCGAAATACCCGTAATCGGCGTAGAGGAATTGCGTGTCGTACCCTTTCTCTCTCATCAGGGATCCCCAGGAGAAGAAGTGGCCGTTGTCGGGACTCTTGATGATGGAGGTTCCGGGCAGGGTGGACATAAGAGCCTGTTTTTATTGTGGGTATTTGTCTTCGAAGCAGCCGAGGTCCCGTGTCCCCTGATATTCTACTCCCCTAGATTCCCTATTTCGCTTTCTGGTTCCGAATGGAGACTTCCGTGCGGCTGGCAAAAACTTGACTTCTGTGGTGGGGAAGACACACAATAAAACACTTTTTTAATTTCTTCATTCTTCCCGGGGTCGCACATCATGTCGAAAGACCAGGGTAAGCGCAAGCTCGTTGCCATTCTCGTTGCCGATGCGCAGAACTACAGCCGTCTCATGGGCGAGGACGAGGCGGGAACGGTCCGGCTCCTCAAATCCCACCTTCAGGGCATGTTCGAGCTTGTCGGAAAGTTCGACGGCCGGGTGGTGGACTCTGCCGGGGATTGCCTGCTCGCGGAGTTCGCCAGCGTCGTGGATGCCGTGCATTGCGCCCTGGAGATCCAGCAAGGGCTCCAGTCGCGGAACGGGGATCTGCCCGAAGGCCGGAAGATGGAATTCCGGATCGGGATCAATCTCGGGGACGTGATCGGGGAGGAAGGCAAGCTTTATGGAGACGGAGTCAACATCGCGGCCCGGGTCGAGCAGCTGTCCGAGGGCGGGGGAATATGCATTTCCGGGACCGCGTACGATCAGGTCAAGAACAAGATTCCGGTGGGATATGAATATCAGGGAGAGGTATCGGTAAAGAATATTCCGGAACCGATCCGGGTCTACAGAATCCTTCCGGGCGTCATGGGAACATCGATCCGGAAGCCGGGTCAGGCTTGGGCAACCCGATTGCGGAATCCGCTCCTGGCAACCGTTCCCGGGGTGATCGTCGCCCTCTTCGCGTTTTTCCTGTGGCGCGAGTACTCGAACCCCCCTCCCGTGCCGCAGGAGCCCGTTTCCGAATCATCCCACGCATTGCCGCTCCCCGCGGAGACCTCGGTCGCCGTTCTCCCCTTCGAGAACCTGAGCGGCAATCCCAACCAGGAATACTTGAGCGACGGGCTCACGGACGACATCATCACCTCCATCTCGAAGCTCCCGCGCCTGTTCGTGATCGCCCGGAGCTCGACGCTCAAATACAAAGGGAAGCCCGCGGACGTGAAGCAGATCAGCCGGGAACTGGGAGTGCAGTACGTCGTGGAGGGCAGCGTCCAGCGATCCGGAAAGCGTTTGCGGGTCAACGTCCAGCTGATCGATGGAACCACGGGAGACCACGTGTGGGCGGAACGGTACGAACGGGACACGAAGGAGTTTTTCCAGGCCAGGGACGAGATCATTCTCGATCTAGCCTCCTCGCTGGCGGGAGAGCTGACGGACGGCGACTTCGCGAAGATCATCCGCCGGAGAGTAAACAGCCTGGAGGCGTGGGAGGCCGTCCAGCGGGGGTACACCCATTACGAACGGTGGACCGTCGAGGACCAGCTCAAGGCCCGGGAATGGTACCGGAAAGCGACCGAGCTGGAGCCCGGGTCCGTCCTGGGATGGATGGGGGTCGGATGGACCCTCTACAAGGAAGGTGCCTTGATTTCGGGGCCGCAGGGCAAGGAGAAGTTCCGGCAGGCCGTCGAGATGGCGGAGAAGGTTCGCACGATGGACCCTTCGTACTACGGTCCCTACATGATCCTGGCCGTTATCCAGGTTCGGGAGAAGCGCTTCGACGAAGCGCTGGCCAACGCGAGAAAGTGCTACGAGCTGGAACCGAATTATATCAACTCCATTTACATTCTGGGGCACGTGCTGACGTATGTCGGCAAAGAGGAGGCGGAGGAGGCGATCGGGCTGATCAAGAAAGTGATGCGGCTGAACCCGAACTTCCGTCCCCAGTATCCGCATTCCATGGCAAGGGCGTATCAATTGACGGGCCGGATCGACAAGACCATCGAATGGAACAAGGTGACCGTCCAGAAAAACCCGAAGTGGGCGCAGCCGCACATCGATCTGGCCGCGATCTACGCCGAGCTGGGCCGGGAGGACGAGATGCGGTCCGAGGCGGCCGAGGTCCTTCGCCTGAAGCCGGATTTCCGCATCAAGGGGTACCTGGAGACCGCCTCCCTCCCCAAGGACCCTGCGTTCGGCGAACGTCTGCGGGAGATGCTGCGCAAGGCGGGGTTGCCGGAGTGACCCTCCCCCCGGATCTGCCCGGTCCCCAGACGATGTTTCCGAGGTCTTCGAGCTGGCCCCGTTCCCCCGTTTGACAATTCTATAAAGTGTCCTATAGTTTACAAAGATTATCGGCTATTTGATGATGGTTCTCCGTGATCCCCAGGAATCGCCGGATCGCAATGGGGTTGCCTGCACTGAATGCACATACCACGCCGAAAAAGGAGGGGTTTCCGGTGAACAGATCACAAGTGGCTGGGATAGTCGTCATGGTCGCGCTGGCGGGATCCCTGAGCGGGTGCTGCGGCGGAGGGACAAAAAAAGAGGTCACGCAAACAAGCCCCGTCAATGTGGAGACCAAAAGCTCGGGAGAACAGTTGATGGACCTGCAGAAGGCCTACGAGAGTGGAGCGATCACCGAGAAGGAGTACAACAAGATGAGGCAGGACATCATCGACAAGTCCGGAAATAAATAGCCGCTGCGGGGCCAACGGGACCAGGGACGCAGCGAACGTGAGCGAGTCCGCAAGGCTTGACCATCGGAACGGTCCATTCCAGCGGGGGCCTCGACGGGCGGCATACGCGGCCGTCATCGTGTTCTCCGGCTGCCTGCTCTTCCTCCCTCTTCACGCCTTCTGTTCGCAGGCGGCGATGAAGGGGCCCGCCGGACCGGCGCACGGCCCCACCGGCGACCGGGAGCCGGAAACGTCATCCGTCAGACTGGTCTTTCTCGGGGCAATCGAGCTGTTCCAGAAAAGGATCTCGCCCATCGAGGGCCCCCGGTGCGGCTTTTCCCCCTCGTGCTCCGCGTTCGGCCACCAGGCGGTGCGGGAACACGGCCCGGTCCGCGGGGTGATGATGACCGCAGACCGTCTGATGCGCGACACCATATTCCTAGAACCCGGTCCCGACAACCCACTTCTACCTACCGGCAGACTCTTCGACCCCCCCTCGGAAAATCTCCTGAACGAGTGATGATCCGTCTCCTGGTTCGCCTTCTGCTGCTTGTCGCCATCTTCCCCGCTCTCCCTGCTCCGCCGTCCGCGGCGGAGACGGGGATCGTCATCACGGAAGAGGTCCAGTTGAAGCTCGCCGACGCGTTCATGGCGGAAGGCGAGTATTACCGGGCGGTGACGGAATACAAGAGATTTCTCTTCCTCTTCCCCGATGCGGAGAAGGCCGATTACGCACGGTTCCGGGTCGGCCTGGCGCATTACCGGGGGGGGGAGTACGAGACGGCCGCGCAGACCTTCGCCACGGTAAGGGAAACGCATGGAACAATCGGATATGCGGCGGATTCCGGGTATTTCGAGGGACTGAGCCTGTGGAAGCTCGGGAGGTTCGACCGCGCGGGCACGGCGTTCGACGGGGTCGTGGCGACGGACCCCGCTTCCGAGTACGCTCCCCTGGCACTGCTCGGGAAATCGCTGGTCTCGTTCGACGCGAAAAACATCCCTGGCTGCAGGAGCGAACTGGTCCGTTTTCTTTCGAGCTACCCCGAGGATTCCCGGGCAGACAACGTCCGGGAGACGATCGCCCTGCTCGACAAGAACCAGCCGTTACCCCGGAAATCGCCGGTGCTTGCCGGCGTGATGTCCGCCGTTGTGCCGGGGAGCGGATACCTGTATGCCGGTCGCACCGGGGACGGCATCACGGCACTGATCGTCAACGGACTGTTCATCGCGGGAACGGTCGTGGCCATCCATCAGGAAAACTATGCCGTGGCGGCAATCGTGGGAGGCATCGGGCTGCCGTTCTACGTGGGGAATATCTACGGTTCCGCCAATGCCGCGACGAAATGGAACATCGGCGTCCGGAAGGACCTGCGCGGCAAGATCGCCGTTTCCCTCGATCACCGTTTTTGACGGCCCCTCCTCTTCCTCCCCACCTCCCCCGCAACACCCTCGGCACACCCGGGACGAAAGGGGGAGGAATTCCCTGCTGTCCATAGACCAAAAAAACCGGCCCGCAATGATGAAACCGGGCCACCGGGAAATCCCTCCAACAGGAAAGGGACAGGGAGGATGAAGAATTCCGGCACCGGCGAGCGGGAGGGGACGATGGAACTGAAAGGAAGACACGTTGCCGTACTGGCGGAGGATCTCTACGAGGATCTCGAGTTGTGGTATCCCGTATACCGGTTCCGGGAGGCGGGAGCGAAGGTGACCATCGTGGGGGGAGGCGCGAGCGGGTACTCCTCCAAACACGGGTACCCGGTGACTCCCGACGCGACCGCGGAGAAGGTGAGCGCCGACGACTTCGACGCCGTGATCATTCCGGGAGGCTACGCGCCCGACCGGATGCGCCGACATAAGGCCATGGTGGACCTGGTTCGCGACGTGTTCGCGAGGGGGAAAGTGGTCGCGGCGATCTGCCACGGCGGGTGGATGCTGGTTTCGGCGGACGTGTTGAAGGGCAGGAAGGCGACCTGCTTCTTCGCCATCAAGGACGACCTGCAAAACGCAGGGGCCCGGTACGAGGACCGGGACGTCGTCCGGGACGGCAATCTGGTCACTTCGCGGAAGCCGGAAGACCTGCCGGCATTCTGCCGGACGATCATCCAGGCCCTGTCCGAGGCCGGGACGTAAGTGTTTCGACAACCTGCCGATACGGATGACCTCTTCCCCGTTTCTTATCCATCCGGCGCTACGGAAAAGGCGAAAATCGTTGTCGAATTGCGGAAGCAAAAGTCCGACGAACGGTATGACACCTTGCGAGGCGAGACCCGATGAGGGTACACCGTCTCCTGTTGCTGATAATCCCTTTCCTGGTTTGTCTCCCCGGCAGAGGCCTGAGCGAGGGAAACGATGCAGGCCCCCCGAACGGGAACAATCCACCGATCCCGGAAAATGCCACGGCGGCCTGCCAGACGATCGCAGCGACCCTCGCAGCATATCCCGCCCTGGAGGTCCGGACGTCGGAGGGATTGGTTCAGGATTTACGGGACCGTTCTGAAGGTTTCGGTTGCCGGGTCCTTTCGTCCGGTCCCACCTCGGGGATTGCCGGAGAGGTCGATCCGGCCGACGCCATACGGGGCCAATTGCAGGGAGAAGGCTGGAAGGAGGATATCCAGTATGCCGCCGACGGCCCGGGGACGACATCGTTCGCTTTCCGGAAACAAAGGGTCCTGTGCATGGTAAGCGGAGGCGCTCATTCCTGGATCGAAGACGGGAAGATCTTCACCTCGGAAAGGTACAAACTCGATGTGGGTTGCGTTCCGGATTTGGAAGGAACGACGCCGCGCCGCTGACGATCCAACGGTCCCGGTCAGGGAGGAAGGTCACAACCCATCCCTTGACCCGTCAAATCCAAATGGCTATTCTGTAACCTCTCAAGATTTCAGGAAATAGGTGTCCGGTGCGAAGAGCGTTGCCAAGGACCGCGATTTGGCCAGTTGTCGGCGATCGGAGCCGTGTCCCCAGCAGCCGTCGACGGTGTGGGCCCAGGCGCCCGCATCCCTTTCCATTCAACCCGTTTCGAAAGGAGGAATTCCCATGAAACGAGCGGTACTCCTGGCCCTCTCAACCTTGCTCATCCTCACCGCCGGCATTGCCTTTGCCGAGTACCCCGATCGCCCGATCACCTACATCATCTCCTTCAACCCGGGTGGCGAGTCGGACATCACGGCGCGCCTCCAGGAGCCGGTCCTCGAGAAGATCCTGGGCGTCGACATCAACGTGACCCACAAGCCCGGCGGCGGCGGGGCGGTGGCGTGGAGCGAGTTCCAGCGGACGGCGAAGCCGGACGGCTACACGCTGATCGGCAACAATATCCCGCACATCATCGGCCAGCCCATGCTGCGGAAAGACACGGGATACGAAACCGACGGCTTCGAACAGATCATGTGGATGCACTTCACCCCCAACGCCCTCATCGTCCGGGCGGACAGCCCCTTCAAGACCCTCAAGGATTTCATCGAATACGCCAAGGAACACCCCAAGGTCGTCACCGTGGGAGGCAGCGGCAGCTACAGCGCCAACCACCTCGAGACGCTGCGGCTGGAGCGCGAGGCGGGGATCAAGGTGACGTACATCCCCCACACCGGAACGGGCCCCCTCGCACCGGCCATCCTCGGGGGGCACCTCACCTGCCTGATGAACTACTCCATGCTCCCGGTGCAGCTGGGGGACAAGGTGAGGACCCTGGCCGTGGCGGCCGAGGAGCGGGTAGAGACCATGCCCGATGTTCCCACCTTCAAGGAGCTGGGTTACGACATCGTGGGAGGCGCCTTCCGCGGCGTGGCGGCGCCCAAGGGGACCCCCAAGGAGATCATCGCCAAGCTCGCCGACGCCTTCACGAAGACGAACAAGGAGATCGCCGGGAAGCAGGTTCCCCTGGGGTTCGTCATGACGTACGCCACGGGGGACGACGCCAAGGCCCTGGTGGACAAGATGCGCAGAAACTACAGCGACGTGATCGTCGACATCATCAAGGAGCGGGAAAAGAAGTAGCAACCCCGGAACAGGGCAGCCGGCACCGCGAGCGGTCCCGGGAGGTCGCATGGAACTATTCTGGAAAGTGGCCGCGGAGATGATGGACCCGTTCGTCTTCCTCCTCATCCTGGGGGGAGTGACGGCGGGCCTCTTCGTGGGCGCCATGCCGGGGCTCACGGCGGCCATGGCCCTCGCGGTGCTGCTGCCCTTCACCTTCAAACTGCCGCCACTGTACGGCCTGGTGGCGCTGGGCGCCGTCTACATGGGCGCCATCTACGGGGGGTCCTTCGCGGCCATCCTCGTGAATACCCCGGGGACGCCCTCTTCCATCGCCACGGCCTTCGAAGGGTACCCCATGGCCAAGGACGGACGCGCCCTGGAGGCGATCAGCCTGGCGACCGTCTCCTCGGCGATCGGCGGTCTGGCCGGCGTCTTCTTTCTGCTCCTCCTCTCCCCCCCGCTGGCCCGCCTCTCCATTCAGTTCGGGTCGGCGGAGTACTTCTGGGTGGCGATGCTCGGGCTGACCCTCATCGCCAGCCTCTCCCCGGGCTCGACCCTGAAAGGGTTCCTGGGCGGGGCGATCGGCATGCTCCTGGCCGCGGTGGGCGTTGCGCCCATCGGCGGGGAGAACCGGTTCACCTTCGGGATGCCGGTCCTCCAGGGCGGCGTGGAGATGATCGTGGCGCTGATCGGGTTCTTCGTGATCCCGGAGCTGTTCAACATGGCGGCCCACGGCCGTGCGGCCCTGGCCGAGGTCACCATCGAATCGAGGAAACGCGGGACCTTCCTCGGCGCCATCCGCACCGTCTTCTCCATGCCCGGCAACCTCCTGCGCTCCTGCGTCATCGGGGAGATCGTGGCCATCATCCCCGGGGCCGGCGGCAGCATCGCCAACCTGGTGGCGTACAACGAGGCCAAGCGGGCATCCCGGCACCCGGAGCGCTTCGGCAAGGGGGCCGTGGAGGGCCTCGTGGCCTCCGAATCGAGCAACAACGTCACCGTGGCCGGAAGCATGGTGCCGCTGCTCACCCTGGGGATCCCGGGGGCGCCCCCCGACGCGGTCATCCTGGGGGTGATGCTGATGCACGGCCTGCGCCCCGGTCTGGACCTGTTCACCGTGAGCGGCGACCTGACCTACGGGTTCATCATCTCCATGGGGCTTGCCGCCCTGTACATGATGCCCGTGGGCATCCTGGGGGGAAGGCTCATCTACCGCGTGATCGTCAAGACCCCGCACTACCTGCTCGTCCCCTCCATCGGCCTCGTCACCATCCTGGGCACGTACGCCCTGCGCAACAGCCTGTCCGACGTGATCATCATGCTCCTGCTGGGGACCACCGGGTTCGTCCTGAAGGAGCTCGAGGTGGAGTCCGCGCCCATCGTCCTCGGCCTGATCCTGGGAGGAATCGCGGAGATGGGGTACGTCCAGACCCTGCTTCGTGGAACCGCCCTGGAGCACCCTTGGCTGATGCTGTTCCAGAACCGCCTTTCCCAGATCATCATCGTCCTGACCGTCCTCTCGCTGGCCTCCCCCTACCTGTCGGCGTGGTTCCGGAAGTTCCGAAAGCCGCTCGAAGAACAGCTGGGCAAGGAGACCCCCGAATGAGGCGTCCCGCGAACACCGACCTGATCAGCGGCGTCATCGGCCTGGTCATCGTGGGCGTCTTCTGGTGGGGACGGGGCGAGGTGGGGCGCCTGAGCGTCATGTTCCCCAACACCCTCCTGATCCTCCTTGCCGCCCTTTCGATGGCCCTCCTGGTGAAGGGTGTCGTTCGCCCGGAGCGGCGGTTGATCTTCGCCGAGGGAGATCGGGGGAAGGTCATCGGCAGCTGCTTCATCCTCTTTGCCTGGGCGATCGCCATTCCGTATTTCGGGTTCTTCCTTTCCAGCGTGGCCGGCTTCTGGGGGATGACGTGCTACCTGGCCTCGTCCCGCCGGAAGGTCACGCCGCTTCTTGCCGCCAAGTGGTTGGGCGTGGTGCTGGTCGAGGTGACCTTTTTCTATCTGATCTTCGCGAAGCTGCTCTATGTGCCTCTGCCCAAAGGGATTCTGTTCGATTAAGCGGTTCCGGACACCGGCTGTCCGGCCTTGAAAAGGAGGAACCGTTCCATGAAAGAGATTCGTCTGGCGCTGATCCCGGGAGACGGGATCGGCAAGGAAACCGTCGCCGCCGGGAAGAAGGTTCTCGACACCGCGGCCGAGGTGCACGGGGGCTTTCGCTTCCGGTACGAGGAGTTCGACTGGAGCTGCGAATATTACGCGAAGAACGGACGGATGATGCCCGAGAACGGACTGGATCTCCTGCGCCTGCACGACGCGATCTACCTCGGGGCCGTGGGGTACCCCGGGGTTCCCGACCACGTCTCCCTGTGGGGTCTGCTGATCCCGATTCGCAGGACGTTCCAGCAGTACATCAGTCTTCGCCCCGTCCAATTGTTGCCCGGGGTGCGAACTCCCCTCGCGAACCGGCGACCGGAGGAGATCGATTTCTTCGTCGTCCGGGAGAACAACGAGGGAGAGTATTCCAACATGGGCGGCCGCCTGTATGAGGGGCAGCCCAACGAGATCGTCGTCCAGAACTCGGTGTTCACCCGCCTGGGGGTGGAACGGGTCGTCCGGTACGCCTTCGAACTCGCCCGGAAAAGGGAACGGAAGCGGGTTACCTCCGCAACCAAGTCGAACGGAATCAACATCACGATGCCGTACTGGGACGAAATCTTCTGGTCTCTGGCGAAGGAGTATCCGGACGTCGAGGCCAACCAGTTCCACATCGACGCCCTCGTCGCGCGGTTCGTCACCCATCCGCAGGATTTCGACGTCGTGGTGGGAAGCAACCTGTTCGGTGACATCCTGTCCGACCTGGGCCCCGCCATCGCGGGAAGCATCGGGATCGCACCCTCCGCGAACCTGAACCCGGAAAAGAAGCACCCCTCCATGTTCGAGCCGGTCCACGGGTCTGCCCCGGACATCGCGGGCAAGGGGATCGCCAACCCGATGGGCCAGATCTGGTGCGGCGCCATGATGCTCGACCACCTGGGGTTCCCCGAGTCGGGCGACCTCGTCATGGAGGCGATGAAGTCCGTCCTCGCGGAGGGGATCAGCACGGCGGACATCGGGGGGAAAGCGAACACCGCCGAGGTGACGGACGCCATCTGCGCGAAGATCCGCAAGACCGGTCCCAAGGCCCGATAGCGGGACTGGCGGGAGGAACGATCATGCGCACGCACAATATCGCAGTGATCCCGGCCGACGGCATCGGGAAAGAGGTCATCCCCGCGGGAGTCCGCGTTCTCCAGGCAATCGCGGAGTGCGGCGACGCGTTCCGCTTCCGGTTCACGACGTTCCCGTGGGGGAGCGACTACTATCACGAGCACGGACAGATGATGCCCCCCGACGGCCTGGAGACGTTGCGCGCCTTCGACGCGATCTTTTTCGGCGCCGTGGGGCACCCTTCCATCCCGGACCACATCACGCTTTGGGGACTGCGCCTTCCCATCTGCCAGGGGTTCGACCAGTACGGGAACTACCGGCCCGCGCGCATCCTTCCCGGGATCACCGGACCGCTCCGGGACCGCACCGGCAGGGACCTGGACTGGATCATCGTCCGGGAGAACACGGAAGGGGAGTATTCGGGCGTCGGAGGAAGGGCCCACAGGGGCCTGCCCGGGGAGGTGGCGATGGAGGTGTCGGTGTTCACCCGCCCCGGGGTGGAGCGCATCATGCGGTTCGCCTTCGGCCTGGCGCGGAAGCGGCCCCGGAGGCTGCTGACGCTGGTGACGAAGTCGAACGCGCAGCGCCACGGCATGGTCCTGTGGGACGAAATCTTCGCCGAGATCGCCCGGGAGTTTCCGGATGTGACGACCGACCGGATGCTCGTCGACGCGGTCACCACGAGAATGGTGCTCAAGCCCGAGACGCTCGACGTGCTCGTCGCCTCCAACCTGCACGCGGACATCCTCTCCGATCTCGCGGCGGCGCTGTCGGGAAGCCTCGGGATCGGCCCGACGGCGAACATCAACCCGGAACGAATGTACCCGTCGATGTTCGAGCCGATCCACGGGTCCGCCTTCGACATCATGGGGAAAGGGATCGCCAATCCCTTAGGCACGTTCTGGACCGCGGTCCTGATGCTGGAGCACCTGGGGGAGGGGGAAGCCGGTGAGCACCTCATGGGCGCCATCGAGAAGGTGACCGGCGCGGGCAAGACCCTGACCCCGGATCTGGGCGGGACGGCAACGACCGGCGAGGTCACGGACGCCGTGATCGCCGCATTGGGGAAATGAGCTGCCGATGAAGATCGTCGACATCCAGGAGCGTACCGCGTCCATCGCCTCCCCCATCCGCAACGCGTACATCGACTTCAGCAAAATGACGGTGTCGGTTGCGGCTGTGGTCACCGATGTGATCCGGGACGGCAACGGGACATCATGATGGCCAACGAGAAACCGGGCGGCCACGGAGAACGCTCGGTGGCGGTGGGCGTCATCGACATGGCCGTCTGGGACGCGGTGGCCAAAATCGAGCGCAAGCCCCTGTACCGTATGCTCGCCGACCGCTACAACGGCGGTGCCGCCGCAGACCGGGTCTTCGTCTACGCCGCGGGCGGCTATTACTACCCCGGGAAGGGGACGCGGGAGCTGCGGGACGAAATGAGCCGCTACCTCGATGCCGGGTACCGGGTGGTGAAGATCAAGATCGGCGGGGCCCCCCTGGCGGACGACCTGAGGAGGATCGAGGAGGTTCTTTCCCTGGTGGGAGGCGGAGACCGCCTTGCCGTCGACGCGAACGGCCGCTTCGACCTCGACGGCGCGGTGAAGTACGGGGATGCCCTTGGCCCCTACGGCCTGCGCTGGTACGAGGAACCCGGAGACCCTCTCGACTACCGGCTCCACGCCGATCTGGCGGCCCGGTACCAGGGTCCCATCGCCACCGGGGAAAACCTTTTCTCCATGCAGGATACGAGAAACCTGTTGCGCCATGCGGGGCTCAGGAAGGACAGGGACATCCTCCAGATGGACCCGGTCCTGTCCTACGGCCTGGTGGAGTATCTCCGGATGCTCGAGGTGCTGGACGGGATGGGCTGGTCCCGCGACCGTTGCATCCCCCACGGCGGACACCAGTTCGCCCTCAACATCGCCGCCGGCCTCGGTCTGGGGGGTAACGAATCCTACCCCGAGGTGTTCGCCCCGTTCGGGGGGTTCGCCGACGCCACACCGGTGGAGGATGGCATGATCCGCCTGCCGGAAGTCCCGGGCGTCGGCTTCGAGGCCAAGTCGGACCTGATGGATCTCATCCGCTCTCTCTTCGGTCCCCGGCACTGAGGAAAACCCGGAACCCCCCGACCCCTGGTCCGGGAAGGAATCCTTTCCCCGGCATTACCCCGCGCGCCTCGCCTCGATCACGCTGACTTCGTGGGCGGTCGGGACAACGCGGGTCAGTCGAAGTCCCGCCGCCGAAAACAGGTCCTC
>WOR8_10002099_pt1 | contig 19911 bp, 16 predicted proteins | sample DeeMarSeWOR38_10_FD_19890 | JGI IMG/M metagenome (IMG submission 19890)
CGGCCACCCAGATAAAGCACAATCGCCAGGCTTAAGTTCGAAAAAAGAAGCATCATCGGAAAAAATGAGCCGATAATTTTGACAAGCCGGATATTTTTGTCGATGTACGTTTTCGAAACCGACCGGACTTTGGCGGCCTCCTCCATATTTCTGTTGTGGGCTTTTATAATTCGAATTCCGGCAAATCGCTCCCTTACGATCTCGGTAAGATCGGAAAAGGCCGCTTGAACGGCTTGATAACGGCGATGCATCTTTTTGCTGAAAAAACGGGTGCCCAAGACGATCAGGGGCATGGGAATGAGGACAAACAATGTCAGACGAATATTGATGTACAGCATAAATCCAATGGCGGCCGTTCCCAATACAATCGCATCATTCAGCGCAACCATGCCCATACCTGTGGCCATCCGAATTTGCTGAATGTCATTGGTGGCGTGGGCCATTAGATCGCCGGTTTTCATATAATCGAAATAGGATGCGGACAGGGATTGGATATGTGAAAAAAGGCGGTTTCGTAATCCCTCCTCAATGCGTCGTGAGGTTCCCAGCAGATAGCGACGCCAAACATAACGGAACAAACCGATCAAGAGGGCAATGACGATCATATAGCTTGCATAAACGAACAGTCTCATCAGATCGATTTGAAGTGCGGTCAAATCATCTACGGCCCATTTGATGATGCGGGGAATAAAAAGCTGCAATAGGTCGACGATGATCAGGCTGGCCAAACCGATTAGTATCTTATAGCGGTTTTCCCAAAAGTATGGCTTTATCAATGAGATGGTGTTCATTTTTACATTTATCGATGCACCTGCGTTCTTTAAAAATTTGTATGACTAAATATAAGCGTAGTCAATAACAACGGCAAGCCATTTGACTTTGCAAATCCTTATTGTTATTTTAAAAAATTATGGAAGTTGGCAATATTGTAGAATATATCGACCGCCAAAAGATAACGTGTGCGGTTGTTTTGGAGGTCAAAAAGCAGCGCTTAAGGCTATTGACGGAGAATAATCGCGAGGTAAACCTGTCGGCCAGCCGGCTGCTGCACAGGGATAACGTACGCCTTGATTTGTCGCAGGGGCGAGATAAGACGGTCCTCACCTTAAAAGAGCTTGCCAACAAACGTAAAGCGCTGATCAGCCGTGTAGACATAAAGGATTTATGGGAAATTCTAAACAGCGAGCAAGAATGGATCGATCTGGCCACCATGACCGAATTCTGTTTTCCCAACAGCCCATCGGGTGACCATGAATCGGCTGTTATGCGGGCATTCTTTAATGACCGGCTGTATTTTAAATTCAATCCGACGGGTTTTTTCCCGAATTCGCAAGAGCACGTTGAACGGCTTGCGACTCAACAGAGAGAAGCGCAACGCAAAGAGCGAATCGTCGAAGTCGGCGGCAATTGGCTGAAAAATATCCTTGATCAAGGCAAGACTGTCATCTCCAATAATTTATCTGACGAACAAAAAGAAATTATAGAGATTTTAAGATCGTATTATCTGTTTGAAAAAGAGAGTAATTATTATGCTTTAGCCAAAGCCATGCTGGCAAAAGCCGGTATCGATGGCTTGGACGGCGTATTTAAGGTCTTGGCAAAACTGGGGGTATTTGATGAGGATGAAAATATTGATCTTCATCGATACGATATAGAAACCGATTTTCCGGATAATGTGGTGGTAAATGCATCCAAGCTGGCAGAATCGTTTCAACTGGTTTCGGCTGATGATCAGCGCAAGGATTTGACGTCATTGCCAATCATGACTATCGATGGTCAAGGTACCCTCGATTTTGATGATGCCTTAAGCATAGAAGATTATGGTAATTATTTTCGATTGGGCGTCCACATTGTGGATGTGGGGAATTTTATCCAAAAAGGCGATCGCATTGACCAGGAGGCACAAGCACGCGGAAGCTCGATATACATGCCGGATCATAAAATTTCAATGCTGCCTTCGATCCTTGCGGAAGGATTGTGCAGTTTGAAAGCTGATGAAATCCGGCCGGCCATCAGTACGATGATAAACTTAAGTCCTTCTGGCGAAATGATTGATTATGAAATTATTCCGAGTTTAATAAAGGTCAAACAACAACTGACATATTATGATGTGAACATTGTCGCCGATGAAAACAAAGAAATGGTGATTCTCAGAGATATTGCTGAAAAATTTCGCAAAAAGCGATTAGATGCCGGTGCGGTTCAAATCATCGTCCCTGAGATCAATGTGTGGGTCAATGACGATAGAGAGGTGACCGTCAACAAAATCAATCGGGAAAGTCCCGGCCGAATGCTGGTTTCCGAACTAATGATCATGGCCAATTGGCTAATGGCCAAATTTTTGGTTGATAATAATATGCCGGCAATTTTCAGATCTCAACCGGAGCCAAGGGAGCGATTGTATAAGCGGGATGAAGGTTCCATATTTCAGAATTGGATGCAACGTAAACTTATCAGTCGATTTGTATTAAGTTGTCAACCGGATTGGCACTCGGGCCTTGGGTTAGAGGCGTATGTCACAGCAACTTCGCCCATTCGGAAATATTTTGATCTGGTCACCCAGCGTCAGGGTAGGGCCGTTCTCGGCTTGGAGGAGGCTTACTCGGCGGAAGAAATCGACAAAATCATTCAATTGCTTGAAATTCCCATGAGCCAAGTGGCCCGAATTCAAGTCGCACGTCATCGGTATTGGTTGCTGAAAAATCTTGAAAAGCGTGTCGGCCACAAAGAAGAAGCCATTGTGTTATATAAGAGAAGAAATAGTTATCAGATCTTGCTGCCGGAATATATGCTTGAATGTGAAATGCCGATTTCAAGCAGCATTGAGTTAAAGCCCGAGGACTATATTCAAGTGACCATTCAGCACGTCAGTGCCAGAAGAGATATCCTGTCTGTTTTCATGGGCTAGTTTCCATTCCTAAATGGCTCTTTTCCCGAATCGCTGTCATTTAATGGAAATGACAACGCCATTGGTAATTTTTTTCAGTTCATCCGGAGTCAGTTTGAAAACCGCATTCGGTGTTCCGGCTGCGGCCCATATCTCGGCATATTGTAGCAGATCTGCATCGATAAATGTCGTCAACGCCCTGCGATGACCGAGCGGTGGAACTCCGCCGATTGAAAAACCGGTGTGTTCACGGACAAAATCGGCATCTGCCTTGATTATAGGTTCGGATACAAGTTGGCTGACCTTTTTTTCATTCACTCGGTTGGGACCGCTGGCAATTACCAAGATGGGTTGATGGGTTTGTTTGCCTTTAAAGACAAGCGACTTGGCAATTTGCCCCACCCGGCATCCAACGGCGTCAGCTGCTTCCATGGCACTGCGCGTAGTTTCCTTCATTTCAACAACCTGACATGCAACACCATGGGCTTCAAGAGCCTCTTGAATTTTTTTTGCGCTTAAGCTCAATTTTTCGGACATGTGAACCCCTCTCGTTTTGGATTGGCTATTTAGGATTGACAATCGATCCGCCGAGGCGGATCAACATTCAATATCCAATTCCAACAATAGTCAATAGCCAATTTTTTTAATAGTGATCGATGTAAAGTTCAGGCTAGAATATTATTCAAATTCTGAATATTTGTCTTGACCAAATTAAAAATATAAAATACAAGATCATATTATTTATAAATAATATTCAGGGAGAGTAAGGAGCTATGGGTATCCAAGAGAGAAAAGAAAGAGAAAAGGAGAGACGGCGGCAGCAGATTATGGTAGCGGCCAAGAGAGTATTTTCAGATAGAGGCTTTAATAAAGCAACCATGGAGGATATCGCCCAGGAAGCTGAGCTTAGCCCCGGCACACTTTATCTTTATTTTAAGAATAAAGAGGAATTATATGCCTCCCTTTCCCTCCGGATACTCCAATACCTTCTAATCCGCGTGGAAAATGTGAATGATGAAAAAGGCGCCGGACCGGTGGAGAAACTAAATTCCATGATGGAAGCCATGTATGATGTCTATGAATTTGATCCGCTCATCATCATCAACATGTTTCATCTTCAATCCAGTGAGACATTAAAAAATTTGTCGCCTGAACTCATGGCCGAAATAAAGGAGTTGTCCCGCAAATCGCTTTCAGCGATTGCCAAGATTTTTAAAGACGGTATCAATGAAGGGTTATTTATCGACAAACACCCCGTTGCGCTGGCCGACACCTTTTGGGCATTGTTTTCAGGGTTGGTTTTGTGGCTGACGAGCAAAAAGCTCATTGATGAGCAAAAAGACTATCTCAAACAAACGCTGGATATTGCGTTTGAAATATTTCGACGCGGTATACAAAAACAATAAGACAAGTTGTTTTTTCAGATGCTTGCCTTAAATAATTTGGTGATTTCATCCACTTCAAAGCAGGGCCAGTCCACCTGCTTTCCATGTTTGCGGGCATCAATGCCCTTTCCTTTTTGCATGACTTCACCAACACACGCCACTTCGATACCGGCATCACGAATAGCCGCCATTAGGCTGCGATAGCCTTTTTTTTGGCAACAAATCAACAGACTTCCTGAACCGATCAGCCCCAAGGGATCAATATCGAACAGGCGGCAAATTTGTCGTGTCTCGTGGAATACCGGTATCGTTTCCAAATCAATTCGGATTCGGTGACCTCCGGCAATGCTGAGTTCTTCCAAAGCGGTTGCCAGTCCGCCTTCGGTAATATCATGCATGGCGGTGGTTTCTAAAAATTGGGCGGCAATCTTTGCTTCAGCAATAATGCTGATATGTGATAGAAACGCACGGCATTTATCAATTTCAGCATCGCTTATTCCCAGATTTTTTAACCGTTCTCCAAATTCTCTGGCGATAATTGCCGTACCTTCCACAGCCACTTTTTTTGTCAGCAACACTTTATTCCCAATATCCATATTGCGCTTATCGATTAGATTTGATTTGGTAATGGTCCCGGCCATCATTCCTGCCACCACCGGTCTTGATACGGCATCGGTAATCTCCGTATGACCGCCGCACAAGGTAATATCCCATTGCTGACAAAATTCTTTGAGCTCATTGACAACCTGCCGGATTTCAGATGCGGTGATCCCATAGGGAAACAGAAGGGTGGTTAACAGCCATTTGGGGATGGCACCGGAGGTGGCAATATCGTTGGCATTAATCAAGACGGCATATTGTCCGATAGCATCGCTGGCAAAGGTGATGGGATCGGACTTAAGCACGAGGACCTGGTCTGCTTCAACATCCACCGCCGCTATATCTTCACCGACGCCGGGGTTTATCAGTATTGAGGGATCATCAAAACGAAAATCATCCAGAAACTCACGCAATAAATCGTTTGGCAATTTACCGGTTGGCAAGGGGGTACCCACTCGGACGATTTTTTTCAGCTCCGTTAAATTTGAGATCGTATAATCGCAACCTGCCCTGCGTTGCTGAACATCTATGTGTTTGCTAAAGAACACTGTTACTGCTCCGGATGCTTTAGCTTCCCGGATGTTTGTTTTATCTTCACAGACTAAAAGGATCCGGTTTGGCGCCAACTTCATTTTCTCGGCAGCCAGAAAAACCGCATTAGTCCCTGCGTTGTGCTCGAGCATTTCATCTCTTCCAATTATCAAGTCAAAGTCGGATAGACGAATGGTTTTATTATTCTTTAAAGCTCGGTGAATTGATGCCAGACCTTTATCGCTGAGCAGCCCGAGTTTTAAATTTTTTGAACGCAGGTATTGAATCAATTCTTCAGCATCATCTGGGTGTTGCAGCAGTCCTTCAAAATGCAATATTACTGCTTTTATATTGATGGGCTTGTTTTTCATTGATTGATTTTCTTGACAGAAAGCTTGCTAAATGTCAAATATTTCCAGATTCTTATTTGTTGTAACGCTTTGAATGAGGGCGAGAACGCATCGATCTTAATTTGGTTAGAACCAAAACAATTGGAGGACGCAATCATGGCAGAGGTTACCGAAAAGACGGACAACTTTACCAGTCACGACGGGGTAAATATCTTTTATCGCCGTTATCAAGCAGCGAATGAACGCGCTCGGCTGATCATTGCCCATGGTCTGGGAGAACACTCCGGCCGTTATGGAAACGTTGTAAATTGGCTGCTTCCGAAATCGATATCCATCTGGGCTCCGGATCATCGCGGGCATGGAAAAAGCGGGGGAAAACGGGGGCATATTCTCAACTTTGAACAATACCTTTTGGATTTGCGTCTGATGGTTGAAATGGCCAGAGAAGAGCTTCCGGAAAACAGGAAAGTTTTTCTGCTGGGACACAGCATGGGTGGTCTGATTGCTTTATATTTTGCGTTGCGCAATCCGGAACTTATTGACGGTGTGATTGCCTCTTCACCGGGTTTGGGGATGGTGATAGAAGTACCGGCCATAAAAGGTATTCTTGGGAAAGTGATGTCATTTGTCTGGCCGGGTTTGACGATGGGCAATGAGTTGGATGCCACCAAAATCAGTCATGATGAAGCAGTTGTCAGTGCATACCAAGATGATCCTTTCGTACACGACCGGGTCAGCGCGCGGTGGTTTACGGAGTTCTTATCGGCTATGGAAACCGTCAATCAACAGGCTGCCCAAATAAAGGTTCCCGCATTGCTGCAGGTAGCCGGAGACGACCACCTGGTAGGTGCCCAGGCCAGCATACGTTTTTTTGAAAACCTCACTGTAAATGATAAGACCCTGCATGTTTATGATGGACTGTATCACGAAGTATACAATGAAATGATGGAACAAAGAGAAAAGGTTCTCGGAGATCTCGAAAATTGGCTGGAAGATCATCTCGACTAAAATCTTCAAATTAAATCATCTTTTGCCGGATATCCTCAGGCAGCACAGCAATCACATTTATGGTTTCCTGATGCCGGTGTGAGTTAACCAATACTTCTACCGGCGAAAGCTTAGGCGCTTTACTGTATCCGGTGCAAATGGAAGCGGCAAGAAAGATCGCATCTTTTTTTGCGCCATGGGGCACCAGGGCAATCGGACCGGGATATTTCTTAACCTTGATTACGGTATCTTCCATAGGGTTGTGATGGTTAATGATATTTTCATTGTCCTTTTGGGTGCGGCCCACAATTAATTTGGTTTGCGGATTCAGGCGGAAATGGCGTCCGTACTTTAAAAGGTGAAGCTCTGCTTCGGTGCAGGTTTCTTGATGCTGAAACAGATCTCTTAAACGGATCGAAAACCCCTTGTCGGTAAGAAGACAACCGCCGGCAGGGGCGGGATAGTCTGTAATGTCGAATTTTTTGGCAAGCTCTATTTGGCGTTTGCGTGATCTGCCTGCGATGTCCAATAACAGCTCCCTGTCGACCAGACCTTCTTTTTCCGGGATCGTTTCCGGTAGCTTTTTAGCACACAGCGGTCGCAAAATATATCCTGTAAAGCCGGAATGTTTTTCTACATAGCGCAACGAGGTTTTGTTTTGCGACATGGGTCGCTGGCCGAGCACTTCGCCGCTGAAGAGAAAATCAAATCCGCGCTCCTGCATCATTTCTCCTGCCAGTCTAAACATCAGTGCATGGCAGTCCATGCATGGATTCATATGTTTACCGTATCCGGCCGGAGGTTTTTTCAGCATTTTCATGTATACGGGAAAAATGGGTTTCACGGTTAATGGAATTCCAGTCATCTGTGAAGCTTTGCGTGCCTTTTTAGCATTAAAAAAGGGTGTTTCAAAGGTCACCCACTCTACGTCTATTCCCTGTTCCCGCAGGATCAATCCCGACATCATGCTGTCGAGTCCGCCGGAGCAAAGTCCAAGTCCTCGAACTGCTTTTTTTTCATCGTTCATGGCTTATTATCTGTGATCCATTGTTTATTTTTCACATCAATTAATATTTCCATCTTGACTGTATTTATTTAAATAGGCTAGTTAAGCATTTTTTTCAACGGACAATTGATCCGTTGCGGCGGAACAACAGAGCTCTGCTGTGGACCTCAAAACATAATTCGAATCGCAGATTTAATTCATCCTCATCCTCCTCGTCGTCTTCGTTCTCGTAATCGAGAAATGGAATTTGTGAAGTAATATGCGATGCGGATAGAGGACGAGGACGAGTACGAGGACGAAATTCGAGCGGGCTGTATCTCTCCAGCACAGTATTGACATGGTTAAGGGTGAATTTCAGATCCAACATCAGAATATCGGTAGTTCTTATATCTGTGCGTTTACACAAACATGATTTGGTTATTGAATACCTTCCCCATGGAATGCCGGTTGCTGGCGGCCCTCCTCCGAGGATTCCTCAGGGTGAAAATTATAGAATTATTTGTAATTTGGTGCCTGGAATTTTATAATTTGGTGCTTGAAGCTTTGCCGGCTTTTCCAAAAATAGCCAATTTGTCCTTACCTTATAACAATGGTTGAGATACACAAAACACGTCTTCGAGGTTTAAGATGAACGAAAATATAAAAATCGGCATTATCGGCGGAAGCGGACTATATGAGATGGATGCATTGACGAACGTTTCACATGTCTCCATAGACACACCCTATGGGGCCCCTTCGGAAGCATATATTATTGGGATGTTGAAAGGTAACCGGGTCGCCTTTTTGCCCAGGCACGGTCGCGGCCATCGAATCAGCCCCTCGGAGGTCAATTTCCGGGCCAATATATACGGATTTAAAAAACTGGGCGTTGAGCATATTATCTCCGTTACCGCAGTTGGCAGTTTAAAGGAGCACATTCGCCCTCTGGATATCGTTGTTCCCGATCAATTTTTTGATTGTACCAAACAGCGGCTCAGCACCTTTTTCGGCAACGGGCTGGTGGCCCATATCCCATTTGCCGATCCGGTGTGTCCGGTCCTTTCCGGTCTGGTTTATAAAAGTGCGGTTGAAGCTGGCGCAGCGGTTCACAGGAAGGGAACCTTGGTCTGCATCGAAGGGCCGGCATTTTCCACCAGGGCGGAATCGAACGTTTACCGTCAGTGGGGGATGGATATTATCGGCATGACCAGTCTTCAAGAAGCCAAACTGACCCGTGAGGCTCAAATCTGTTACGCGGCTATGGCCATGGTTACCGACTTTGACAGCTGGCACGAAGAAGAAACAGAGGTGACCGTGGAAGCGGTGGTCCAAAACCTGAAAAGAAACATATCCAAAGCAAAGCGGATTATTCAGAGTGTCGTGCCGAAAATTTCAAAAAAGCGAACATGTATATGTACTAGGGCCTTAAAAAACGCAATAATGACGGAATCTGCGGTCATACCGCAGGAAACTCGAGAAAAGCTTAAGCTGCTGCTGGGCAAGTACCTGAAATAGCAACTGATGGGCTTCGCCCCAATTGGAAGGCTGGAATAATGCTTCATAATTCCGTTTTTCGAATACGCGTACGAGGACGACGACGAGAACGATGAGGCGAGACGATCACGACCGTCCTCACCAAGTGTGCTCTTTTATCGCTCGATGTATTCGGATAGAAACTTACCTCCAGCCTTAAAAGGCTGATTGCTGCCATTGCGGCTCCTTATGGTTGATAATCCCAGCGCTCAAGATGGTCTTTTCGCATCTTGTCTTTTTCCGCCGGGGTGGCGCCCCAGTTGCCGTTATATATGGCCCCTTCCCAATCGCCATACTGTGGGTTTGGAAACACGATAAACTTCTTGCCCCACACATCCTTTATTTTATCGGTTTCGGCAAACCGAACGTTAATCGGCTTTTTGCGGAAAACGCTGAGAAAATCATTCAGGTTATCTCCCAACAGAAGGGCTATCTCATAGTCCTTTGCCACGATATCCCGGCGCGGTTGCTTGTCGTTGGTCTCGGTACGAAGCAAAAGGTGCTTTTTGTCCACATAGGGAAAATCCAAGTTCTTTAATTTCTTTTCGACACCTTCGTAAAAGGCCATTTTGGTATTGCTGATATAAAAAGTTTCAACGCCTCTTTCTTTGGCGTAATTAAAAAACTCAACCGCGCCAGGCATAGCCTTGGCCTGACCGGACGCTATCCAGGGACCCCATGTTTTGGAAGAATATCCAAAATCATTGCCAACCAGAAACGCCTGATATGCCGAGTTGTCAGTAATCGTTTCATCCATGTCGGCAACAACGGCCACGGGTTTGGATCCCGAATAGGAATCCAGAAAACTATCGAGGTTCATCCTGGCCAGATTATAAGACTGATAGCTTATGGCACGAAATTCAGCTGACGTCTGGACCCAATTGATAGCCAAAACGGACTGCTCATTCAGATCCTTCGCAGTATACGCACAGCCAGTCAGAAGGCCCATTGTCGCGAGAAACATCACAGCCAATTTGAATTTTCCATTGATTTTTTTCATCGAGTCTCCTCCTTCCTTTGTGTTGGTTGTCAATTAGTCTCTCGAAATTTTTGATTAACCCGGTGAGGGGAATTTTTCAATAAAAAAACTGGAAAATACGGGTGACATAATGGTATCAATATTTTATGCATTCTCCAAGGCCGTGCTTGAAGGAAAAGGCGCCGTTGGCGCAATCATGTTTCAGTGTTCAGGTTTCAGTGCTTTCAATCTAGATGCCTGACACCCGAAACCTGAAACCTTCAGTTTCTTAACAGCATGTTGTAAGTAAACAAACCCTAAGGGCATAGTGGCAAACAGACATAAGAAATTGCAAAGGAGGAGCTGCTTAATACATGATCAACCGAGTCATCCTGATTGTCATGGACAGTGTCGGCGTGGGTTATCTGCCGGATGCGGAGCGGTTCAATGATCACGGAACCCATACCCTGCTGCATATTTACCAACAAACTGAAAAACTGCAAATCCCGAACCTTTGTTCTTTAGGTATTGGAAAAATTGTGAAGATCGGCTGCAATACCCAAAAAATTGTCGGCTGTTACGGAATGATGGGCGAACAATCATCCAATAAGGATACCACCACCGGCCATTGGGAGATCGCCGGTATTGTGCTGGCTTCTTCTTTTCCCACTTATCCGAACGGATTTCCTGGGGACATCATCGAAGCGTTTGAAAAAAAGACCGGTAAAAAGATCCTGGGCAACTATCCGAGATCCGGAACGATCATTATTGAGGAGCTTGGGGAAGAACATCTGAAAACCGGCAGCCCCATTGTCTATACCTCAGCGGATTCGGTATTTCAGATTGCAGCCCATGAAGACATTGTCCCTTTGGAAACGCTTTATGAGTACTGCCGAATCGCCAGATCTATTTTAACCGGCCGTCATGCAGTCGGCAGGGTAATTGCCAGGCCCTTCACGGGTACTCCCGGTAAATTTGAAAGGCTCAATGCCGTGCGCAAAGATTTTTCGGTGATACCGCCGGCAGAAACCCTGCTGGATCTATTAAAAAGAAAAAGATTTTTCACCGTCGGTATCGGAAAGATCGGAGATCTTTTCGGACACCGGGGACTGAGCGATGAGATTCATACCCAAAACAACGAAGACGGTGTCAACCGGACGTTGGAGGCTATGGAAAATTATCGCAGGCAAAAAGGTTTGGTCTTTGTTAATCTGGTGGATTTTGATATGCTTTACGGGCACCGCAGAAATGTTGACGGCTATGCCAGGGCGCTGGAAGCGTTTGACCGCCGCATTCCTCAGATATTTCATGCAATGTCCACAGATGATCTGCTCATCATTACGGCGGATCACGGCTGTGATCCGACGCATATAGCACACACGGATCATACTAGAGAATATGTGCCGCTGCTGGTTTATGGAACAGCAATAAAAAAAAATGTAAATCTTGGAATAAGAGCAACATTTGCCGATTGCGGGCAGACAATTGCCGATATTCTGGGTGCGGGAAAATTAACTCATGGGATAAGCTTCAAAAAGGATATTATATGAATGAAAAAGTTGTTGAAGCCGTAACCGCCTTAAAACGTCATATGCATCATCAACCCAAAATCGGAATCATACTGGGCAGCGGGCTTGACGGACTTGCTGATGAGATTCAGGATGCGGTCACAGTCCGGTTTGCGGATATACCCAATTTCCCAATATCTTCAGTGGATGGTCATCGAGGAGAAGTTATATCCGGCAACCTTTACGGAGCGAGGATTCTCACACTTTCAGGAAGGATCCACTATTATGAGGGCTGCTCCATGCAGCAGGTCGTGTTTCCGATCCGGGTCATGGCAGCATTTGATATAAAGACTATTATTGTCGCCAATGCCGTCGGCGCCGTAAATGAATCCTACAAGCCCGGAGATATAGTGGCCATCAGCGATCACATCAATTTGATGGGCGACAATCCATTAAAAGGATCCAGTAAGTTCGTGGACCTGACGGAGGCCTACAGCAGGGAATTGAGAAATCTGGCCCAAGCAATTGCAGACAGGCTGGGCATCACGCTCCAGTCCGGCGTATATGTTGCGCTCAGTGGGCCCTCATATGAAACTCCAGCTGAGGTTCGGGCGTTGCGCAGCATGGGAGCGGACATTGTGGGCATGTCCACCGTACCGGAAGTGATCATGGCAAACAGCCTGGGGATGAGGGTGTTGGGGCTTTCCATGGTCACCAATATGGCAGCCGGGATGAGCGCAAAACCACTTTCACATCAGGACGTACTTGAAACTTCCAAGAATGAATCAGAAAAATTCATAGCCCTGGTGAAAGGGATTATCAAACAGCTTAACCGGTGAAAGAGAAAATTTTAGGTCCCTTTATATATCTCTAAATAATAATATTGAATATACTCTAAAATAGAATCCAATCAGATTCCTGACTCACAAATTCTTGTGAGGAGCCAAACGGTATGAACACATATGAGCTCATCAAGAAGAAAAGGGATGGGCTGGAACTGTCCAAAAATGAAATCAGGTACCTCATCAACGGATTTATAAACGGCAACATCCCGGATTACCAGATGACGGCTTTCCTAATGGCCGTTTACTTTAACGGAATGAGCGCCAGCGAATGTGTCGATCTTACGATGGTGATGACGCAATCCGGCGAGCAGGTTGATTTGTCCGCCATCAAGGGCTTTAAAGTGGACAAACACTCTACCGGTGGCGTTGGAGATAAAACCACCCTCGTGCTGGCCCCGCTGGTAGCCGCCAGTGGCGGTATCGTCGCCAAAATGACCGGCCGTGAACTGGGCCACACCGGCGGCACGGTGGATAAACTGGAATCGATCCCGGGGATGCAGGTTGAGCTGGCAAAGGATAAATTTGTAGATATTGTAAACGATATTCACGTGAGTTTGATCGCCCAGACTGCCAACCTGGCACCGGCCGACAAACAAATATATGCATTGCGAAACGTTACTGGCACAGTGGATTCCATTCCGCTCATCGCGGCCTCGATTATGAGTAAGAAGCTAGCGATTGGCTCCGACGGCATCGTATTGGACGTCAAAACCGGGCGGGGAGCGTTCATGCAGAAGGATGAGGATGCCCTGGAACTTGCGAAAACCATGGTGGACATCGGGGAGGGTGCGGGCAGGCGGGTGGTTGCGCTGATCAGCGGTATGGAGCAGCCGATGGGGTATGCCATCGGAAATGCCATCGAAGTAAAGGAGGCCATTGATACGCTTGCCGGAAAGGGTCCCAGTGATTTGACCGAGCTTGTCATGGAACTGGGTGCAGAAATGCTGCTTATTTCCGGTATTGTTTCTACCAGAGAAGATGCCGAATCTGTCATCGCGCAAAATCTACAAACCCGCAGAGGCTTGGACAAACTGGCGCAACTGATCACCGCCCAGGGAGGCAACCGGGCGGTTGTCGATAATCCGGACCTGCTTCCCCAACCTGTGGTGAAGCTTGAGATCCCATCAGAAACCTCCGGCTATGTAACTGAGATCGATGCTCTTGAGGTGGGTCTGGCATCAAAGATATTAGGGGCGGGACGAAAAACAAAGGACGAGGCCATCGATCTTTCGATCGGCATTTATCTAAACAAGAAAATCGGTGACCAAGTGGATGCCGGTGAGCCTCTGGCTGTTTTCTACTCGGATGGAGATGAAGAAAAGATCAAACCGGCAAAGGCAAAATTTTTAAGGGCATACACGATCCGTCAGGATAGGATTGATCCGCCCAAATTGTTCCATGCCAGGGTTACCCGCGCGGGAGTTGAAGAACTCTAAGAAATCCATAACGAGAGGACCTTGCTTCTGATGCACTATTTAAGACGATGTCGAGGACGAGGGAAGATTCGAAAAGATGAGTGATCGCAAATCCCAATTTAATCAGCTTTTAGAAACATATCATCCCACGCTAAGGGAATATCTGCAATTCATACCGCAAAACAGCGGCACGCTTGGTGCCGGGCCATGTAAGATTGTCATGGAAGCACTGGGAATTTCCTCACAAGATCTGATGCTCAAACTGCTTCCGTTTGCAAAGCTGTATGCTAAGGTACCAATTTCGCGCTTCCCGGTGGGCGCTGTCGCAAAGGCTTGCGTATCGGACGGCTGCAATGAATTCGCGCTCTTTCTGGGAGCCAATATTGAGTTTACAGGTTTGGCCCTGACACACACCATCCATGCCGAGCAGGCGGCGGTCATGAATGCATGGCTTCAGGGGGCGACGAAGATCGACAGCGTCGCTGTTTCCGCCGTTCCCTGCGGGCATTGCCGACAATTCATTTTCGAACTTGAAGGAAGCCGCACGCTTGACGTCATTGCACAAAGAACGAACGCTGACGGATTTACAACCACGCAACTACCCGATCTCCTGCCGCAGGCCTTCGGTCCACACGATCTGGGGATTAAAACCGGTTTAATATCCTCCGCAGGGCACTTACCGAACCTCAGCTTGAAGACATTTTCAGATGACCCGATGGTGTTGGAGGCCCTGGCGGCCGCCGAGCGATCTTATGCGCCTTACACTCATAATTTGGCTGGATGTACGATACAGGTAAGCGATCAGAATTTCTATGCCGGATGTTACGTGGAAAACGCCGCATTTAATCCGAGCCTTTCGCCGCTGCACACGGCGATTATCCGCCTTAATATGGACGGTCTTGCACCGGACGACAACATCACCAGGGCAATTCTGGTGGAAAAGCCGACAAACATCAGCCAGCGTGGTCTCAGTGAACTTCTCCTCGGATCATTGGCGGCGGACGTTCGTTTAGAGTATTTCGAGGTCCGATGACACGGCCACCAATATTCAGCCGGTCGGGAAAAACAGTGAAGAGGAGGCATTTTATGGACAAAGCGAAGATGACAGCTTCCGAAATGGCAAAGCGAATCGATCATACGCTTCTGAAACCCGAAGCTCGCCGATCATCGTTTGACAGGCTCTGCAATGAGGCCGTCCAATATGGGTTTAAAGCCGTATGCGTTAATTCCGGATGGGTGGCCCATGTCGCCGATAAGGTTCGCGGCAGCGGGGTTGCGGTGTGCTCGGTGGTCGGGTTCCCGCTGGGTGCAATGGATAGCGCTGCCAAGGCGTTTGAAGCCCAAAAGGCTGTTGAGCACGGCGCCACCGAGCTGGACATGGTGCTCAACGTTGGTACCCTAAAGAGCGGTGATCTGAAAACCGTGGAAGCGGATATCCGAACCGTGCGCCAGGCCGCAGAAAGCCCGGCCATACTTAAAGTTATCATCGAAACCTGCCTGCTGACCGAAGCAGAAAAAATTCGGGCCTGTGAAATCGCCAAACATGCCGGTGCGGATTTTGTCAAAACCAGTACCGGCTTTTCAAGCGGCGGCGCCACCGTGGAAGACGTCGCCTTAATGCGCAAGGTTATCGGCGAGACCATGGGGGTAAAGGCCAGCGGCGGCATCAAAAACTGGTCTACAGCGCTGGCTATGATCAAAGCAGGCGCCAACCGACTCGGCACCAGCGCTGGTGTGGTGATTGTTGAAAATGCACCGGATTAAGAAGCAAATTTCAACAGTGAAAATAAAAAAAGCGCTTTTTTAATTTATTGGCATGCGAAATCAAACATTGGCTGCTCTAATGCCCTGAGCTCCCAACTTGTGCTTTTGATAAACACATTTTTATTGAACTTCTTGCTTTGAGAACTCGACTTGATGCTCATGGTGTATTATTTTAAAACTCTAATGAGTCATATTTCCTGAAATTCGTGCTCCCTGGTGTGACAGTTAGTAAAGGGAGCATTTTATTGCTGATCAGAACGATTATAAGATGAATTGGAAAGGAGTGCTTTTTTATGCGATACTTTATATATGTATTTTTGCTTTTAACAGTTTCGACTGTTGCATTCGGTGCCACAGGCACTGGGGTTATATATCAGGTCAATGGTCAATCGTATGAGGGGCATTACATCAGCCCTTCTGTCCAGGCGCCTTTTGTGTTGCTGATTCATGACTGGGATGGTTTGACAGATTATGAAGTCAAGCGCGCCAATATGCTTGCTGAATTGGGCTATGCTGTTTTTGCTTTGGATTTGTTTGGTGCCGGTGTGCGACCCACTGAAGTGAAAGACAAACGCCAGCATACGGGTGAACTTTTTAAAAACAGAGAAAAAATGCGGGCATTGATGAAAGGCGCCCTTGATGCGGCCAAGGATAGAGGTGCCAAGATCGGAAATGCCGTCGCTGTCGGCTATTGTTTCGGTGGCGCGGCCGTGCTTGAATTGGCGCGGTCCGGGGCAAACCTTAAAGGGTTTGCCACTTTTCATGGTGGGCTGAAGACACCGCAAGGACAAAATTACACCAAAACCCGGGGAAAAATTTTGATTATGCACGGTTCAGCGGATACAGCGATCACCATGGACCAGTTCGCTGATTTGGCAAAAGAATTGGAATCGGCCGGCGTTGCCCACGAAATGATCACTTACGGTGGGGCCCAGCATGCTTTTACCGTTTTTGGGCAAAACCGTTATCAGGAAACTGCGGATAAAAAATCCTGGAAGCGCTTTACGGAATTCCTTGCGGATACATTGAAAAATTGAAGTTTTTATTTTTTTGAAAGTTTGACCGGTTCGCGTCCGGGAGCTGAAATTCCGCGGCGCTCGAGCAGCGATCCATCCTGCCGGTAAAGATCGATCAACGCCTTGAGGTAGTTGGCAAGGGCCCTCACCTCGGCGATCCGGCTGACCAACAGATCCCGCTGAGCTTGAGCCACCAGAAAGCTGGTTGATTTTCCCACTCGCAGTTTTTCGGTTTCGGTCCGCAGTTTTTCCTCATCGAACATGCGGGTGACCGATGAGGCGGCAATCTGCTGCTTGGTGCGGTTGACCTCAATGTAGGCGGTGCGGACGTCGACTTCCACAAGCTGTGAAAGGTTCTCCAGAGCTTTTTGCGCCTGTTCCCGAGTCTGCAGCGCTCGCCGGTGAAGGGCTTTTGCATCACGATTAAAAAAAGGATAATTAAATCTGACGCCCGCCAGAGCGTCATAACTGTCTTCGTTGATATTACCAATGGATTCGCCAAAGGAATTTGCATACCCGCTTTTGCCAAGTGTGATGAAAAGATCCATTAAGGGCAGCAATCCGTTCTGGGTTTTGACAAGCTCCAGATCGCCGCGCAATATTTCCAAGCGGGCCTCGTTTAAAATCGGACGCATGCGCATCGATACGGCCACATGCAGCTCAACGTCTTCCAGTTTGATTTCGGGCAAGGTCGGCTGATAGATTAAATCAACTTCCCGCTGCCAGATTCCGGGCCCCGCAGGATTGAGCAACCGCAGCAGTTGCAGGCGAATAGATTCCTTGTTGGCCCGTGCTTCGATGAGAGCCTGTTCCTGTGCCGCGACCTCGGCCTGGACGGCAGCCAATTCAGCTTTGGCCAATCGGCCGACTGCGATCAGTTCTTTGGTTTCGTTGAGTTGCTGACGGGCAACTTTCAGTGACTCTTCAACAATTTCGATCTGACGCCGGGCCAGCGCATAATCCCAGTAAGTGCGTTCGACCTCCGCCACCAGAAACTCGGTAAAACCCCGCAACTCATATTCCGACATGCGCGTATCCAGGCGTGCCTGCTGCAGTCGGGCCAGATTCACGTCCGTTCCATATCCTCTCAGCAGCGCCTGGGTAACCGTCATGCCCAAGCGGGTCGAATAAAAGTTGTCATCGTAAAGAGAGGAGTCATTCACTTGCGTGCCGGCTTCCAGGGCAACCGTCGTGCCGGTGGGGAAATATTGCTCCAGAGAAATGATGCCTTCGGCGGCATCGGTGGTGAAATCCTCAGTTTCAGATCCGGATCTTGCGAGGTTTTCTCCTTTCACCCTGCCGGCCGAGACGTCCGCGTTTGTTGCCGGATCAAAAACAGCTCTTTCCTGGTCCTCAAAGGTTTGTTGGATCGAGGGATTCAATCTTTGCACCACAAGCGAGCGGTTGTTTTCAAGGCAAAGCAAAATGGCTTCGGCGATGGAGACTTTCAAAGGCCCCGGCGGCACCGTTCGCGCTGCAATCTCTTCGGGTTGCTCGGTGGACTCCAAATGCATGAGCACCGCTGTATCGGCAGGCACATTCGGCCCTGCCGCCGTGCGGTCAATCCGTGTCTCGACCAGCGTACAGGACGCCGACACCAGCAACAACCCGCACACGGCATAGAATTCCAGCAGACGATGATAAAATCTTGCAAACATCATATCAGCTCCTCTCGCAGCCCGATCTCGCCCGATGGCGGTCGGTTTGGTCCGATTTGTAGGTGTTTTTAAACGCATTTGCAAGACTATATAGCTTTTTGCCTCACGCTGACAACCGAAAACTGCTTTAAATATATGACACGTCTTTCTGCACGGTTGACGGAGCAAAACAGCCTTGACGGATCGCCAAATGGATCCTTTCATCAACCATTTTTTCGTTGCAATGTCAGCCCTAAAAGTGAGATACTTTTTTTCCATCAGATCAAACAGCACATATTTTTGACAAGTGTCCATTTTAATGACAACGGAAAGGGTGTTTTACCATGAAATCGGGCGGCCCTAAAATTTTTATTCTGACGATTCTTCTGATTGGAGCGGCGGCGGGATTAGGCTGGCTAATCTATGGTCAATTTCAGGACCGGGCCGGCTCGAGCAAAAGTGATAGGGCTTTACGACCGGTGCCGGTAGAAGTGGCTCAGATTCAGCGCGGGCCGATCGCGTTACAGCGGACGTTCAGCGGGGAGCTGGAAGCCCTGACTGAGTTTGTTGTTGCGCCGAAAGTCAACGGTCGCGTGGAGCGCGTGCTCGTGAATATCGCCGATACGGTAAAGCGGGGTCAGGTTGTGGCCGAGCTGGACAATGATGAGTATGTCCAGGCCGTGGCCCAGGCCCAGGCCGATCTGGCGGTGGCCAGGGCCAACGTGTCTGAGGCCAAAAGCGCCCTGAAAATTGCCAATCGCGAGTTTAAACGCACCGAGTTACTCTTAAAGCGCGGGATCGCATCTGATTCTGAATTCGATGCTGCCCAGCAGGATCAACTGGCAAAGCAGGCTCAACTTAAAGTCGCTACGGCCCAGGTCACGAAGGCAGAATCATCGCTGGAAACCGCAAATATCCGGCTCAGCTACACCAGGGTAACGGCCGGCTGGACCGGCGGCGACGAAGATCGAGTCGTGGCTGAGCGCTATGTGGACGGAGGCCAGACCGTGGCCGCCAACGCACCGCTGCTTTTGATCGTCGAACTCCATCCCATTGTCGGGGTGGTTTACGTCACCGAGAGAGACTATGCTCGCCTGAAGACCGGCCAACTCGTTTCGTTAATAACGGACGCCTATCCAGACGAACAGTATACAGGCCGCATCGAACGCATCGCGCCTGTTTTCCGCAAGTCCACCCGACAGGCGCGAATCGAAATGATCATCGACAATCCGCAGCATCGGCTCAAACCCGGCATGTTCATCAGGGCCACAGTGGAATTAGCCCGGATGCCGGAGGCCGTCATCGTCCCAGAGCAGGCGTTGACCATCCGTGATGACCGCAGCGGGGTTTTCGTTGTCAGCGACGATGGTCGATCGGTTGTCTGGCGCGAAGTAAAAGTGGGCATCCGCCAGGGCAACCGGGTGCAGATCGAAGGCGAGGGGCTGTCCGGTCGGGTCGTAACCCTGGGTCAACAATTGGTGAACGACGGCTCGGCGATCACGATTCCCGA
>WOR8_10002100_pt1 | contig 19907 bp, 17 predicted proteins | sample DeeMarSeWOR38_10_FD_19890 | JGI IMG/M metagenome (IMG submission 19890)
ACAAAAATTAGACAAAAATATTTCCGCTAAAAGGGTCTTACAGCTGAAATTATTTTAAATAGGGTATTGACAGCTGAAACGCGGTGATTATTATCTGAACAAAACTTAGTCATAAATTAAACTTAAATTCTATTCCTCTAATAAGGAGATCCATCATGAAGATCGCATTAGTCATACCTGCTTTGGCCATTTTCTCGGCAATCGCTCTGCTAATCGGCGCAGCCTTAACCGCAAATGCAGGTCACCATGGTCACTCGATGTTCGGCGCCAACCTGAGCGAAATGGACGGTAACAATGACGGAATGGTTTCCTATGAAGAGTATTCTTCCTATCATTCCGAACGGTTGCGTTGGAGTTTCAATGCCTTGGATACGGACAATGACGGATCCCTCAGCGAAAGCGAATGGGAAACATTCCTAAAGATGCACGGAGTCGGAAAAGATGCTGATTCCAGTCAGCAGGGTTAATCAAGCCTGTTGAAAACATGTATCTCGGTTTTGATGCCCACCCTTTGGTGGGCATCGAGCCTTTGTATCGAATTTTCAATGGTGCAATCGGCACGAGACAAATCTGCAGTTGTGCAGATGGAATCGTGTCTGAGAAAAAGGAGGTTAGTATGCTGTCAGAAGCTCGGATAGATAACAGTCTCAGCAAACAGTCTGCGGTCGATCATGCATCGGATCATCTGATTGGATCCGGTTACCCGAATGCAGAAGCGTATGCTAAGGACGCAATAAAGGGATCTTTAAGCGGTTCGAGCCATTCAGACGCTTTTCAACGCTATTTGGCCGGCATCAGCAAATATCCGCTGTTGACAAGAGACCAGGAACGAGCGCTTGTGAAGCGCATCAAAGGGTTAAACGACAAGCAAGCCGCCCAGGAGCTGGTGACTGCCAACCTGCGCCTGGTTGTCAAAATTGCCATGGATTACAGCAGTATATGGATGCAAAACTTGCTCGATTTGATTCAGGAAGGCAACCTCGGGCTTATCAAGGCGGTCGATAAATACGATCCGGAAAAAAATGTCAAATTTTCCTACTATGCGTCCTTCTGGATTAAAGCCTATATCATCAAACACCTGATGGACAACTGGCGTCTGGTAAAAATCGGGACGACGCAGGCGCAGCGCAAGCTGTTTTTCAATCTTAAAAGTGAAAAAAGAAAGCTTAAAGAGGATGGATTCGAACCCAGTGCGGAGCTGTTGTCACAGAGACTGGGTGTGCCCAAAAAGGATGTTGTTGAAATGGACCAGCGCATAAGCGGCTGGGACGTTTCTTTGGACGCGCCCCTGACGGAAGATTCGGATACCGCACGGGTTGACCTGCTGAGAATGCCTTTCGAGTCGCTGGACGAGAAAGTGACGCAAAAGCAGCTTAACTCTATCTTGCGACAGCATATCGAAAGGGTCCGTAAGGATATGGATTCGCGCGAGCGGCACATTTTTAATCAGCGGATTATCGCGGAAGATCCCGTAACGTTATCTGAAATAGGTAAAAAGTTTGGGATTTCCAGAGAGCGTGTTCGCCAGATACAAAAGGGTATCATCGCTAAATTCAGAGATTCATTTAAACAAAATCTACCTGATTATGCTGCTTACAGCGATCGCAGCCATGTCGACTATGACGTGGGGAATTGACGAAAGGTGGTGAAAAAATGAGATGGTCAATTAAAATCGGAAAATTGGCGGGCATTGATGTGTTTATTCATTTTACCTTTTTCCTGCTGCTGGCCTGGATTGCGTTCATTCACTATAGCCAAAACCAGTCGCTCGGTGCTGCTATGGCCGGCATTGTTTTTATCCTTGCGGTTTTTGCCTGCGTTGTCCTGCATGAGCTGGGACATGCGCTGACGGCAAGAAAATACGGCATAAAAACCCGCGACATCATTCTGTTGCCCATCGGCGGTGTTGCGCGCCTGGAAAAAATGCCCGACAAGCCCACCCAAGAGCTGTGGGTCGCTCTGGCAGGCCCGGCGGTGAATGTTGTTATTGCCGCTGTGCTTGCCGGCTATCTTTACGTAAGCAACAGTTTCACGCCCATCGGCGAATTGACAAATTCTTCCGCTACGTTCGCCGAGCGGATCATGGCGGTCAATATCTTTCTGGTGGTTTTCAACATGATTCCGGCTTTTCCGATGGACGGCGGCCGTGTCCTGCGAGCACTGCTTGCAACGCGACTGCCCTACCCGAAAGCAACGCAGTATGCGGCCACCCTGGGACAGGGCATTGCGATTCTGTTCGGCATCGTGGGGCTGTTCTATAATCCGCTGTTGCTTTTCATTGCCTTTTTCGTGTGGATTGGTGCCGCTCAGGAGACCAAATTAACGCAGATGAAATCAGCTTTCAGCGGAATTCCCGTGACGAGCGCAATGCTCACTGATTTCAGAGTGTTAGATCGCAATCAGACGCTCGGGCAGGCCGTCGAGCTGACGATAAGCGGAACGCAAAAGGACTTCCCCGTGACACATAATGGTGAAATCGTGGGCGTTCTTACCCAGTCTGATCTAATCGCAGCGCTGTCGAATCGCGGCCCGCATGCACTGGTGTCTGATGCCATGCAACCGCAATTTATTGCAGTTGATTCATACGACATGCTCGAAACGGCATTCAGCAAACTAAGCGATTGCAATTGCCACACGCTGCCGGTGACGCACAACAATCAGCTGGTCGGGTTGCTGACGATGGACAATCTTGGCGAATATATGCGCATACAGGCAGCTCTTAAAAATTAGGTAGATATGAAGCAGCAATTACAGATGGTGAGGAAATAATGCTTGGACGGCTAAAAACGAAAAGCATTATGCTTATACGCTCGATGCTCAAAGAGGGGATGAGCCTCAAGAAAATTACCCTATGCATCACGTTGGGAATAACGCTGGGGATCTTCCCGGTGCTGGGGATGACGACCCTGCTTTGCACGCTGGCAGCCCTTGCTTTTCGGCTGAACCTTCCGGCTATTCAACTGGTTAATTACATGGTGTATCCGGTACAGCTTGCTCTGCTGGTGCCGTTTTACAGCGCCGGCAGCTGGCTTTTTGATCAACAGGGCTTGCGGATATCCGGTGAGAATTTGCTATCGATGATACAAAACGACTTCTGGGGCAGTATGACCAGTCTATGGAATTTAACGCTTTACGCAATTTTCACATGGACGGTCATCTGCCCAATTCTGCTCGTTGTTTTATACCTGTCCCTCAAACCGGCGGTCAGCGCTATAAACTCTTATCGCCGGCAGCGCAAATAGGGTTAAAGCGTAGCGGAATTTTCTGGAATATTTGATTGGGTTTTCCAAACCGGGTGCCTTGCACCCGGTTTCACCTGCAACGATCGGGGCGCTGCGTTCCCCTGTTTTTTACCGTCTTTGGCGGTAAAATCCAAGCGATCCGCTGTGCGGGTGGGGTTGACTCTGATATGCCGCGCTTAACTACATTCGATTTTTCAGAAGGTAATGCGACACCAGCCACTCCTGACCATTGCGAAAGCCCCATAATTCAGCACAGGCCATAAAAAACATACGCCAGCGCTGCAACCAGCGCTCCGCGCTCTGGGAACCATAGGTTTTTGCCAAAATTGGCAAAATTTCTTCACGGTGATTATCCAGATTTGCCAACCAGGCCTCGGCGGTTTTCTGGTAATGGGTGCCGTTTACCCGCCAGTGGGCCTCAACCAGCAGATGGTCCTGCAGATACAGCAATAAATCGTCTGAAGGAATCATGCCGCCGGTAAAAAAATGATCACCCATCCAGTTGTGGCCGTCTTCTTCGAAGGTGTAGGCAAATCGGCGATGGGTGAAAATATGGATGAAGCACTTGCCATTTGAATGGAGCCAGTTGCTGATGCGCTCGAGGAGCTTCGGCCAGTTGCGCATGTGTTCAAACATTTCAACCGAAACCACGCGATCAAATTTTAAATCGGTGTCGAAGTCATTCATATCCGCGGTGACGACTTTTAAATTGATCAACTGCCTTTGCCGGCAGAGTTTCCGGATGAAATCCCCCTGGGGTCTGGAGTTTGAAACGGTCAGGATCTGACTGGCAGGATAATGTTCGGCCATCCATACGGACAGCGCCCCCCAGCCGCAACCCAGTTCCAGGATATTCATACCGTCAGCCAGCTGAGCGCGGTCCGCCGTGATGGACAGCATGCGGGCTTCGGCTTGGTCCAACGTTTTCGTCTCAGCATCCCAGTAACAGCCGCTGTATTTTAAATGGCGACCGAGCACACGTTTGAAAAAGGCCGGCGGTACTTCATAGTGCTGCTCTTTGGGTTTTTCAACTTGAACCGCAATGGGGCCATGGCGCATATCGGCAATAAATTGCACCAAGGCGGCCCGCTGGGCTTCAATGTCCCCTTTGTCCTCCGTTTGCAGACGCTTTTTGTCCAGCATTCGAATGCCGTACCGGATTAACGCATCCGGTAACCATCTGCGCTCGGCCAGCTCGGTCAATAGGCTCATGCCTCTTCCTTTCCGGGAAACCAGGGGATAAACGCCGGGGTGCGCCGGATATAGTCGCGGTAGCCCGGTCGGGTGTTGACAATGGTTTTTTCCGTCAGGGGGATCCCGGTCATCTTCAACAAAACCGCCGTGATGATCAGCGGGCTGATCACCGTCCACCAGCTATTGGGCGTCGACAGTGCGATCAGGAACAACCCCCACCAGATTAAACTCTCTCCAAAATAATTGGGGTGGCGTGAATAGGCCCACAGTCCGCGATCCATCACTTTGCCTCTGTTGGCAGAATCGGCCTTAAACCGCGCCAGTTGCCAGTCACTGATGGACTCAAAGGCAAATCCGACCAGCCAGATGATGAATCCCAGAAAATCAAGCCAGGTCCAATGCGCCGGCTGCGGCGACACCTGACCGTACTGGATGGCCACCGCGATCACCCACAGAAATAAAGCCTGCAGCAAAAACACTTTGAACAGACTGATAATCCAGAAACGCTCGCCACCGGCCTGGCGCCAGCTGCCATAGCGAGGGTCCTCTGATTTTCCCCAGTTGCGCCAGGTCAGATGCGCACTGAGCCGTAACCCCCAGACGGTTGTGAGCCCCGCCAGCAGGAGTTGGCGCCCGGCATAACCGTCGCTTAGGCCAAAGGTGATCCAGGCAATCAGGACGAAACCCAGCCCCCAGAGGCTGTCAACCAGGGTTACATTTTTTTTAACCAGACTCAGGATCCAGCCGCAAAACATCATACTGCTCACAGCAGCCAGGTTCCAGCCGAATACAGCAAAGAGATTGTCCACTAAAATCGCTCCTCATATTTAAAACGAATCAATGATTCGATCCGGCTGCAATGGATCTGCCACCGGTCGGCCGGCCTTGCGCTCAGCAACCGCAGCGCGAATTTGCGCATGCACCCGACCGCTGATGGGGTAGGCCAAAACGATGATGAAGGCCAGAATATTGCAAACCGAGGGTACCAGGGCATACAGGATACGCAATGTCAATTGCACCTGTGCGGTTTGCGCCTCATTGGGTGTATAGCCGGCCACGCCGAGTATCGACAAACCTGCGCCCACGCCGATGGCCGCGGCGAATTTTTTGGCAATTGACCACAGGCCGATGTATTGCCCTTCGCGTCTTTGCCCGCACCGCAGCTCATCGTAATCGATGACGTCCGCCTGGATGGCAGAGGGCAATGCCAGGGTGGCACCAAAGCCGATACCGGATAAAAAGACCAGAATGCCGTAAATATGGGCATCTCCGGGTCCCAGAAAAAAAACACCGATAAAAGCGCCGGTGTTAATAGCCATTGAAGTCAACCAGGCCGCCTTTTTGCCGATGCGTCCTGAGAGCTTGATCCATGCGGGTAAAAAAAGGATGCCCGTAACAAAATACAGCATTAGAAACGCATCGGCCAGTTGAGACTGCAAAACATATTCGACATAGTACAAAATCAAAGTTGCCGGCAGATTGCTGCCGATGGCGGCGATGGTGTAAGAAATGATCAAAATGATAAAAGGCCGATTACGGCTCACATCGGCCAATCCTGCCCAGATGCCCGTTGAGCGCAATACGCCCGCCGCCTGTTTTTCTTTGATTGCCGTCACGCACCACCAGCAGGAACCGATCAATAGCGGCGCATACAGTACCGCAATCCAGAAAAATTTGGCGCGTTCGCCTTGCGCATCCGCTGACAGGTTAAAAACCCAAGCGACCAGCGCCGGGGAGCTGGCAGCCATGAGGGTGCCGGCGATAAGAAATCCGTCGCGCATGCCGAAAAGCGAGGTGCGTTCGTGATAGTCAAAGGTGATTTCAGGTCCCAACGATTCATAGGGGACGGTCACAGCAGTCCAGAATAAAAACAAGGCATATATACAGATGCCAAACCACCAGGTCTCAAAATAGGCAGACGCCTGCGGGGGATTAAACAGCAAATACATGCTCAACACGACAAACAGCGATCCGATGGCAATATAGGGCCGGCGTCTGCCGAATCGAGTTCGGGTTCGATCCGATATAAAGCCGATGGCAGGATCGGTAACGGCATCAAATATGCGCACGCTGAATAACAGGGGGCCCAGGACAGCGATGTTGATCCCGACAACATCGGTATAAAATTTAGGGATATATACGTAAACCGGTATGCCGACAACTGCCAGCGCCAGGGCCGGAGCCGAATAGGCTAATTTTTTGCTGAAAGCGATATGCTCGGTAGGCTGCGATTTCACGTTAAATCCAGAAGGTCTTTTTTTGCAAAAACCATCACCCGTAAAAGTCCGGTCCCTCTTAATTGTGGCATAAGTTTAAAGTGAAACCTAATAACGATTCCCCTGATGGCAAGTGCATAAAATTCATACGGCAGTTCCGGCTGTGGATACCGGCCAGATGAAAAGGCGCGGCATCCAAGGAAACGCGAAAGCAAGGTGATACCGCTCTATTTTGCTTGCTGCGGGACTTTTCGAAGCTTGCTGAGGTCGTAGCCCTCTTCCCTGAGAAAATCTAAAATGCGAATATAGTCCGCTTCGGGTATGACCGGCTTGCGGGCCATAATCCAGACATAGTCCCTTTTGGTGCGGCCGATAACGGTTTGCGAATAATCTTCAGTCAAATAGATAATACGATATTCGGCTTTAAATGGCCAAAAGAACTGCATTCCCCAGACGGCATTGGATTGTTCGTCCTGGATGAATCCGCGCGGACGATAAACTTTGCGCGGGCCCTCAAACGACCCTTTATTAAAGGAAAAAGTCGTTTCGATGGTTCCATCTTCAGCCAGACGGTAGGACTCAATGGCATTAAAGGCGTCTTTTTCGATAAAAGTCGGTATACTGGCAATGACGTACCAGTCGCCCATGAACTGTTCAATATTCACCGAGTCTACCGTATGAATCGGAGGTGCGCTCGTGCAGGCCGTTATTAAGATAGCGAGCATCAAAATATGTGTTGTGGTAAAGTATCGCATGACAATCGGTCCGGTATGGCTGTCGGTCAGCTATGCTGATTGATCGGTAACATCCCGCTGGATGGCCGGATAGTGTCTGTTTGGGTTTTTATCGTTGCGTATCGGAACGATCTTTTATTTTTCATGTGGGAACGTAATCATCGACGGCAAAACATCAAGAAAAAAGAGCCGTATTTTTGACTGACGGCCGTCTTCGGGAGAAAATGCGTGTGACCCTGTATCCCGAAAAGCAATCTTCTGAACACATAATCCAGCCAAAGTTAAAATAAGATTATGAAAACTTAGAAATTTTTGATATAAAAATATAATAACGAATCAAACACTTATCGACCGCACCGTGTATAGGAACCATGCGTATGAGGAATCGATCAACATTTGGCATCCTGTTATTGCTATTGCTCGGGCTGCAGGCATGTGTTGCCGATCAGCAACAGCTGCAGAATCAAAATGCGCTTCTGCAGGATGAGCTCAAGCATTTTCAGTTACAGCTGTATGAAGCCGAACAGCGAATTCAAAGCCAGAATGCAGAAATCGAGCGTCTGCAGCAGGCCGAAAACACATGCAGCCAGAACCTGACGGATCTGGAAACCCAAAACACTTCCCTCAAAAATATCAATTTGAAGCTAACCCAAAAGGTGGAGCGGCTGAGCGGTGCCCTTGAAAAAAACAAATCCGTTATCAAGCTCCAAAATAAGGTCATCGGGCTGCTGGATGATACCAAGAAGACCATTGCCACCAGCCTCAAAGATGAGATTGCCGCCCAGCAAATCGAACTTGTTGAGACCGAGGATACCCTTAAGGTGATTTTCGTCGATAAGATCTTGTTTGATTCGGGTAGCGTAAAGATAAATGCAAAAGGACAAGCCTTGCTGCTGGCATTCGCCGAGTCCATCCGGCAGCAGAATGATCAGTGCGTTCTGGTGGAAGGCCACACGGATAGTATGCCGCTGGGTCCGTCCTTGAAGGCAAGATTTCCGAGCAACTGGGAGCTATCGGTTGCGCGGGCTGCAGCCGTGACAAGATTTCTTCAAATCGAAGGGCAATTGCAGCCTCAGCGATTGTCCGCGCGCGGATACAGTTACTATCGACCGGTGGCTTCAAACGAAACCATAGAAGGGCGGCATCAGAACCGCCGGATTGAAATTATTTTGAGTCCCACCGAGCAGAGCCGCTGAGTACACCTGAATTTCAATTTTCGAGCACTTCACGAAGCTTTTGAGACAGTTCGATGATGTCAAAAGGCTTTTGAATAAATCCTTTGCAGCCCAATTCAAATAACTCTTCGGTTTGTTTGTTCGTGCTATAACCGCTGACCAACAACACTCTGACGGCGGGATTTATTCTTTTCAGCTCCAGATAGGTCGCCTTGCCGCTCATTTCCGGCATAATCATATCCAGGGCCACCAGATCGACTTTTTCGGAATTTTGAGCATAAATATCGATTGCTTTCATGCCGTTTTCTGCCGTGATAACCGAGTAACCCAATTCTTTGAGCATCAATTTTTCGACTTCAATCGGCCCTTCCTCGTCGTCCACCAGCAGAATGCACTCGCTGCCTTTGAGCAGCGTAAAATCAGTTTCAGATACGTCCAAGGCCTCGACCTGTGACGCGGGAAGATAGATAACAAATGTGGTGCCGTGACCCTGTTCGCTGTATACCCTGATGATACCATTATGATTTTTGACAATGCCATAGGCGGAGGCCAGGCCCAGGCCGGTGCCCTTACCAATTTCTTTGGTTGTAAAGAAAGGCTCGAATATTCTCTCGATGGTTTCTTTATCCATGCCGATGCCGTTGTCGGTAACGGAAAGCTTAACATAATTGCCCCCTCTGACTTCAAATGGCTCGCAGTATGCATCGCTGAGGACGACATTTTCCGTTTGAATGTACAGATCGCCGCCGTCGGGCATGGCATGCCAGGCGTTTAAATACAGATTAATCAGAACCTGTTCGATTTGACCCTGATCCACCTCGACGTTCCAGATTGTGGCTCCCCGGCGTTTGTGCAGGGTGATTTCTTTTTTGGTGCGCATGAACATACGGGTACTTTTTTCGACGATATCGTTGAGACTTGTCGGTCGCAGCGTATATTTTCCCTTCCGGGCAAACCCCAGCAGTTGTTCGGTCAGGTTTGCCGCGCTCATGACATTTTCCTCGATCCCCTGTATATATTTATTAACGGAATCATTATCCGAATTATCCGACTCGTTGCCCAAACGCATCAAGGATAAATATCCCTGGATGCCCATCAGAATATTGTTGAAGTCGTGGGCAATTCCGCCTGCCAGGGTGCCGATGGCCTCCATTTTCTGAGCGTGCATCAGCTGGGCCTCGAGATGCTGCTTTTCCTTTTCAGCCCGCAACTGATCGGTGATATCTGAAATTTGACTGACGATCTTTTCTTTTTCAGTCGAATCCCGAAAGCGGTTTGCTGTTATTTTTACGGAGCGCTCCTCGTCGCCGTTCCGCATGATTTTGCAGATGGGTCCTGAATTTAAGGACATCCCTTTTTGGATCGCTTGAAAATAGGTTTCAACATCGCTGTGGCCGAATGGTTCCAGGTAGCTTTTTAGTGGATTGCCTTCGATTTTTAGCTGCGGGCAACCGATAATTTCAGCAAAGACCTCGTTGGCGTACAGAATATTGAGGTCTTGGTTGAGGATTACAATGCCATCACGTGAATTCTCAACCACCGAGCGGTAACGTTCTTCGCTTTCACGCAGCGCTTTTTGAGCTTTGATACGCTTGCTCACATTGCGGGCAACATTCAAAATGACTTTCTTGCCCCGGTAAGTAATGGCTCGTGAATGGATTTCAACCGGGAACTGCGCGCCGTTTTTTTTGAAATGAACTGTTTCCAGGTTCAGTTTGGGAAGCGTTTGAGCCTGTGCCTTTTCGACAATCTCGTAAAGTATTAAATTAACGTGATCTTCCGGAATAATTTGATTCAAATTAAGATTAAAAAACTCCTCGAGCGTATAGCCCAAATGAGAATAAGCAGCTTCATTGGCCTCCATGATATTACCGGTCAAATCCACAATATAGACCGCATCATCGACCTTTTCCAGCAGTTCCTTATAGCGTGTCTGTTCCTCGGCATTTTTCAGGTTCGCCAGCATATAATTAAACGCTTCTGATAATTGATTAAACTCCCAATAATTTCGGCGATGGGTATCAAACAGCAAATCCTTCTGGCCTTCTGATATTTGAATGGCCTTGGCGGTCATTTTACGCAGCGGGGCCACCATTTTTCTGGCTAAAAATACAGCCATTAAGGTTGAAACGGCCAGCACGACAATGGCAAATAAACCCATCCAAACAGTGACTCTATGTTTCTCCTGAATAAGGCTTTTCAGAGAAGACTGAAAATAAAGATCATCAAAACCACCAATCCTTGAAAGAATTAGATTTTGGTTGTACGGATAAAATCCGGAGTGACCGGCGATTTTTTCCCTAATTCGGGAGTCAAGCACAACAGGCCGCTGCGAGATCAGGTTAAACGCCTGGTCGGGGTAAATCGCCACCAGGCTGATACCCCCGGCTTGCTGAATGGCCTCGATGAGTTTTTGATCTTGCACCATGTCATACAGCGCATAGGCGGTGCCCATGCGACCGGTTTCATGCATGACGGCATCTGAGAATATCCATAATAGTCGGCTTTTGCCTTGATCTTGCACGATCTTGCCGCTCGGGTATGCGGCCATGGCAAATTTGACGATTTCTGCGGCAAGCCCGGGGTATTTTTCAGGCAAGATTTGTTTTTCACCCACTTTTTTTACAAAATGATAGACCCCGTTTGTTGGTGGATAGAACTGGGTGATTCGATCTTCCAGCTTGGATGTGTCGTCCAGCATGAAGGTGACACGAATGATGTTGTCAGAGCGCAGCTCATCTAAAGCGCTTTGAATACCAGCCATGCGGTTGTTCAATATGATTTCTACCTGGCCTTTTTGAGCCCTTAATTTCTCATAAAATTCTGCTTCAACCTTTTTGCCGAAATAGCGGTATAGGGTTCCCAGAATAATGACAACGGACACGCTGACAAGGACCACAAAAGCCGTCATCAAGTAGGTGGAAAAGCGCTTGTTGTAATTTAGTTTCAACATAACTTCTAAGCATAAAATAAAATACGGTAAATTGTCAAAATAAAGTGAAGATCACGGGCACTTAACGCCATCGTTGCCGCAAACCGATACATCTGAAGCTGGATGGCGCCCGAGCGTCTATTTATTTTGGCAGATCACCATATAAAATTTGATTTATTTTGACTTCTTATCTGTTAATGCAATACAACGTTCTGCAATCAGACCATTATTGCCCTGGAGGGAGCTCGACATGAAAGAAGACAAAATACATTACGGCTGGGTGGTCATCTTTATGGGGCTGCTGACAACCATTGCCGCCCACGGTTTCGGGAGAATGTCCTACACGATTATTCTACCCGCCATGAAAGACGGACTGGGCTTTAATTATTACCAACTGGGGCTGCTGGGAACCGGCAATTTTATTGGTTATCTGACCATGGCCATCATCGGTGGTTTTTTAGCCGCTCAATTTGGAACCCGCATCGTTATCACGGCAGCGCTGGTGCTGATGGGAATTACGATGATCCTGACCGGCCTGGCGCAATCGTTCGGTTTTGCATTTTCGATGCGGTTGCTGACCGGCCTGGGCAATGGTGCATCTTATGTTCCGGCCATGGCACTCGGTTCGGCCTGGTTCAGCATGAAAAAAAGAGGTTTTGCAACCGGCATCGTCTCTGCCGGAATCGGAGCGGGCACTCTCATCTCGGGTCTGGTGGTTCCGCCAATTTTGGCGGCTTTCGGCACCAATGGATGGCGCTTTTCGTGGTATATTCTGGGCGGCGCCGTGCTTCTGATATCCGGTATTGTCTTTCAGTTTGTGTGCAGCAACCCGCAGGAAAAGGGTCTCCAACAGGTCGGATCCGAAAAAAATGAAGCGGACCGCAACGCATCTTTACCAGCTGAAAAGGCACAAAAATCCAATTTAAAAGACACCATTAAAAGCGTTGTGAAAATGGGCGCCGTCTGGTATCTGGGCGCTGTGTATTTTTTCTATGGTCTTTCCTATATCATCTACATGGTTTTTTTTGCGGCTTATCTGGTTAAGGAAATAGGCCTGAGTCAGGAATGGGCAGGCGGTTTATGGGCCCTGGTGGGTGGCTTAAGTATTTTTTGCGGCGTTATTTGGGGCAAAGTGTCAGACGTGCTTGGCAGAAGCCGTGGTGCCGCTTTGGCATATCTTGTGCTCGGGCTTTCCTATTTCATCTATGCGCTCATCAGGGTTGATGTTGGTTTTTACCTTTCAGCCATTTTATTTGGTCTCACCGCCTGGAGCATCCCCACCATTATGGCCGCAGCGGCCGGGGACTTTGTCGGCCCGCGTCTGGCACCTGCCGGATTGGGTTTTATTACCTTATTTTTTGGCGTCGGTCAGGCCCTGGGTCCGGCCCTGGGTGGTTATCTGGCAGATAAAAGCGGTTCATTCACACTGCCATTTTTGATTGCGGGTGTGATTTCGCTGGCCGGGATGGTACTGTCGTTTTATTTGAAGAAACCTTAAATGAGAGAATCTCCAGGAGGTTGTCATGATCATTGAGGCCAACGGGATCAACATTCATTGTGAACTGTCGGGCAAAAAGAATGCGCCCGTGGTCGTGCTGGGGCACTCACTGGCCTGCAGTCAGGTGATGTGGTGGCCGCAGCTTGAATTGCTCGAGACCCATTTCCAGGTTTTGCGGTATGATACGCGGGGTCACGGCCAAACTGAAGCGCCGCCGGACGCCTACACGCTGGAACAGTTGGTAGCTGATGCCATTGGAATGCTGGATGCATTCAGGCTCGATCAGGTGAACTGGGTGGGCCTGTCGATGGGGGGCATGGTCGGCCAGGGTGTCGCTTTAGATCATCCCGACCGCCTGCATTCGCTGGTTCTGGCTGATACCGCGGCCATTATTCCCGCGGAAGCACAGCCGGTCTGGCAGGAGCGCATTGATGCCGCCATCAACGGGGGCATGCAGGCGGTGGCTGAATCGACGCTGGAGCGTTGGTTTACCCCTAAATATCTGAAGCAAAAAGGCACCGCAGTGGATCGAATTCGGCAACAGATCTTGGCCACGCCGGTAGCCGGATATGTCGGCTGCAGCGAGGCAATCCGGCGTCTGAATTACCTGGAACGGCTCGCCGCGGTGGACGCAAGGACTTTGATTATGGTCGGTGCAGATGACCCCGGCACACCGGTGGCGGCTTCGGAGGCCATGCACTCCCAAATCAAAAACTCAAAGCTGGTGGTGATACCGCAGGCAGCCCATCTTTCCAATATTGAACAGGCTGACGTTTTTAATGATCAATTGTTGGTATTTTTGCAGGGTCGGGGATAGGGCTCGCTCATCGCTGCCGGATTTCCCTTTCGCTGATGCCCATAAGATACAACAAACCGTCCAGCCCGACACTTGAGATGCTGCGCTGGGCATTCTGTCTAACGAGGGGCTTCGCATGAAAAGCAACGCCCAGGCCGGCGATACGGATCATCGGCAAATCGTTGGCACCATCTCCAACCGCGATGGTCTGTTTGAGATTGATATTTTCAACCTGGGCAATTGTTTTTAAAATCTCAGCCTTTTTCTGACCGTCAATGATATCCCCTTTGATGTTCCCGGTGATTTTCCCGCCTTCAATTTCAAGCGCATTGGCGAAAATATAATCCAGTCCCAGTTTCTGCTGCAGGTATTTCCCAAAATACTCGAAGCCACCGGAGATAATACCGATTTTGAAGCCCAGCTTTTTGAGTTTGTCGATCACGCGCTCCGCCCCTTGTGTCAGAATCAGCCTTTGAGCCACTGAAGCAAGCGTTTCTTCTGGCAAGCCTTTGAGAAGCGCAACTCGCTGAGTAAGGCTTTCTTTGAAATCCAGTTTTCCGTGCATGCCGGCTGCGGTAATCCGGGCCACCTGATCGCCAACGCCGGCCGCAGCCGCCAGTTCGTCAATGGCCTCACCTTGGATCAAGGTTGAATCCATGTCAAAGACCACCAGCCGGCGGGCATGGCGATAGATGTCATCGACATAAAATGAAATATCAATACCCGTTTCAGAATGGATGTTGAGCAGCTCACCGCGCAGCTTACCCGGGTCTTTAATCTGCCCGGAAACCGTTATCTGAACACAGGCCTTTTGCTGAATATCGGCGTGATTGACCGAAACCCTCCCTGAAAGCCGATTGATGATATCGATATTCAATTTGAATTTGGCAATGACCGCTGCCACTTTAGAAAGCTGATCGGCTGTCACCTGTCGTCCCAACAGGGTAATGATGCGGCGTTCTTTACCCCGTTGTGCCGCCCAGTTTTCGTAAAGACGTTCCTCGATTGGGGAAAAATGAATCTGAATGCCCAATTTATGGGCCTCAAATAAAAGATCTTTTAAAATTGATGAAGATTTGAACTCAATCGGTATTTCAACCAGAATTCCCAGCGATAAATAATCATGGATTACGGCCTGTCCGATGTCCAGGATGACGACACTATATTTGGCCAAAATGCGCGTCAAACTGGCGGTCAGCCCGCGCTTGTCTTTACCGGTTACATTGATTAATACGATTTCTCTCATGATGGTCTATCCTGATGCTTGATGATCTTTGCGTATTGCTAAAAAAAATACTATAAACACAACCGACTTTAGGTTGCAACCTGAATGTCCCTACGATTCAGATTCGATCCAGATTGCTGCTGTGGGAGGTTAAGGCGGGTTTAGAAAATCTAAAACCACCTGCTGGAACAAGGCGGGTGCTTCGGCGGGGATACTGTGACCGGTTTGCGCAAATGCCTCGTGGTGCCCGTTGCAAGCCGCTGCCAATTGCCGGGCATCCAGGTGGCTGACAATCGGATCATCGGAGCCGGAGACGACCAGGGTTGGACATTGAACTGAACGCACGAATGTTTCCGGCGATGGGTAAGCGGATATGGCACTGAGATGGGCCATCAGGGCCGCTTTATCATTGCGCTCTGCGATGGCGCTGACGATTTTGTCGACAATTTCCCTGTTTTGCTTTAAAAACCGCTTGCCAAAAACCAGCGGCAGCATTGCCCATACCATGGTTTTAAGATCTGAGCGCTGTAAAATTTGCCGCCACGCGTGGGTCATTTGCTTAACGTACGCCTGTGAATCCTTGCCGATGCTGCACAGCACCAGTCGGCTGACCGATTCAGGCGCTGTGGCTGCGAGCTTTAAAGCAATATAAGCGCCGTGGCTGATGCCGACCAGATGGGCTTTTGCCACATTTAAATGCGCGAACAATTGTTTTAAGTCGCTGACGTGGATTTCAGCAGAAAGCGAGCCCTTTCCAATAGCGCTTTTTCCCTGGGCGCGGGCATCATAGCGAAGCACGCGATGGTGTTTTGCGAATGCCGCTGCATGTGTCTCCCAGTAAATCGTCGTCTGGCCGGTGCCGTTTAAAAGAACCAGTACCGGCCGGTCGGCTTCGAAATTTGCGGTGATATAGTAGAGCTTGCAATTGTCGGAGGTCGTAAAGTACGGCAAGTCAATTCCTAAATTTAGATTTAATTCAAACCAAGCTTTATGTACATCCCGTCTTAAATGAAAAAAATTATCTCACCACAAAGATCACAAAGGGCACGAAGTTATACTACAAAAAAGAGAATTTGAAGACCCTTTGTGACCTTCGTGCCCCGGTGGTGAGAGAAATCCTGTTCCAATAAACATAAAAAGTAAAATCAAGCCGCCGCTTACTTTAGATAGATCCGCGGGACGCGGGCAGAAATGCCGGTGACGATCTCATAATTAATGGTATTGAGCGTTGCCGCCATTTCATCAACAGTCAGGGTTTCATCGCCCTGCTGCCCGAATACCGCGACTTCGTCTCCCATTTTAACGTTTTTGACATCTCCGACGTCCAGCATCGTCAGATCCATGCAAACGCGGCCCACTATGGGTACGCGCTGTCCGCCGACCAGCATCTGTCCGCGCGAGGAGAGCAGCCGATTTAATCCGTCGGCATAGCCGATGGGGACGGTCGCAATCGTTGTCGGCTGTCGGGTGGTATAGGTCGAGCCGTAACTGACCTTGAATCCAGCAGGGACTTTTTTAAGCTGGATAATCTGTGACTTCAATGCCATGGCGGGCTTGAGAGAAATTCGTTGCTGATCGACTTCATCGGAAGGATACAACCCATAGATTGAGATGCCCGGTCGCACCAGGTCGAGATGGGACCGGGGCATATCAATGACCGCACCACTGTTGGCGGCGTGTGTCAGCGGCGGTTTTAAACCGGCGTTTTGCAGGTGTTTGAGGAAGTTAAGGAAGAGTTCGAGCTGGTATTCGGCATAGGTCTTATCGGCGCTGTCGGCGGATGCAAAATGCGTAAAGATGCCCTCGAGCTCAAGTCCGTTCAGGCCGGCAACTGCCAGGGTTTCGGTGATCGTATCGGTATTGATCTTTACCGGATTGACGGATTGGAAGTTTTGCGGCAGCAGCCCCAATCGGCCCATGCCGGTGTCGACTTTCAAATGGATCTTTATTTTAGCCGCTAAAGATTCGGCGATCTCGGATAATTCCCGTGCTGTTGCCGCGGTAAAGACACTCTGGGTGAGATCATAACGCAAAAGATCGCCGGCCCGCTGGAGGCGGGTGTAACCGAAAACCAGAATCGGTGCCGTGATGCCGGCTTTGCGAATTTGAATACCCTCTTCGATGCGGGCCACGCCGAGTAACGAGGCACCATTTTGCAGCGCGCAGCGGCTGACTTCAACAGCGCCGTGGCCGTAGCCGTTGGCCTTGACAACCGCCATCAGACGGGCCTGTGGCCGAGTGATGCGGCGTAACTCCCGGACGTTGTGGGCAATGGCTTTTAAATCGATTTCGGCCCAAAGCGGCGCTGTCTCCAAATGTGCACCTCGTTATCGAATTTAAGTCGCTTCTTCTTGCGGGTCGGCAAATTGCGCGGTTCGCTCAGCGGAATTGTGTTTTAAGATGATCGGTCCAACAGCCTGATACAGCTCTTTGGCGTGATATGAGCTGCGGACGAAGGGTCCGCTGGCAACTTCTGAAAAACCCATCTTGATGGCTATTTTGCGCCACTGCTTGAATTCTTCCGGGGGGACGAACCGCTTCACCGGCAGGTGTCTTTTGGAGGGCTGCAAATATTGTCCCAGCGTCAGCATGCGGCAGCCAACCGCTGCCAGATCCTGTAAGGTCGATCGGATTTCGGCGGAAGATTCACCCAGGCCCAGCATTAAACCGGATTTGGTCGGTATTGTCGGATCTGCCTTATGCACGCATTCGAGCAAATGAAGTGAACGCTTATAACGGGCCTGCGGCCGAACGGTCGAATACAGGCGCGGCACTGTTTCCATATTATGATTGAGTACATCCGGCTGAGCTTTGAGAACAATTTGCAACGCCCCGGCATCGCCCTGAAAATCAGGTATCAGGATTTCAATACGCGCGGTTGGGATCTGACGGCGGATTGCGGCAATCGTTTGGGCGAAATATAGGGCCCCGCCATCCGGCAAATCGTCGCGCGTAACAGAAGTGATCACGATGTAATTGAGACCCATTTGTTTGGCGGCGGCCGCAACCCGTTCCGGTTCGGCCGGATCGGGTGGGCCGGCGGGTCCCTGGGCAACGGAGCAAAACCGGCAGTTGCGGGTGCAGCGCGACCCCATAATCAGAAACGTCGCCGTGCGCCGGGAAAAGCACTCCCAGATATTCGGGCACCGGGCTTCCTGACATACAGTGTGCAAACGGTCCTTGCTGATCAGGGTCTTGACTTTTTCATATGCCGGACCGCTGGGTAGTCGTTTTTTCAGCCACCCGGGCTTTTTTTGAGGTTGCTGGGTCATTGTTATGTTGGTGTTTGGTGATTGGTGATTGGTGTTTTGTGCGAATAACGTACCAGAAGATCGAACACAAAACACGAAAAACAAAACACAAAAAACAAAACACCAAACACTAAACACCGCTTGTTAAAGCGACTTTTTCCAGGATTGAATCCAAATCGAAGCGGCTTTTCTGAACCAATTGAATACCAAATACCACTTCGAACCGTTTTTTTAAAACCGCACGCACCTGTTGCATCGATAGGGTTTGCACGCTTTCCAGCTGCATGCTGGTCATCTGTACACCCTGCAGGCCGCAGGGCTGTATCCAGCCAAAAGGTGTCATATCGGTTTGGACGTTTAATGCCAGGCCGTGAAAGCTAATTCCCCTGCGCACGGCAATTCCGATGCTGCCCATTTTCTTCGGCCCCACCCAGATGCCGCGGTTGGCATCATTGCGCTCGGCGGTAATGCCGCAGCGTTCAGCTGTTTGCAGCATGACGTCTTCCAGACCGCTGACAAAATCGACGATCTTTATTCTGGCGCTCTGCAGATCGATGATCGCATAAGCCACCAGCTGTCCCGGTCCATGATAGGTGATGGTTCCACCGCGTTCGACCTGGATAATCGGAATACCGGCTTTTTCGCAAAACGCCTCTGTCACCAGCATGCATTCCCGACCACCTCTGCGGCCCAGCGTGAAAACCGGCGGATGCTCCAGAAACAACACAATATCGTTTTGCAAGCTGCCCGCTCTGCGGGCGGTGACGAGTTTTTCTTGCAGTGCCCAGGCTTCGCGGTAGTCTAAGCGCTCGAAATCAACACTCAGCCATTGCTTTGAGTCCGTGGTTTGTTGTCCGTTGTCCGTTGTTGTACTGACATTTGTTGACAGCGGGTGACGGATGGAAACGGAATTTTCTATTTGCTCGTTTGTTGGCATTATTCTAAATGTTCGGATCGCTCTGCACAACAGACCGCTGACGACGGACGACTAACCTATCCGGTTAAACACGGTTTGCGCGCAGCCAGGGTTTCGTCCAATCTTCTGCGCTTGGTTTTGCCGGGCGCGGCATGCAATAGTTCAGGGTTTTCTTTTGCCTCCCTGGCAATCGCTTTCATCGATTCAATAAACAGGTCGATATCTTCCTTGGACTCGGTCTCTGTCGGCTCGATCATGATTGCGCCGGGCACCACCAGCGGAAAATAGATCGTCGGAGGATGAAATCCGTAATCCATCAGTCGCTTGACCATGTCCAGGGTTGTGACCTTATGGGGCTCCTGGAGTTTATCTGAAAAAACACATTCGTGCATACAGGGCCGGTCATAAGGTAAATGAAAGGTTCCTTTTAACCGGTCCTTAATGTAAGCGGCATTTAAAACGGCCAGCTGGCTGGCCTTTTTCAGGTTTTCAGGCCCCATACTGAGAATATAACCGTAGGCCCGGATCATGACGCCCACATTGCCGTAAAACGCATGGATTTTACCGAAGCTTTCGGGGAAGTCCTCGGACAAAATATAGCGATCTTTTTGCTTGATCACGCGGGGTACCGGTAGAAAGGGCTCCAGATGCTTGCGAACACAGACCGGTCCGGAACCGGGGCCGCCGCCGCCATGCGGGCTGGAAAAGGTTTTGTGCAGATTAAGATG
>WOR8_10002735_pt1 | contig 19906 bp, 16 predicted proteins | sample DeeMarSeWOR38_10_FD_19890 | JGI IMG/M metagenome (IMG submission 19890)
GCGCCGTGAACCGGCGACATCTTTGTCTGCCGGTTAAATCCGCTGGCGATCTCCGCCCACTGGTAGGGCTCATCGGTAATGACGGTCTCACTGGGAGACAAAGCGATTTCAAAATTAATCGGGTGGTTAAATCCAAATGCCCGGGCATAGGACTCCAGCTCGTCCTTTCCCAGATACAGCGCCCCGAGTTTGCCGAACACCGGGTTTACCGATTTGGCAAAGGCATTTTTCAAAGATATTTTGTGGGTATATTTGTTTGTTTTTTCTTTAAGCTGCGACCGGTAAAGCGTGTGTTTGCGGCCGTTAAATTTTAGCTCTGAGTCCAGATGCAGGTTGCACGTTTCAATGGCCGCTGCTGCCGTAACGATTTTAAAAATGCTGGCAGCCGGAAAGGCGCTTTCAGTGCATGGATTTTTCGAAGGATCGGTTTTGTCATAGCCCACCATGGTCAGAATACGGCCATCTTCCGGGGCCATGGCAACAATGGCAATCTGGCTTGAATTTTTTCGGTCTAATTTTTTGATCAGATAGTTTTGCAGGGATGGATCAATACTGGTTTGCACCAGCAGGCGTTTGCCGTTTGCCTGAACCTCGAAGGAGTTGTCCTGTGAATTTGTAATCTGGCGGCTATCGATAAGATGCTGGATGTCATCTTTGTTAAAAGACATCGATGCCTCAGTCTTAGGGGAAGCTGTTTGGCGGTCGACGACTTGAGGCGTCTCTTTGGGGTTATCGGGAAACGATCCGAAAGATCCGCTAATGGAGAGATAAACCATAACAGAGACGGCGATTGAAGGCAGAATAAATTTTAAATACCTCCGGATAAATTGTCTCTGAGCGACGTTTCTTTGCGCCCGCTTCAGTTGTCCCTGATAAGCCCGCCAGCTTGAACCTGCCATAGGTGTTATCTGAGATCTGGGTTTTAAAAACATGTTTCTGATCCAGTGTCCACGACCATTATTATTAGGAGACATCCATGTTTTTCGCGGCATATTCAAATATTATCACAAATATATATACAAAAAAAGCTGTAATTTCTTGGGCATACTTTATCGTTGGGATGGTTTAAAGACTTTGCCCGGTCTGAGAAATCACGTTTTGGCTTGAACTTGTCTCAAAAATGTGGATCCGGGCTCATGGCCCCGCGAAAGCGGGATTACATGTCTAATCTTAAAAATTAAGGTGGGTCTGATGAATCGTCGGCCAAAATGAATCTGGAAAGCGCTGAGCGCGCAAAGATACCTGTTTGCATTTTTAAATCGAACTAAAGATTAAAAGAAGATCATCTTTGTTGCAGAAATTATCATTACCCAGAGCACCAGCGAGATGGGTAAGCCGAATATCATTCCTCTAAAGAGTGTCTGCATCGCTCATATCCTTTGAGGTTTAAAGGGATTTGGAGACCACTTCTAGTCGTCATTTTCAGGTTTACCGGTCAGAAGCATATATAAAAAAAATGCCAGACCGAAACCGATTAAGCCGAAACCGATAAAAACCAGATTATCCAAAACACTACCTCCTGCGTAAATTTAAACCGGCGCCGCCACCATCAAGGGCCACACCCGGCTTAAGGGACTCAGTCAGTCCCAGCGCCCAAGGATGGCCAGGTGCCCACAAGGCAAACCGGTATTTTAGAATGAACCGCAACCCATAAATGCAGCGCTCTTATGCGCAAATCATCCATTCGACACGTCCAGGGAATCCCTGGATTTGTATTTTTTAAGTAAATCCTGGATGGCTTCTTCAAGCAGGTCATTCTGCCGCTTATCCAGCCGCGCAGCGAGCACTTTAATTTCCCTGATCAGTTCGGCATCCAGGGTGGTATTATACATTTTTCTTAAGCCCATAACATCTTTCCTCTTGTAGAAATATCGGTAACTATACGGAGAACTTTAGAAAAAAAATGGGCAACTCAAGAAATGAGCTGCCCACCAGAGTGGAAAGGAAAAAAAATTATCTGCTTATCTGGAAAGTCCAAGTTATCATTAGATAAACTCTCTGTGGGAGCGGCTTCCAGCCGCGAATTCAACTGACGCGGCTGAAAGCCGCTCCCACATTCAATACCACCTGTTCTTTCTGGATAACCAGAAAAAATTATTACCAGTGCAGTATCAAATGGTTATTGCTGTCCAATTTTACGCGGGTTCCAAGCGAAGCGCCTTCTCTATTTAGCGTGTTCATTAGCCAGATCGCCGCTGCGCCTGAAGCCCGGTTTACCTTAAATCGCCTAATCTGAGTCGGGGTCATTTGCAAACTGACAAGCTTTCCATTCGCGGAATTCACGGTGGCAAAATACATCAGGGATAAATCCGCCCTGAATTCTTCATATCCGCCGATGCCTTCGTAGTCATTTAGAAAATCACCGCAGCCGTAAAGAATGAGTCTGCCCCGGTAAACTTCAACTGCTTTGACATGATGCGATGAATGCCCATGAATGATATCGACAGCGCCGTCATCAATCAGTCGGTGCGCAAAGCGCGTTTGCTCCCGGGAAATATCATATCCCCAGTTCCCACCCCAGTGTATCGATACCGCCACGATGTCGCCCGCGCGCTTAACTTCTTGAATTTTTCTCTGAATATGGCGCACGGACTTAGCGCTTAAATCCGGCAGCAGGTTTACACCGGGTCTATTTTGACCGGCCGCCCAGGCTAATGGAATCCCGCTGTCGGCCAAACCGAATGCGAACACCAGCACCCTGCCATTGCCTGCGACCGGAAGCACGGCCGCTGCCCCGGCCTCTATAATATTCTGCCCGGCTCCGGCGGTTTGTATGTTGACCGTTTTCAGTGATTCCAGGGTCTCAGAAAGACCTGCATATCCCCAGTCCAAAACGTGGTTGTTGGCCAGAGAACAGGCGTCTATGCCGGCTGCAGTCAAACTGGCAATATTTTGGGGATGCATCCGGTAGTTGATCCCCTTGCCCTTCCAATAATCGTTGCTGTTGGTGACGCTGGTTTCCAGATTAATCAACCGCACATGCGGTGCCGCCCGATCCAATTCCTCAAGGGCGTCGCCCCAGATGTATGCAAAGCTGACCGGTTGCCGGATGGGGCCGTTTTCTTCTTCAGCCAGTTTGACATATCCCCTGGCACTTTTCAGGTAGGGCTCGTATATTCTCGGATCAGTGGGGTGCGGCAGCACCTGATCAATGCCCCTGCCGGTCATGACATCACCGCACATAAATATCTTGATGTGGCCTGCCATCTCTTGCCCAATTGCCGGTGTCCACATAACCGCGGAAAGAAAACACCCGGTTAAACTGTAAAAAAGAAATTTGCGGAATCGAGCCGATCGGAATCGGGCGTCCCAGAATCTATTGCCATAATCCTTCAGCAACGCAGGCTTTTTTGACAAAGGGATTCTCATTTTTTTGTATCGCTTCGATCCTTTTGGCTCGCTTACATTCCCATTCATCAACCGGGTCCTGTTGATCCCAGGCCTTGAAAAGCTTGCGGTCATCTTCAGCGATGAGGTCATAGGCGGGATAGGCCCAATCCATGTAGAAATGTATCCTGGCAATATCGCCCCTTACTTCAGCAGGGGGTTCTATTTCACCGTGTGCGATCTCAATATCACAATTGCCGAAACCGGCCTTTTCTCCCGGAACCATCCCATAATGGTAATTGGATCTTAACTCACTGATTTCTTCGATAGCTGGAACCAGGTTGTAAAGATCACACTGGATAAACCTGAATTTGATATTCATCTTTTCAGCACAGTTCAATCCCTTAAAAGGTCTGCCCCGGCTATCCAGGCATTGGGGGTGCCCATCACGCCATTCAGAAAATTTGTAGCCGAATGAATCGAGATGAACGATATGCTCCCACTCCAATTGCCGCGCACTTTTCGACTTTCTTTTGGGAACGTACCCGTTATTGTGGATCACATAATTTCCCTGTGTGTACTGGGAGCCGCAATAAAAGGTTTTCTGATGGCCGCGGTAGATTTCCCGCATCAGGATTCTTTTGGCCTTGGTGAAGGACTGAATATTGCGGTTGCCTTTTTGAGCAGCATGAACAGGCATGGCGATTAAGCAGATCAAAACCAGCGCAATTATAAAATGTCCTAGTTTCTTCATCTCACATTCCTCAACTTGGTTGTGGGCAAAGCGAAACTGAAAAAGGCGGGACACCCTATTTTTTCCTCAGTGCTACCCCTACCGCTATAAATGGCATTAGTCAACCACCTCTCTGGCGAATGCACAAAGCCCGCTGGGTTACCAGCGGGCTTTGTTATGCCTCCAAAATGTAAAAGCGGCTTGCTATGTCGATGCAGCCTCTTTAAACCCGTGCCTCAGAGAGAGCTTGCCGAACATTTGGGCCAGCCCGACCCCCAGGGAAAATACAGAGCCCACATCAAGATTTTTGTCCGCGGTATCGTCAAAAAAAACATTGAGACTGGATTCCAGCCCGTCTTCCGGCAGCCAGTAACAGATCATGATGGGAACAGCGGGCAGCGGATGCAGCACGACGGATATATCCGATTTGAATTGCTTTTCCACCTGCTTTCCGCTGAATATGTGAACCAAATCGTCAAAAAGATCCGTATAGGTGTCGGCCACCCGCTTCATGGCTTGTTCGCAGCGCTTCTGAAATAGCAGATAGCGCTCCGGGCCGTCTTTCAGCTCCCGGAACGAGACCCAGTTTCCCGAAACCGGCAGCCCCTTGCCGTACAAAAGATAGCTGAGAAAGGGAACCGCTACCCAGGGATTAATATGGATGTCGGCGGATAGATTTCCCCTGGTATCGACCCTGAAATCCTTACCCAGCACCTTGAGCGTTAATTTGCCGCCTGAGAATTTAGCGCCCACCTTTTCGGCGACTTCGCCAAGATCTAAACCGGCGACCTTGCTTTTCAGCTCTTCCAGGTAGTCTGCCCCTTCCTGAAAAACATTGTTCTGATCGTGGTCCCCTCCGGAAAAGTGCTCAATGGTTTCCCGCTCCAGCTTCGGGCAGTCCGCTATTTTTCGTTTACCCTGGAAAACCGCTCCGGCAAATGCCAGGCATGTTTTTTCGCCACACTCCCGGCAATTGGACTTATCGAGCAGCTGAAAGATTTCCATCGCGTGTTTCGGTTGCGGCATGCAGCCTCCCTTTTACCATCGTTGCGATTCAATAAGCGATACTATTATAAATTTTTACCATTCACAGGCGAAAGGTCAAGGTTTGACTTCTGCTAAAAATTAAAAATTTTAAGATCTGGCAAATGATTACAACATCCATGCAAATTCAGTCACAGTTTGGGGTTGATTGCCGACGCGATAAAAATTATAAAACCCGTATTGGCAGTTACATTTCATGCGGAGGTTTCTTATGTCATATCGATTTCATCATGTTCATATTGTCTGCAAAGATCTTGAAAAAATGGTTCGCTTTTTCACGGAAGTCCTGGAGGCAAAGCTGATTGGCCTGAGAAAATTCGGAACGGCCGACGGGGCTTCCCTTGACCTCAACGGCACCACCGTCAACCTGAGAGTTGCAAGAGAAGATGAAGAAATGGTTGGAGATGCTTCACAATCGACATACGGCTACGATCATATCGGCCTGGAGGTTGAAGATATCGAAAGCGCATTCAAAGACCTGACGGCGCGGGGGTTTTCTTTCTTCATGCCGCCCACAGACATACCCAATCTGAAAATCGCCTTCTTTAAAGGTCCCGAAGATATTACGATCGAACTGTGTCAGCCGGCATCATAAGAAGTGGCTTCAAAACCCCATCTGAGGCTCCCGCCTGCGGCGGGACTGCCTTTCAGTGCCCGAGTCGCGCGATTATTTATTTGATTTTATCCGGGCGTTCCGGTCTTGGAGAGGCTGGATGGGTGGTTTTTTGACTGATGAATCGCAACGGGCCTGTTGCTTAGGATTGATTCGCTGTTTTTCTCGTCCTGCTCGGGTTTGCTGGATAGAGACACGAAAATAAGAACTAAATACCCCAAACACAAAAGGGTAATGCCGATGGTGGTCAAAATAGCCATAAGACTCCTGTTCAAATTTTGAGTTTGGGGCAGCCCCGCCATAGGGGCCGACCCATCGGATGAACTTCCCGGGGACGATTACCATGAGCATCTGGATTCGGTATCGTGGCAGACCCTTTATCATTATCGGAATATTTTAGGTCGAACTTGAGTTGCATTTGGCTGTTTTTGAAAGGCGACACGGATGACCGAAGCTTCGGCCCTCAAATCCTTTTTTACCGCATTCTCCCCATATTAAAATTTATCGTATTGAACAAAGATAATGAGGCAGGCGGATAACAACCAAAATCCTACGCTGCCGCATGCAGGGCGATGTTCGCTGTATTATTTGTATTTAATGCAGTATGTTAGGTTAGACACATCCGGTAAACTTCTCTGACTTTTTTGAATATACCGGTCCAGGTATAAGCGTCAAGTTTGTCCTGAACGGGTGATAAATCAATTTGCGCACACTGGGAAGCCGCATTAATCTGTTGTTGAATCGCTTCTTTCAGATTTCGTTCAAATGGATATTCATCTTCCCGGTATGGCTGATCGGTAAAACGTAAACGTGGCGTGCTGACCCAATTTATAAAATCTGTGTCAGAATTTCCAAGTATTTCCCTGGTTCCCGGCAGATCAGTGGCAACAATTCGGCAACCGCTGGCAAGGCCTTCAAGGATAACAAGGGGCAGACCTTCAAAAAAAGAAGGCAGTACCAAAATATGCGCGTGTCTCATTATCTCAGCCAAACGCTTCTGGGGAAGGGCGCCGTAGATATGAACCTTTTCTCCCAATTCCTTTGCCAGCATGAGGCAATGCGCTATTTCTTCTCCGCTGCCACTGCCTAAAAGATGTAATTGCCATGCGGGAGACCGGATTGATTTTAACGCACGCAAAAACCAGGGGACACCTTTGGCGTTGCTCAGTTTTCCTGCATAAACCAACTGCACCGGATCGGGATTTGGCTTTGTATCTATATAAAACAGACTCTCGTCATAACCGGCACCGGCAATCATAATTTTTTCAGGAGCCAGATGGTACAAGCGGATAATTTCATTTCTTTGGGCCTCACTTAACGCCATTACAACATCAATTTTTCGGCACCCATTTGCGACGCTTTCTTGAAGGTGAGGACAATTCTGAAATTGTCGCAAATCCGAACCATGACAGGTCGTTACCATCGGAATGTTCGGGAAAAGCTGGCGAGCCGTAGCGCTGACAATCCATAGATGGTGACTGTGAATGATATCCGGTTTAAACCTGCCAACAGCCTTTTGAATTATTTCGGAAAAGGCCTTTTCATATTCGCGGAGTTCATTTTCCGAAAGATCGCAAAATCGGGCACTCTCATAAGGCATTACATCACTCATGCCGGGGATATGATAGGAAACATCGGCACGATGAAAATTCAAAAACATGGATTTGTCTTGCTCAATACAGTCTGTGTCATAACAACCATTAGAATGAACACCTGCAACCAGATAATTGTCATGGCCGCAAGCAGTTGCTTCCCGAATCATGGCTTGCACATATATACCGCTGCCGGTTGAATCCGGTCTCTGACTGAGCAGGTGAAGAATTTTCAGTTTATTCAAGTTAACCATAAGCTATTGCGGTATGGATAGCGGCACAAACCGCCAACGCTGTCGTTGAGTCGCGGACAGGGCATCGAAAGTCTTCACTATAAGGCCCTGACTGTTAAAGTTGTGCTTGGCGGTGCAGTATATCTGCTCACGATAGCGCGTCTTTTTTAAACTTCTTTTGCTTACCGTAACATGGAATACAGACCCGCTTATTTCCCAGTTGATGGATACGCGATTCCATGACGCTTTCACCGCAAATCTCACACGGTATCGACTTTCGGATCCTGGCCGGTTCAGGTTCGGGAATGGATATCGGTGTCACAGAAAGGATGCTGTCGTTGGCAGCAGACAGAATCCATCTGATAAGGGCGCTTCGGTCTTCCTGCAGACCTTCTGGTATTTCCTTACCGTGAAAATGCACACGGACACCGGATCGTGTTGATCGATGGTAGATGGTATAGACCTGCTTACCGTAGTCGCGAAACAGCAAATTCCCTTTGCCAAACGTGCAGCCGGAAACACACTGCAATGCGTCAACACCGCAGGCATCATTCTCGACGATTGCCACCATCTCTTCGTCTTCAGCCCGCAACGATTCCAGACTTTCCATTGCAGCAGTTGCCATTTTATACCCGATGGCAAGCCCTGGGCATTCATGCCCGTGGAACTCGACAATCTCTTCGTATGTCATTCGATATCTCCTCTAAATTGTGAAATTAATTACATAATTTCGGGTAACCGGTTACAACCCCCTGTAAAGGTTTGCTGCTAAACTTAGCATAAGTAAATGAAATTGTTAAATTAAATTTTTTATGCGGACGGGCTGGTTTAGCATGATATTTGCAAAGTCATCTTTTAGGGAGTTCATGCGGTTTTAAAATATCGTTTACCGATGAAAATACTCCCCTGAGGAATTACATCACAATACCGCCTGGATTCAACAATCAAACCCGCCAATTATCGCTCAATTATCCATCCTTGTGAATGGTTTAACCCGATTGCCTTTTATGCGTGGCAGCGGCAGTTGTCTGGATGGGTCTCGCGCGAGTCAGAAAAAGCGCTGGTCGGAGGTAAATTTGTGATGTCCAACAATATCGGTTTTGTTTCAACACGTTTTGCGGGAATAGACGGTGTTTCTCTGGAAGCCGGCAAGTGGGCGGATGTCTTAGAATCTGGGGGGCACAATTGTTTTTGGTTTGCAGGCGAACTGGATAAAGATCCGGAAAAAAGCTATTTGGCTCCTGAAGCCCATTTTAAGCACCCTTACAATCAGTGGATAAACCGGCAGGTTTTTGGAAAAACAGACAGGACGTCTTCGGTTATGGCCTCCATTGAAAACCTGAAAAACATCTTAAAAGTCCGCCTTCAGGAGTTCATCGCCCAATTTCATATTGACCTTTTAATTATCGAAAACGCGCTCGCGATTCCCTTGAACATTCCGCTCGGTCTGTCATTATCGGAACTGATTGCAGAGGCTCAGATTCCCACCATCGCCCATCATCACGATTTTTTCTGGGAAAGAAATCGTTTGCGGATAAATGCTGTCGGAGATTATCTGCACAATTTCTTTCCACCCAGATTGTCCAACGTCCAACATGTCGTTATTAATTCCAGGGCGCGTTTTGACCTGATCCGCCGTCGCGGCATTACGGCAACCATGATCCCCAACGTTCTCGATTTCGAAAACCCGCAACCCATCAACCACCGGGATTACCTAAATTTTCTTGAATCCTTCGGACTCAAGCAAGACCATAAAACCATACTGCAACCCACCCGCATTGTTCGCAGAAAAGGGATCGAGCATTCAATTGACTTGGTCGATAATCTAAAAGATCCGCACTATAAATTGCTTATATCCCACGAGGCGGGTGATGAGGGTTTGGAATATGCCGAATGGATCAAATATTATGCCCTTAAACGTGGCGTAGATCTGCGGTTGGCCCAAAAATCCATATCGAGTCCATGGCTTCATCCAAGGCACCATGTGAATGGACATTCCCTCTGGAATGTCTACGCTCATGCCGATTTTGTGACCTTCCCCAGTCTTTACGAAGGCTTTGGCAATGCATTTTTAGAGGCCATTTACTTTAAGAAACCGCTGCTCGTGAACCGCTACGCCAACTTTGTGAACGATATCGAGCCCAAAGGATTCGATTTAGTGAAGATAGACGGGGAGATAACGGCAAAAACCGTGCAGGAGGTCAGAAAAATTTTGGATTCACCGGAGAAAACAGCAGAAATGGTGAAGCTAAATTATGAAATCGCCAAACGGCATTATTCTTATGAAGTTCTACGTTGCCTGTTGAATCCGATTATGGATCGAATGCTGGGCAAAGTGGATTTTGAGGAAAACGCCGTAATTTCTATGAATCGGCAGGCGATATACGATTTAAAATTAAAGCCGGATGTATGTCAGTTTTCTTATCTAAAAAATTAGGTATGAACTTTTGGGGTAATAAATGAAGTAATAAGATCACAACTCAGATACGTTTATGGTTATCAGGTTTTACAGATTCCTTCTATTCATCGCCTGGGTTGCTATACTAATATGGGTTGCCCTGGAACTGGATAAGATAAATTTGATTAAGTTCTAGCCTCAATCGGCAGTTTGTAAAGATCGTTATTTCTTTATAAACAGCTTGCGAGGAAAATGAGCAAACGTTTCATGGCCATCATCGGTGACGCGAAAAGATTCGCTGCACTCAAAGCCCCAATCGTCCATCCACATCCCCAGAATCATATGAAACGTCATATTCGGCTCCAGAACCGTTTTATCTCCTGGACGCAAACTGGCGGTATGCTCCCCCCAATCCGGCGGATAATTTAAACCCATGGAATAGCCAATGCGGGATTCTTTTTCTAAGCCGGCCCGGGCAATCACCTGACGCCATACCAGTTCGATCTCTTCGCACGTCACGCCGGGTTTAATCGCATCAAGTGCCGTATTACAGCCCTCGACAACGACTTTGGAGGTGTCAACCAGGCTGCCGGGTGGGTTTTTACCGAGATACATCGTTCTTGCCAAAGGGCTGTGGTAGCGGTTATGGCAGGCGGCCAGTTCCATATTTACCGCTATCTCTTTTTGATACGGTTCGTCCGTCCAGGTAAGGTGAGGGGTGGATGTCTTTTCTCCGCAAGGCATCATTGGAACGAATGAGGTATAATCACCCCCGTAAGCGTCTGTTCCACGGATTTGCGCACGATAAATTTCAGCAACCGCATCACATTCTCTAACGCCCGGCGCAACGGTATCAATGGCTGTTTGCATAACGCGCTCGGCGATTTTTCCGGCCTTTTGCATAAATTCGATTTCCCTGGCTGATTTTATTATTCTCACCCAGCTGACCAATAAATTGGCATCATCAAATTTGGCGTTTGGCAGGCTTTTTTGCAGTTCGACAAAACTTTTGGCGCTAAAATAATAGGCATCCATTTCCGTGCCGATGGTTTTTGTATCCCAGCCTCGTTTTTTTATTTCATCCGCAACAACCTGCATCGGATGCTTGATAGGCGTTTGAACATAATCATCCGCATAACCGATGATGCGTTCATGGGATAAATAAGTGGTATGCTTGGCGCCATTGGCATCCATCCCCCGACCAACCCAGATGGGTTCGTCATCATCGATCGATAGGATCACAACCTGCGGAACATAAAATGACCAGCCGTCGTATCCGGTTAAGTAATTCATATTTGCCGGATCGGATACGACAAGAATATCAATACCCTTTTCGGTCATACTCATTTTGGTTTTGCGCACTCGCTCCTGATATTCCTCAATGTCAAACAGTGCCATGACGCCTCCTCGATCGATTTATTTAGGTTGGGTTGCGAGTTATGGAGCTGATTGGTAAGATGGCAGCGTACGTCTGCTCTTGGGGGTCGCCACGCTAACGATTCGACATTATATAACATAGATCATAAAATCAATCCATTTTAAGCCTCAACCGGCTCATTTCGGTGTCAAAATCGACCTTTATTGAGCGACCGCCTTTCACCTTTCATCTTCACGGGCTGGAATGTAAAAAGGACTCACGCCATTTATCCGGTTCTTCAAGAACAAAAGCACAAACCGCAGCAAAAAGTGAGGTAATAACACTTGCGAAAATGGGAATCGTGTAACTCTGAAGCAGATCGAAAATGAAGCCGGCAATAGGGGGGCCGATGAGATTTCCTACGGCAACACTGGTAATAAGCATACCAATAACGCCACTTATGTTCGGGCCACTGAAATAATCCGCCGCCACTGCCGGCAAAATTGCAACATAGCCGCCATAGCAGGCACCATATATGAGCGCAAATACAGCCAATTGCCAAACATTTGCCGCTACCAGCCACCATGCAAAAATGGTTGCGGCGCCGGCGTACATCATCACAAGTGATAAACGTCGGCCGATCTTGTCTGCGATGCTGCCGAGCAAAAAGCGTCCCACTGTACTCCCAACACCAATCAGGCCGAATAACATAACTGCAGTTGCGTTGGGTAGCCCGAGATCATTCGAAAAAGGTATCAGGTGTACAAAAGGAATAAACAATCCCAGACCAAAGCTGAAGGAGCTGGTATAGAGAAGCCAGAATTGCTTCGTGCGCAAAGCGTCTTTTAAGCTTATCTCACGAATACGAGTTGCGGTTGTCTTAAAAATTTCCTGGGACGTATTGCGGGTGTCAGCCTTGATCTCGTCTCCGTTCGGAACCAAACCACGCCTTTCCGGTGAATCAGTGATAAGAATCGCCGCGCTTACGCCGCAGGTAAAAACCAGTATGCTCATAACCAGATAGGCAGTGCGCCAGTCACTCCAGTGAATCAGGGCTGCAGAAAAAACAGGCATACCTAAAGTGCCGAGACCGATCCCGGTAACGGCTATACCGGAAGCCAGACCGCGCCGCTTCACGAACCAGCGCTGCACAACACCCATGGAAGGCACATAAGCGAAGCCAATACCGATCCCGATGCCAAGGCCATAGACCGCATATATTTGCCAGATTGTTTTTACTCGACTTGCTAACAAAAGGCTTATACTGACGACAATCACGCCAAAAATAATGACGCGACGTGAACCAAAACGGTCGGCAATCTGCCCGCTAAGCGCGCCAAGGCTGAAATAGAGAAACCCGGCAATTGCAAAAACAAATGAAACGGAACTGCGGGATGTGTCAAATTCGATCTGCAGTGATTCAAAAAAGGTCGAAAAGGAATATGCACTGCCAAATGAAACAAACAGTATTACGAAAACACAGGCAACAATGATCCAGCCATAAAAAATAGTCATCTTCTTTGAAACCGGATTTTGGCTTTTATTCATCTCAAACACGTATGCCGCCTATTTTTTAGTGATTCAAAAGTTAGCATATGCTGGGGCATCTAGATTCTTACCCCTGCGTCCCAGCGGCGCGCGGTCTTTTGTCGTCCGACTTAGCGCGCCGGGTTAAAGAATCTATATTGGTGTCCCCGGAAGAATGCGGCCCTTTACCTTTTTCTTGTAATCCTCGTAGTTCGTTCCAATTGCCCGCTGCAAGCTTTCTTCCTCGATTAGAATTAAAAATAAAAAACCGGACCACCATACGGGCACCAGCGCAACACCGATTATGGAACCATGGATGATAGACCAGCCCAAACACCAAAAAATTTCGCCTAAGTAAATTGGATTTCTCGTGTATTTATAAAAACTCTTCGTAATCAACTCCATATCTTCTTCTGCGATATTCAGTGGCCGTATCAGAAAGCAAGGTCCAAGGGCAAAGCATAAGCCGATTACGAATATTGGAATACCGATGGCGGCATTAAATCCACTAACAAAAAAGCGGGGCTGATCAACAGAAGGTAAGACAAGAATAACCCTGCCAAGAGATAGAATGGAAACCATAATCCACCCTAAAGCAGGATGGCTGCCAATCTTCCTGCTACCCACAACAGAACAAGCACCAACCAATGTAAACATGCTGATGAAAGCCCAAAAAAATGGATTGTTGAAAAATTGATTCATTTTATCATCCTGTTTCGATATCTAATTGAACAGTTCAATCATTTTATTGGTGGGGGCGGTCACGCTAACTATTTGACATTATATTACATACATCATAAAATCAAGCCATTTGGAGCCCCAAAAGGCCCATATTGGGGCCAAAATCAACCTTTTAACAAAGTTTCATTGACTTCAAAAACCTAATACAAAGGCATTTGCGGAGGTCGCATAATGAGATATTTACCCTTTCCGGAATTCTTCGAGAAATCTCAATGCATCCTTGGTGAAGGTGCCGTTATTGAGCGCCTGCGCCGCAACAGTGAATTCGAACTCGATCCCGATATTGTTAATTCGGCGTTCATCTATGATCAGGGCCCGCGTAGCGCGATTTCTGGAATTTATCGACAATATCTTGATATTGGCCTCAAATATAATCTCCCCCTGCTCCTTTCCACCCCAACCTGGCGAGCAAGCCGGGAACGTATTGCAAGAGCGGGGTATGAAAAAACGGATGTGAACGGCGACAATTTCCGCTTTCTCGACGGAATGCGGAAAAGCTATGGCGAATATGCCAATAAAGTCGTCATCTGTGGTTTGTTGAGTTGTCGCGGAGACGCATATAATCCTTCAGAAGCCCTTACATCAAACGATGCACACGAGTTTCACTCATGGCAGGCGAATCGGCTCGCAGAAGCAGGAGTGGACTTCCTGCTTGCCGCCACCTTACCGGCAATCAGTGAAGCAACCGGCTTAGCAACAGCCCTTGCCGCCACCGGAAAACCATACATTATGAGCTTTTTGTTCCGCCCTGAAGGCACGATGCTGGATCGCACGCCTTTGAAAGATGCCATTTCCATAATCGATAGCGACGTCAATCCAAAGCCCATCGCCTACATGGCCAATTGCACGCATGCCTCTATTTTTAAAACCGCCATCATGCACGATACCCATTCGTCTGTCACTGTCAGAAAACGAGTGACCGGGCTACTGGCCAATACGGCCGCGCTTAATCCTGAAGAACTCGACGATAGCGAAGAACTGGTTGAAGAAGACCCACAAATTTTTGGCCAATCGGTGGCCAACCTTCATGGTGAATTGGGCATGAAGATTCTTGGGGGATGCTGCGGAACGGATGATCGGCACATCGACAATTTAGCAAAACGGCTCGTTTCGGATAATTTTGTGTCTGAAGAATGAGCACCTTATTAAGCTTGCGCTTAATGATATTTTATCGGGGGTCGCCCTTTAATGGGCGACCCCGGTTACGCTTTCCAATTCATGTAGCTCATCAAAAGCAGCCACCTGGGCAAACATTTATCCAAAGTTAGTGGCTCACACAAATAAGGATCAATGCTTTTGACTGCCCGTTTCGCTTTCTCAGTAAACAGAATCGTTCCTTCTTCTGTGACTTTTTCAACACCATCATTGCTGGCTAGTTGCCATTGAAAATCCACAGCCTCTTGCAAATCGACATTCTCAGGCAAATCAAGCGCTACACTTCCATCACTGATAACGACCGGATAGCCGCCGGGCAATGCCTTAGGAGCCGGCGCAGAAAACCGTAAGGGCTCAGCCCCGGGCAATAAAGCTAATACGGCAGGCAGAGCGGCGGCGGCCGTAATAATATTGAAGTCGATGCCAGGCGTTATCGGGTATCCCTGGTAGGCCAATTCATCGGCACGCCGGCCCTCTTCTCCTAAGTAGACCCGGATAGATTCACCGGGATTATCCGGGGTCGCGGCTTCCATGACATTGTAAACTTGATTATGATGACCGATCAGCCTGATTAAGGGAAATGAATCAGCCGAAACGCCCTCATGCATTAGATTCTTTCGTACTGCAGCCCGCACCCGAAGGTGTGAAATGCTTACGTTACCTAATCCGATTGTGGGTGCAAGCCCAAAGCGATCAAGGACGGCATGGTTGACATCAGGAAAAGATAGGTTGGCCACCGGTCCATTGAAATCGATCTCACGAACTGCTTTCATTACATTCGTCAGAATCGGTAGCTGCGCAGGCAACTGAACGGCTAATCCAGCCTGTGATAGCGCCATTGCTACCTTATCCGTTCGTCCATGCATCGCCCAGGGACTGGTCAAACTGGCCGATTGGACGATCAAATCCGGTTTTTCATTGCGAAGTAATTTCTCCACTTTTTTTTGCTGCAAACCATCTAACTCGATAAATTTAACTTCGCAATCGTAGCATGAATCCAGCATCCCGGCTATGTCCGGACCGCCTTCCGGGGATATGTCAGCCAAAATTAATTCATCCACCTTACCTGATCTCGCAAGCCCGTCGGCTATCTTCAGGCCGGCATTTCCCACGCCGATGATAACAATACGCCCCCCCATTAAAGCCTCCTGATAGGTGTCATTAAAAATGGATATTTCTTAAGGCCGGGACACGGCAACTATTTGACATTATGCCTCATGCCTCATAAAATCAAGCCATTTGGGACCTTCGTGATCCCATTTTGGGCTCAAAATCGGCCTTCATGGGAAAAGAAAAGATGCTCTGGTGCCACGCGCAAAAAGACATTATCTTAACGGTAACATCTGACATATAAGACATCGAAGTCACAAAAAAGACTAGACTACCCTATCTTTATAAACTTCTCGTAAAGGTAATTACCCGGTTTCAAATGGGGGGTGGTTTTTTTGGAGGGGAGGGGCGCGGGTGTGATGAAAGAAAAAGGTACAACAACGTGTTTATGCAAAAAAATGGGATGCTGGCGAGGAGATGATGAGGGGATTCCATCCTATTGTCAGGCGAACAACTATGTTGCAGAAATTAAGCAATCAAATGATATGTATGCCACGCCGGAGGCAGTTGACATTTACACAGCCGCATGTGTTGTCGGCAAAAAAAACGACGGTTACCGGGCACGTATCGAGGAGGCGCTTGATTTCGCCAGGGAAATGAAGTTTTCCAGAGTGGGGTTCGCTGCGTGTGTTGCCTTTGGCAAGGAGTTAGAAGTGATCAGACGTCTGTTTGAGCAGGCCGGAATCGAGGTCTTGAGTGCAGGTTGTCAGATTGGCCGAAGCTCCGCCACGGATCGGGGATTGCCGCATTTAGAAGCATATCCGGACAACTCAACGTGCAATCCCATTGCCCAGGCTGAAATTCTAAACAACGCGGAAACCCAATTGAACTTCATTATCGGGTTATGCATGGGACATGACATTTTGTTCACCCGCTACTCCAAGGCTCCGGTTTCAACACTCATCGTCAAAGACCGGCTCCTGGGCAACAATCCCGCCGCAGCCGTCTACGGCTGGCATGCCCGGCGCGCTCTATTCAATCTGCGTCGAAGTGATGATGAGATTGTATGACCCATCGGCTACCGTACAAAAATTCATTTCAGAATTAGGAAAAGGCGGCTAAAATCGTGGGACGTTGGGCGACCCCCTGACCCCACCAGACAAAAGAGCTAAAGGCGACCGAGGATCGTTTCTCAAACCGCCTTTATTTCTGAAAATTTATGCATACCGGTTAGTGGAGAAATGACTATTCACCTAAAGGACGCAATAAGGGGACGTTGTTGACAAAATTAACTTATTTAACTGCCCGTTTTATAATTTTTGATATGGCCGTGGTCGAAACGCCCAGTTGCCTGGCAACTTCAGCTAAAGCAACCCCCTGCGTCTTTACCAATCCAATGGGCATGGTTGGTCATCAGCGCCCAGGCATAAATGTTGGTTTTGGTTTCGGCTGACAGCCCTCCCAGACGTTTTACAAAATTTTTCCGATCAGCAACGTCGTCCTCCTGCCCAGCTATTTTTGTCAATCACATAAAACAAATAAGTTATTACAGTCAACAACGTACCGGTAATTCTTTACCGATTGAGAATATCACCTAAACAGGATGCTTATGATACGCAAGAATATCACAACAGCTAAAAATTAAAAATCAATAAGTTTACAGAAGGGACGTCCCCTTTGTTTCCGGATTTAAAAGCTGCCGGGTTTTTATAATTGACACATATCATGAAACGTGCCAGTCAAAGTTTATGGCACCTTCCATTAGAACACGAAGAATTTTTGTTTTTTGATTTTTTTCATTGTTGTTTTATTGGCGGGCTTTGGCCTTTCGGATGGGGCCGGCGATCAAACTCTCAATGACAAAGAACAACTGGGCAAATCCATATTTTTCGATAAACAATTATCGCTCAAGCGCAATCAGTCCTGTGCATCCTGTCACGATCCTGCTGCCGGTTGGGTCGGCCCGGATTCTGCGGTAAATGCCCGGGGAGCAGTTTACGAGGGCTCTGTTGCCGGCCGCAGCGGCAACCGCAAACCGCCGAGTGCTGCTTATGCGGCAACCCACCCCAAACTGCACCTGTTTATAGACAATGATGAAGACGAGCAATTGTTTGTTGGCGGTAATTTTTGGGACGGTAGGGCCACCGGAGAAAAGCTGGGCAATCCGGCAGCCGATCAGGCCCAGGGACCTTTTGTTAACCCTGTTGAGCAGGCTCTGCCGGATATGCTCTGTGTCGTTTTCCGCGTTTGCAACCCCGCCGCCCCTTATCCGGTATCCTTCGAGGAGGTCTGGGGAAGCGGTGCCTGTGAAATCAGCTGGCCGGAAGATTTCGACAAAATGTGCGCACAGAATGAAATTTCGATACAGCTAACCGACAGGGAAATGGACAAGGCCAGTAAGATTTTTGATCAAATCGCCCTGTCTATTGCAGCATTTGAGGCTTCGGACGAAGTAAATCCTTTTTCTTCTAAATTTGATAAATATAAGAAAGGCCGCGGAACACTGACTGAAATTGAACAGACCGGTTTAGATCTGTTCAAAAATAAAGGCAAGTGCGCCGAATGTCATGTTCTGGACCCGGGCCCCGGAGATACACTACCTCTTTTTACGGACTTTACATACGATAACCTGGGAATTCCCAAAAATCCTGAAAATCCTTTCTATACCATGCCTTCAGAAGTTAACCCGCAGGGACACCGCTGGGTGGATAACGGTCTCGGTGGCTTTTTGCAGACTCGCCCCGATTTCAGGGAACACTGGCTGGACAACATCGGAAAGCACAAGGTTCCAACGCTTCGCAACATTGATAAACGGCCGCATCCCGATTTCGTGAAATCCTACGGGCATAACGGCTATTTTAAGGATTTAAAACAGATCGTCCATTTCTACAATACCCGGGACACTCTGGGCATCTGCTGGGGCGCTGATGGGGAGATCGAGGGTGAAACCTGCTGGCCCCCGCCGGAGGTAACCCTCAATGTCAATTCAGATGAACTGGGAGATCTTTTGCCTTCTTAAAAACATTGACCGACGGCCACGCTGATTAAGCAAGCAGCAAAGAGAAATAAAAAGGGTGGATTCAAATTCAAAGTGCACCAGCAGGAAGGGGACGTTGTTGACAAAATCAACTTATTCAACTGCCCGTTTTATAATTTTTGATATGGCCGTGGTCGAAACGCCCAGTTGCCTGGCAACTTCAGCTAAAGCAACCCCCTGATTCTTAACCAATCCAATGGCAATCAGAGCGCGGACCCTGCTTACCTTCCTGCGCCGGCTGCCCCCTTTTAGTTCTTCAATGGATACGTTTTCATCCTGACATATTTCGGTTATAAATTCATCAATTTTATGATGACGCTCTAAAAGCGGCAGTTGATATTTAATTTGGGTTTCAGCTTCTTTGATGATCCGCTCGACAAATTCACCACGGCCTAATATCCGGCCATCACTCAATTCACGATCCCCCGAACGACGCAAAGCCTTCACAGCCGACCACCCGCCCAAAGAACGGATTAACCCGCCACCGACAAGCTCTGGACGGCGTCCTTTAGCGATTCCCTTTTCGACATAGTTGCGATATGCATTTTTGGCCTCGCCTTCCTTTTTGCCAAACCATTTCAATACGTCGTCTCGATTTTGCCAATTATATTCAATTTTGCCCAATATGACGCCATGACCACTCCAGCGGTAGCGATCAAGTTGGGTTAAACTTTTCACTAATTTAGCCCTTAACGGATTTAAATGAATATAACGCACCAGTTCGGTAAAATAGGCATCTTCATCGCAGACAATCGACTTATAACGATTTTGAAATAAGTGACCCCAGCGAAAATGACGTTGGTTATACGAAATGGCATAACCCGTCAGCAGCCGTCGCATAAAAGTGGAAAGGCCAATTTCAGAACTGCGCAACAACATATGGGCATGATTGGTCATCAGCGCCCAGGCATAAATGTTGGTTTTGGTTTCGGCTGACAGCCCTCCCAGACGTTTTACAAAATTTTTCCGATCAGCAACGTCGTAATGTCCCAGGGGCATCCAACCGGGCTCCACGCGGCATCCTATCCCTCCTGCTCAGCTATTTTTATTAATCACACAACACAAATAAGTTATTATAGTCAACAACGTCCCGTTAATA
>WOR8_10002106_pt1 | contig 19880 bp, 3 predicted proteins | sample DeeMarSeWOR38_10_FD_19890 | JGI IMG/M metagenome (IMG submission 19890)
TGAGGAATGCCTTGAGCTCCGGTGCATCGGGTCGTTCACCGCCTTCGGTCACCATGTACGCGACGAGTTTCCTGTCACCGGGTGTATCCTCACGCGCGAGAACGACCACATCCCGTACCGCGGGATACTGTGCGAGCACAGATTCGATTTCTCCCAGCTCAATCCGAAATCCCCGCACCTTCACCTGATGATCGATCCGGCCGAGGTACTCCACCGTGCCGTCAGCCCCTTGACGGCAAAGATCGCCGGACTTGTACAGCCGGGAGCCGGGGCTCTCGCTGTAGGGGTTCGGGACAAACCGTTCTGCAGTCACTCCGGGCCTGTTCAGGTAGCCTCGCGCAAGCCCGACGCCGCCGATATGAAGCTCCCCGGGAACACCAACAGGGACAGGCTGCATGGTCGCGTCAAGGACGTACAGCTGAAAGTTCGCAATCGGCAATCCTATCGGGGGACCCTGCGGGTATCGACCGGAACAGAGGTGCATGGAGGCACAGACGGTGGTCTCCGTCGGCCCGTACGCATCAAAGAATTTTCGCCCCGGGGCCCACTGCTCCACCAGCTCACCCGGGCATTTCTCCCCGGCCACAATGATGGTCCGCAGCTCGGGCAGTTGCTCCCTCGGAAAGACGGCAAGCACAGAGGGCGGCAGTGTGACCGTGGTGATTGCCTCCGTTCGAATGAAATCGACCAGCTCATGGCCGCTCGCAATGATCTCCTTCCCCGCCAGAGAGAGTGTTGCTCCGTTGAGCAGCGCCATGACCAGCTCCCAGACCGATGCGTCAAAACTCAACGAGGAAAACTGCAGGATCCTGCTTCCCGGCCCCACGTCGAATTCCCGTCCGTGCACAGTGGCAAGATTGCACAAGCCGCCATGGCGGAGCATCGTCCCCTTGGGCCGGCCGGTGGATCCCGACGTATAGATGACATACGCAAGGGAATCGGGGACGGTGTTGAGACTCAGGTTCGAAACGGGTTGCCGGGCGATGACGGGCCAGTCCGCATCCAGCCGAACAACACGGGACGACGAATGCGGCAAGGAAGCTACCAGCGATTCCTGCGTGAGCAGGACCGTCACGCCGGAATCCTCCATCATGAAGGACAGACGATCCTGCGGATAGGCCGGGTCAAGCGGGACGAACGCCCCGCCAGCCTTAAGTGTTCCGAGAATCCCAACGATCATCTCGATCGAACGCTCGGTGCAGACCCCCACAAGGCTCTCCGGCCCTACCCCCAGAGCGCGGAGATGGTGGGCAAGCTGATTGCTCCGTCGGTTCAACTCATCGTATGTCAGCTTCACGGTTTGATCCGCACCGGAGCCGTCCGTGTAGGTCAGGGCCGGTTCTGCCGACTGTCTCTCTGCGATTTGCTCGAACATCTGGTGCACGCAGAGATCCTCAGGGTAGGGAGCCTCCGTCCGATTCCACTCCACTACCTGTCTGGTCCGTTCTGCCGGAGTGAGCAGCGGAACAGACGCGACGCGCGCATCCGGATTCCGGACGAGTGCCGACACGAGTGTCCTGAAGTGTTCAAGCATCCTGGAGATCGTCGAAGACCTGAACAGCTCAGCGTTGTATTCAAACTGCACCACAAAACCCTCGGCGCTTTCCTGAACCTGCAGCGTCATATCGTAGTTTGAGGTCGTGCTCATCGATTCCAGGCCCCGCATGGTCAAACCAGGGAGCCCAACCTCCTCCATGGGGACATTCTGCAGCACAAACATCACCTGAAAGAGGGGCGAATGGCTCAGGTCTCTCGACGGCTGAAGCTCCTCCACCAGTTTCTCAAACGGGATATCCTGGTGTGCATACGCTCCGAGCGCCGTCTCCCGGACCCGCTGCAGCACCGTTCTGAAGGTGTCCCGCGGGCCGAATCGCGTTCGCAAAGTAAGATTGTTGACAAAGAACCCGATCAGTTTTTCCGCATCCGTCTGCTTCCTCCCTGCAATGGGTGATCCCACGACAACATCCGGATTACCGCTGTATCGGTGAAGAAACGTCTGGAATGCGGCCAGGAGCGTCATGAACACCGTGACACCCTCTCTCCGGCTGACGTCGACCACCCTCTCCGAAAGCTCCTTCGAGAGCGTGGTGGTCAGGCGGCCACCCTGGAATGTCTGGACCGCCGGTCGGGGAAAGTCCGTTGGAAGGTCGTGCACGGCCGGGATTCCAGCCAGCACCTCCCTCCAGTACGAGAGCTGGGTCTCCAGCATTTCGCCCTGCAGCCAGCGGGATTGCCAGACTGCATAGTCAGCATACTGGACGGGCAGCTCCGGAAGGGGAGATTCCTCTCCAGTATGAAAGGCGCGGTACAGAACCGATACTTCATGCACCAGAACACCCATTGACCAGCCATCGGCCACAATGTGGTGAACAGTGAACGCAATGACATGCTCATCGTCGTCAATCCGGATGAGCCTGACGCGGAACAGGGGACCCTGCTCCAGATCGAAGGGTTGGGACGCCTCCTCCCGCAGAAGGGTCGTCAGGAGTTGCTCCCGCTCCTCCTCGCCACGACCGCTGAGGTCCTCGATCGACAGGCGAATCGGCTCAAAGGGTTGAATGACCTGCAGTGGCTTCCCGCCGGTTGCATGGAAACAGGTCCGAAGCACTTCATGGCGCCGCACGATCTCGTTCAGGGTCTTCTCCAGAACGGGTACCGACAGAGAACCCGCGAGACGATATGCCGAGGCGATATTGTAGAAGGAGCCTCCGGGCGAAAGCTGATCGATGAACCAGAGTCGTTGCTGGGCAAAGGAAAGGGGCAGATCCTGATCCCGGGAGACGGACTCCAGTGACAGGCTCGCGTCCCCTTTCACGCCCAGGCGTGCGGAGTCAATCGCACTGGCCAGCGCACCCAGGTTAGGACTGTCGAAAACAACCCGCAGCGGAAGATCCACCGCGAAGAGATCATTGATGCGGGACAGCATCTGGGTCGCACGGAGCGAGTGACCGCCGAGGTCGAAGAAGTTGTTGCGGGAATCCAGCGCCCGCACACCCAGTATGCTCCTCCAGATGTCGGCGAGCATTTCTTCGGTAGGGGTTCGTAGCGTGCCAGGCACATCCTTCCCTTCATGAACAGCTTCCTCCGGCGCCGGGAGAGCCCGTCGGTCAACCTTCCCCGTCGGGGTGAGAGGCATCTTTTCCATCAGAACGATGGTTTCCGGAACCATATAGTCCGGCAGCTCAGACCGGAGGAACTCACGTAAATTGGAGGGTTCCGGATGTGCATCAGGCCTCGGCGCCACGTAGGCAACAAGCTGGCGGTCACCCGGCTCCCCCTCACGGACGACGACGACGGCCTCAGCCACATCAGCATGCTCGTGCAACCTCGACTCGATCTCGCCCAGTTCAATTCGAAAGCCACGTACCTTAACCTGGTTGTCCCGGCGGCCAAGAAACTCGAGGTTCCCGTCAGGAAGATACCGCGCCAGGTCCCCGGTGTCATAGAGACGGGCGCCGGGAACGGATCCCAGCGGATGCGGAACGAATTTCTCGGCAGTCGCATCCGGCCGGTCCAGATACCCCCGGGCGACGCCCACTCCGCCAATGAAGAGGTTGCCCACGGCGCCGACGGGGACAGGCCGGAACTTCCGATCGAGGAGGTAGGCCTGCACGTTCTGAATCGGTTTGCCGATCGGTATTCCAGAAACTCTTTCCTCGGCACGACGACCCAGATCCTCAACCCTGTACATGGTGGCAGCAACCGTCGTTTCGGTCGGGCCGTACGCATTGATGAAGGCAACATGTCCTCCGGTGAGCTCAACCCAGCGTTGCAGCTTCTCCGGGGATGGACTTTCCCCGCCAACGACAAGTGTCTTCAGGCTCCGCGGAGCTTCTTTTCCGGATGCATCCAGATCGCCGACCATCTGATGCCAGTACGCTACCGGCAGATGCAGTACCGATACATCCGACTCCCCTGCATGTGCGAGCAGCTCTCGCCCGCTCATCCTGGATGGTTCATCAAGCAGTACCAGCGCCCCTCCGGAGATGAGTGTGGGAAAGACCTCTTCGGCGGCCGCATCAAAGCTGATGGAGAGGAATTGCATGACGCGCTCGCCAACGGAGAGGCCAAGCACAAGCGCCGTGGAGACCGCATGGTTTACCAGTCCCCGGTGGGGAACCACAACACCCTTGGGCTGACCCGTCGATCCGGAGGTGTAGATGACATAGGCGGCATTTTCCCCGCCGGCAACCGGAACCGGATCCTCATCGCTCTCCTGAGAGATGACATCCCAGTCGGCATCAAGGCAGATCATCGTTGCTCCGAGTTCGGTGAAGCGGTCACGAAGCCCATCCTGGGTGATAAGAACATCCGCGTGAGAATCCGCAAGCATGTACTCCATCCGCTGGGGAGGGGTTGCCGGATCCAGCGGCAGATAGGCTGCTCCGGATTTCAGAACGCCAATGAGCGCAACGATCATCTCCGGTGATCGTTCAACACAGACGCCGACGCGTGTTTCGCAGCTCACACCCCGGCTCATCAGATAGCGGGCGACCTGATTCGCCTTGCGGTTGAGCTCAGCGTACGTCAGGACGGTCTCTCCCGCGAGGACCGCTGGTTCTTCAGGGGTCTGTGCGACCTGTGCCGCAATAAGCTCGTGCACACACCGATCGGCCGGAAAGGGCGCTGCCGTGGCATTCCAATCATGCACCATGAGCCGCTCCTCCTGCGGCGTGAGGAGAGAGATCTCGGCCACACTCTTGTTCGGATCCGATGCAAACTGCTCAAGAATGTTCCGGAAGTGCCGCACGAGACCCTCGGCCAGACGACCGTCGATGCTCCGGCCGTCGTAGGCAAGCTCGAGGCCAATGACGTCTCCCGGGGAGACCACAACAGTCACCGGGTAGTTTGTTCGTGCAAAGGCATTTCGCTGCTCGATGCGGATGTGCGCCTCATCCTTCTTCGGAATCGATTCTCTCGGATAGTTCTCAAATACGAGGATACTCTCGAACATCGGCGCACTGTGGGGGATCTCACTCCATCCATGGATATCGATCAGAGGCACATATTCAAAGAGTCGTGACTCACCCTGCCGGGCCTGAATTTCCCTGAGCCAGGAGACGATCGGCACCGCTGAAGGCAGTTGGACCCGCACCGGCAGCGTGTTGATGCAGAGACCGACAATCGTCTCAGCTCCGGGCAAATCCGGAGGACGGCCCGAGACCGTCGCACCGAACAGCACGTCATCCACTCCGGCATAACAGCCCAGGAGCAATGACCACGCCCCCTGGATGATCGTGTTCAGCGTGACCTGCTCCCGCGCAAGGCTTCGGAGAGCCGCGCTGGTCTCCGCGGAGAGGAGATCCTTCAGGATCCTGTAGTCCTTCTGATGCGTCTCCTTCTGCTGCCCATTGCCTGTCAGGAAGGGGGTCGGCGCCGAGACACCATCGAGCAGGTTCTTCCAGTACCGTTCGGCCTCTGCCATATCCTGCGCACGAAGCCACGAGATGTACTCTTTATACGGCCGCGCAGGCGGGAGACGAACATCCACTCCGGTGCGAAGTCCCTCGTACAGCGAGAGGATTTCTCCAACGAGGACGGGGAGGGACCAGCCGTCAAGCAGGAGATGCTGGAAGCTCAGCACGAACTGATACTCCTCCTCACCTGTCCGCAGCAACGCCAACCTCAGCAACGGCGGCTCGGACAACGTGAAACCCCGTTCTCTGTCGTTCCTGACATACTCCTCCATACGGTCGTCGATTTCCTGCGCGGAGAACCTCCTCCAATCCTCTACCCGGAACGACAGGTCGACCTGCTTGAACACTACCTGCAGGGGCTCATCAACCCCTTCCCAGAGAAACGCCGTGCGCAACGACGGATGGCGTCGCATGGCTCTCTCCCAGGCCTCCTTGAAAGCCCCGATCTCCAACGAACCGCGCAACGTCCATTGGGTCTGCTCGAAATACATCCCAGACTCAGGCGCCAGGAGTGAGTGGAACAGCATGCCCTGCTGCATCGGCGAGAGCGGGTAGATATCTTCAATGTTCTTTCTGTTCATCGTGTGCGTCTTCTCAGGAACGATCCATTTTCGTGATAATCTTGTCCAGCGTACGCTGATCAAGGTTCACCAGCGAGAAATCTGACGGCGTGTAGCCGCCGGAGTCCGGGGACGTACAGTGAGAAATGAGATTCCTCAAGGAAGAGAGAAACCCCTCTGCAAGAGCCTCCACCGATGAACGCCGGTGCAGGGTCTTGCAGAAGGTCCATTCAAGACTCAACCTGCCGTCGTAGACTCCCCCATTGATCTCGAGGAGATGGTGCCTCTTTTCGGCCAGGGAATGGTCCGGACCGGTGCTCTCCTCTGCCGGACGATACCCCGCTCCGTCTGTGAATCCTCGGTCGAGCTGACCCAGATAGTTAAACTGAATCTCTGGCTTCGGTAGCGCCTGAAGCCTCTTTCTGAAATCCGCGTCGCCGTGCATGTACCGTAGTAATCCAAAGGCCAGACCCCGACGGCGGGCCGCCCGAAGAGTCTCTTTGACGTGCGTCAGGACTTCCGCATAACCGCTCTTCCCCCTGAGGTCAAACAGGACAGGGTAGGTCGCGGTAAACCAGCCGACTGTCCGTGAGAGGTCGACATGGTCGAAGATGCTCTCCCTGCCGTGACTCTCGAGCTCGATCAAGATAATCCTCGACCCTGTCCACTGTCCAACCGCATCGGCTACTGCCGAGAGCAGGACATCATTGACGTCCGTGCCGTACGCTTCGGGCACATCCCGCAGGAGAGCCTCGGTCTCTTCCTTCTCCAGAGTGACCTGCACCCGTTCCGCATCCCGTTCCGTGTTGGCCCCGCCCGGAATGTCAACGGGCAGCTCCGGAACGGTCGTTTCAAACCCGCCAACCCACTGATCAACCTCGCGAGCCAGCTCTTCTGACTGTGCGTACTCCTGCAGAGTAGCCGCCCACTGGCGGAACGACGTAGTTTTCGGCGGTAACTGAACACTGCCCGTCTGACGGATTTGCCGATATGCTGCTGCAAAGTCCTCGAGCAGAATGCCCCAGGAAACCATATCGACCACGAGATGATGGATGACGATCAGCAGTCTGTCTGGACCCTGACCACCCAGGTCAAAATACACCACCCTCGCAAGTGGACCCCCGGTGAGGCTGAGGCTGGCCTGTGCCTCCTCCGCCGCCGCCTCGATCCGAACGCGTTGCTCCTCCTGCGGCAGTCCGCTCAGATCGAAGAGAGAAAACGGCACAGGTTCACTCGGATCGGGAAGTAGCTGCTCCCACCCATCAGGAGTCCTTCGATAGCGCATCCGCAGGACATCATGATGCAACAAGAGGTGTCGGACCACTTCCTCGAGAACGTGGTGTTCGTGCTTCTCATGGACTTCGAGCAGCAGCGACTGATTCCAGTGATGGGGATTGGACAGCTCCTGTTCGAAGAACCACCGCTGGATGGGCGTCAGCGGAACTGCTCCCGTGACAACCCCCTGCTCGGCATTCATCTGAGAAACGGTTTTGGCAATCCCGGCCAGGCCGCTGATGGTGGGATACTGGAACATCTGCTTGGGGGTGAACTCCAGTCCAGCCTGTTTTGCCTTCGCAATCAACTTGATGCTCAGGATGGAGTCGCCACCCAGTTCAAAGAAGTTGTCCTCCACTCCGACCTGCTTCAGCCCCAGAACCTCCTGCCAGATTTCCGCGAGAGCCTCCTCGGCTGGCGTCCTCGGCGCCACGAAAGACCCGCCGATATCAGCCCGATCCGCATCAGGTGCAGGCAGAGAGCGCCGGTCAACCTTCCCGGTGGCCGCCAGCGGCAGGGACTCCATGAGGACAAATGCTGAAGGAATCATGTAGTCCGGCAGCCTTGGCTTCAGGAAGTCACGGAGTTCACGCGTTCCCGGACCCGGCAGCGCAACAGGGACGATGTACGCAATGAGACGTTTGGCCTCCCCGGCTCCCGCCGCCGCAATCACGACGCACTCGCGAACTTCGGGGGATTCGCGTAGCCGCTCTTCGATCTCTCCCAGCTCAACCCGAAACCCGCGGATCTTCACCTGATCGTCCATCCTCCCGAGAACTTCAATCGACCCGTCGGAGAGCCAGCGTGCAATGTCGCCCGTTCGGTACAGGCGTGCCCCGGACTCTTCGATCAGCGGGGCGGGAACGAACCTCTCCGCCGTCAGATCGGGCCGATTGAGATAACCGCGGGCAACGCCGACGCCACCGATATAGAGCTCGCCCGGCACCCCCACGGGGACAGGGTTCATCCGGGGATCAAGGATAAACATCTTGGTGTTCGCCAAGGGTCTCCCGATCGGGACCGTGTTCGTCCGGAGTGACGCCTCACTTGTCTCGTGCCAGCAGACAACGACCGTTGTTTCAGTCGGACCATAGACATTGAGAAAACGTCGGCCAGCCCCCCACCGTTCCACGAGTTCCCGCGGGCAGGCCTCCCCGCCGCTCATGACAGTACCCAGCGAAGGGAGACTGTGTGACGGTAGAACTGAAAGGACAGACGGTGTCATCAGTACATGCGTGATGCTTCGCTCCAGAAGGAATGCGTGCATATCCTGCATCGATGCAATAGTTTCGCGTGGCACAAGGTGGAGAGTTCCGCCGCCCGCAAACGTGGGGAAGATATCTCCCACGGACCCGTCAAATCCGAGAGAGAAGAACTGCGTCACCCTGCTGCCGGGTCCGATCCCGAAATCCTTGGCCCATGCACGCACCAGATTGTGCATTCCCCGGTGGTGCAGCAGTGTCCCCTTGGGAACACCTGTCGACCCTGACGTGTAGATGATGTATGCAAGGTTCTCCGGGCTCAGTCGAACTGCTGGGTTCGAGTCATGCTCAGCCTCGATGGCTGACCGTTCAGTGTCGATGCTTATCGTGGGAGCAAGGTTCTGTGGAACTGTCCCGGCCAATGCTTCTACCGTCAGAAGAAATGCCGTCCCGCTATCGGAAATCATGTGCTGCAACCGATCCGCCGGGTAGGACGGATCCAGAGGAACATATGCGCCGCCAGCCTTGAGGACGCCGAGGATAGCCACGATCATTTCGACCGACCGGTCAATGCAGACTCCAACGCGCACCTCGGGGCCGACGCCTCGTCGGCTCAGATAGCGGGCCAGCTTGTTTGCCCGCCGATTGAGCTCGACGTACGACAGCTGTTCCTCTCCCCACTGGAGAGCAAGAGCCTCTCCGTCCCGCTCAACCGTCCCTTCAAACAGGTCTACCACAGTAGAGACATCGCCCGGTACCGGGACCGCCGTATTGTTCCACTCGTTGATGATCTGGCTGTACTCCTCGGGGGCCAGCATCTGGAGGGCGTCGATGGAGCCCTCGGGACTCATCGTCATCGCGCCCAGGATGTTCTGGAAGTGGCCGATCAGCCGGTCAATGGTCGCCGGGTCGAACAGATCGGTGTTGTACTCGACCAGGCCCTCTAAACCTCTCTCACTCTCGAGCATCGTGACCGTCATGTCGAATCGCGATACATCGGAGTCAACATCCAGCGGGGCGATCGTCAGTCCCGGCAACCTGATCGATTCTTCCTGCGTATTCTGCAGCGCGAACATTACCTGAAACAGGGGCGAATGACTGATATCACGGTCTGGTTGAACAGCATCAACGACTTTCTCAAAGGGAAGGTCCTGGTGAGCATACGCCCCGAGCGCAACATCCCTAACCCGGTGAAGGAGCTCCCGGACAGTGGGCGTTCCGGACAGATCGGTCCTCATGACAAGCGTGTTGACAAAGAACCCGATCAATCCCTCTGTCTCCGCACGGTTCCGGTTGGCAATCGGCGACCCCACACTGATGTCCTCCTGCCCTGAGTAGCGGTGGAGCAAGACCTGCAGACCTGCCAGAAGCGTCATGTAGAGAGTAACGCCCTCCTGCCGACTCATTGCCACAAGCGCACGCGACAGCTCTGCAGGGAGCGCGAACCGCATCTGTTTCCCACGGACCGTCTGCACGGCCGGGCGGGGCCTGTCTGTCGGAAGCTCCAGCAACGGTGGAAGATTGTGGAGCATCTTCTTCCAGTAGGTCAGCTGCGATTCCAGTACATCGCCGCGCAGCCACTCCCGCTGCCACACCGCATAATCGGCATACTGGATCTCCAATTCCGGCAGGGGTGATTGCTCGCCGGACGAGAAAGCCCTGTACAACACACCCAGCTCCTTGATCATAACGCCAATCGACCACCCATCCGACACGATGTGGTGCATGGTGAACACGGCGACATGCTCCTCTTCGCCGAGGCGGATGAGCATCCCCCGGAGGAGCGGGCCCCGGGCAAGGTCAAACGGCTGTTGGACGTGTGCACCCGATATCGCGAGCAGACGTTCCTCCTGCTCCCCCGGGGGAAGCTCTCGAAGATCTACCGCCTGCAGATCCAGCGAGCTGTTCTCATCGAGGCGGATGACCGCCCTACCCTCCACCGTGCGAAATCTGGTGCGGAGAGATTCATGCCTCCGAATAATCTCGTTAATACTCCTCTCAAGGACCTCGACGTTCAATGACCCCTTCAGTCGAAAGGCTGCCGGGATATTGTAGGCTCCTCCTCCTCCCTCAAGTTCATTCAAGAACCAGAGGCGTTGCTGCGCAAATGAGAGAGGAAGATCACCATCCCGTGGAACTCTCTGGAGTGGAGGAGCATCTGCATCCGTGATCAGCCCGCTCTTCGCCTCAATGGCCCCCGCCAGCCCGGCCACCGTAGGGTTCTCGAACAGCGTTCGCAACGGAACCTCGATTCCGAAGGTACGTCGGAGCCGCGACATCAGGCGGGTCGCCAGCAGTGAGTGGCCGCCCAGATCGAAGAAGCTGTCGTTCACCCCTACGTGATCGACATGCAGAACCTCTGACCAGAGGTCGACGAGAATCTCCTCGACGGGCGTGCGGGGGATATCTCCCTCCCCAGGAAGTTCGCCGAGCTCGGGGATCGGCAGCGCTTTTCGGTCCACCTTTCCGTTCGGCGTCAGCGGCAGCGCCTCCATCTCCACAAAGGCCGAAGGGACCATGTAGTCCGGTAGCCTCTCCTTCAGCAGCCCGCGGAGCTGTGACGGCGGAGGGCCTGGCAGCTGATGAGGCACACAATATGCCACCAGTCGTTTGTCACCGGGTGTGTCCTCCCTCACGATCACAACCGTTTCTTTCAGGGATGCATGCTGCTGTAACGCCGCTTCAACCTCCCCCAGTTCGATCCGGAACCCTCGAACCTTCACCTGATGGTCAATCCGGCCGAGGTATTCAATGTTTCCGTCTGGGAGGTAACGCGCCAGATCACCCGTTCGGTACATCAACGAGCCGGGTTCCCCGCTGAACGGCTCCGGCACAAACCTCTCCGCCGTGAGATCCGGCTTCTCCAGGTACCCCCTGGCGAGACCCGAACCCCCGATGTAGAGCTCCCCGGAAACTCCAGGGGGAACCAGCTGCTGCGAATGATCGAGTATGTAGATCCGCGTGTTTGCCACCGGCCTGCCTACCGTCGGCGGCCGATCCGGCTCCCGAAGAGCGTACGTCGAATAGGTCGTCGTCTCCGATGGACCGTACAGATCGTACACTCTCCTCTCACCAGGTAGATCGTAGATCTTTTTCACCAACGTGGTCGGCAACAACTCTCCGGCAAGGTTCACAAACCGTACGGATGCAGGTATGCCACGCTCCCTGACAAGCTCAGCGATCGCCGACGGAACCGTGTTCACGAGCGTCACACCACTGTCCTCACCAAGGCGAAGGAGATCCAGAGCATTCCGAACCAGGGTCACCGATCCGCCACGGCTCAGCGGAACAAAGATCTCGAATACGGAGAGATCAAAACATATGGATGTCGATGCGAGCGTGTTTTCCATCACCTCCGGAGGGAAGACCCCTGCCGCCCAGTGCACCAGGTTCACCGCGCTTCGATGCTCAATCGCCACACCCTTCGGACGACCTGTCGACCCCGACGTGTAGATCACATACGCGAGGTTTTGGGGGGAGACAACGACACCCGGCTCTGAGCCGTCTTCCGATGCGATCGCATCCCATTGAGTATCCAGAAAGATCAACGGGGGATGGTCCTCGGGAAGGACCTCGGCGAGGTTCTTCTGCGTGAGAAGGAGAGTGGCGCCACTGTCGGAGAGAATATACCGAATCCGCTCGTTCGGATAGGCAGGATCCAGTGCAACGTATGCACCGCCTGCCTTGAGGATACCGAGGATTGCCACAATCATCTCGACTGACCGTTCGAGACAGACTCCCACACGAACCTCAGCCCCAACGCCCCGTCGCATGAGCTCGCGAGCGAGTTTGTTGGAGCGTTGATTCAGATCGGCATAGGAGAGCTGCTGCCCCTCGACTTCGAGAGCCCGGGAAGCGCCGTTACCAGCGGCTGCGGCTTCGAACAATCCATGCAGGGTAGCAGGGCGGTCAGGGAAGGAGATTGCGGTCTCATTCCAGTCGATGACAAGCGCACGGAGCTCAGCCTCCGAGAGGTACGCGGCCTCGCTGACACGCTTGTCCGGATCGGTCACGGCGGCCCGGAGCAGATTCTGAAAGTGCTCAGCCAGACGCAGCATGGTGGAACGATCGTAGAGCTCCGTGCTGTAGTGGATCGACCCCCTCAGGCCTTCGCGGTCCTCGAAGATCAAGAGCGTAATGTCATACGGTGTGGTCCCCTGATCCACAGTCAGGGATTCGATGGTCATCCCCGGGAGCTTGAATCCGGCGTGAGATGCGTTCTGATAGGCAAACATCACCTGGAACAACGGCGAATGACTCATCGACCGTTCGGGATCCAGCTCCTCGACCAGCTTCTCAAAAGGAAGGTCCTGATGCGCGTAGCCCCCGAGCGTCACCTCCCGCACGCGTCTCAGGAGCTGACGAAACGTCAGGGTCCGGGAAAACAGAACCCGCATGACCAGGGTGTTTACGAAGAAGCCGATCAAGCCCTCGAGTTCGGCCCGACTGCGATTGGCTATCGGAGTGCCAACGCTGATGTCCTCCTGTCCCGAATAACGAAACAGGAGAGCATGAAAACATGACAGCAACACCATGAACATCGTTGCGTCCTCTCCCCGGGCCAGCCCTTCGAGGGACCTGGCGAGGTCGCCGGGGATGGCAAAATCACACGAGTCACCCCGATACGTTGGAACCGAGGGTCGCGGTCGATCGGACGGCAGCTCGAGAACCTGAGCTGCGCCTGCCAGCTGTGCTTTCCAGAACTGGACCTGCTTCTCCATTTCCTCGCCCTGGAACCATTCCCTCTGCCAGCAGGCGAAGTCCGGGTACTGGACCGGGAGATCCGGCAGATCAGACGGAGCTCCTGTAACTATCGTGCGGTAGAGCGAGATGACCTCCCTTGCAAGAACAGACATCGACCAGCCGTCGGAAATGATATGGTGCAGGGTGAGGACAATCCACCACTCTGTCTCGTGGAGCCGCAGCACAGTGACCCTCATAAGGGGTCCACACACAAGGTCAAATGATTGCGAGGCCGATTCAATCATTCTTCTCTTGGCTTCATCCGCACGACGGGAATCGGGTATCGTTCTGAGATCGATGAACTGCGGCGTCACACGCAGCTCCGGCACAACCACCTGGATCGGCTCCTCATCCCGAGTGGCAAAAACGGTTCGCAACGATTCGTGCCTTTGGACGATCTCCTCAACGACCTGTTCCAGGACGCGGGTGTCGAGCGAACCGACCATGCGGAAGGCAACCGGTATGTTGTACTGCGTGTTGCCCGGTTCGAGCTGATCAATGAACCACAGGCGTTGCTGGGCAAACGACAGCGGGAATGCGTTTGTCACCCGCTTCTGTGGCACGATCACCGACCGTGCCAGACTCACACCCTCCTCCTGCAGCATGAGCTCCAGAAGCTTCCGCTTCTCGGGAGAGAGTTCCGCTATCTGTCTGGACATATCATTCATCTGCAACGCCCTATCCGGAAACCTTCTTCTCATGTTTTTCCAACAGTGCTTCCACCTCACTCTGCGAGAGGCGTTCAATGTTTCCCAGTTTTTCAGAAATCACCGCGAGCGAACCCTGCCTCTCCTGCTTCATCTCTCCAATCTTGTCCGCCAGCCCGGCGACCGTTGGTGCCGTAAAAATCGCACGTAGCGGTACCTCAACATCGAACTCCTGGCGCAGCCGCGAGATCAACTGCGTTGCCAGCAGCGAGTGACCCCCGAGCTCGAAGAAGTCATCATGCACCCCCACCTTCTCGACCCCCAGGAGCTTTGCGGAGATGTCAGCGAGTCGCTCCTCCGTCTCATTGCGGGGAGCGACATAGACATTCTCCACCTCATCCCGCGTGCGCTCCGGAGCGGGCAGCGTGCGCCTGTCAACCTTGCCGTTCGGCATCAGGGGCATCGCCTCCAGGAAGACGAAGCTGGAAGGAACCATGAATTCCGGCAACTGATCGCGCACGAACTTGCGCAGCTCACCCACTGCCGGCGACTGCTCGGCCCGAGGAACGAGATACGCCACGATCCGCTTATCGCCCGGCATGTCCTCTCTGACGACAACCACAACATCTCTCACCGCAGGGTGGAGCCCCAGCACGGCTTCGATCTCCCCCAGCTCTATCCGGAAACCACGAACCTTGACCTGGTCGTCGATGCGCCCCAGGAACTCGATGTTTCCGTCAGGGAGGAAGCGGGCCAGATCCCCTGTCTTGTACAATCGCGCACCCTGCCCGCCGCTGAACGAATCCGGTATGAACCTCTCCGCCGTGAGATCGGCACGCCCCAGGTATCCACGCGCAAGACCCACCCCGCCAACGTGAAGCTCTCCCACCACACCGACAGGAACGGGCTCGAGATGCGTATCCAGGAGGTAGATGCGGGTGTTGAGAATCGGTCTGCCGATCGGTGGCTCGCTGAGCTGTTCTGGATCACAGCGATGCATCGATGCGCAAACTGTCGATTCCGTGGGTCCGTAGGCATTGAAGAATGCCCTTGAATCCGCCCATCTCTGCACAAGCTCCCTCGAACACCGCTCGCCCGCGGCGATGATCGTCCTGAGGTCCTGAAGCTGTTCCTCGGGAAGCGCCGCCAGCACCGAGGGGGGCAACGTCACCGTGTTGACCCGCAGATCTCGGAGAACCTCAAGGAGTCCATCACCCGCAAGGAGCTTTTCCCGGGAGGCAAGGCAGAGAGTGCTCCCGCTCAGCAGAGCCATGACGATCTCCCACACAGAAGCATCAAAACTGAGCGAGGAGAACTGGAGTATCCGGTTCCCTGAACCCACTCCAAATGCCTCTATCTGCGCTGTAGCCAAGTTGCACACGCCCCTGTGCTGCAGCATGGCCCCTTTTGGTTTGCCGGTGGAGCCGGAGGTGAAGATCACATATGCGAGGTTCTCCGGAACGCCAACAGGTTCCAGATTTGTGTCATCTTCCTGTTCAAAATTCATCCGCTCCAGATCCACGTTCAGAGCATTCCCTGTCTGCGCCGGCACTCTGTCGCACGTCCCGTGCTGTACCAACAGTGCAGTGAGCCGGGCGTCCTCGCACATGAAAGCCAGTCGCTCAGGCGGGTACCCAGGATCGAGCGGCACGAATGCGCCACCGGATTTGAGGATGCCCAGTATGCCCACGATCATATCCGCGCATCTCTCCATGCAGACACCCACAAGCATCTCCGGGCCGACACCGCGCCTCCGAAGGTACCGTGCAACTTGATTTGCACGACTATTGAGTTCCTGGTACGTGAGGGATTCTGTTTCAGAGACAACAGCAAGCGCTTGGGGTTGCCTCTGAACGACCTCCTCAAACCAGGTGTGAATACAAATGCTGTCGGGGTATGACCCCTCCGTCTTGTTCCACCGTCGTAGGAGTTTGTCGGTCTCACCATCCGAGAGCAGTGCCAGCAGTGACACACGCCCGTCCGGCTCGCCCACCAAGCCCTTGAGGAGGGTCTCGTAGTGCTGCAGCATCCGCTCGGCAGTGGAGGAATCAAATATGTCTGAGTTGTATTCCAGTGACGCAAGGAGCCCGCTCTCCTGAGCATGAACCGTCAACGTGAGATCGAATTTTGCCGATCCGTTCTCTGTGGCGAGCGGAGTCAACGTGAGACCGTCTATGGCAATGGTATTCAGTGGCTGCGGCTGGTAGACAAAGGCGACCTGGAAGAGTGGCGAGTGACTCAGATCCCGATCCGGCTGGAGTTCCTCAACGAGCTTCTCAAACGGGACATCCTGATGGGCATATGCCCCAAGGCAAATCTCCCGAACCTGTCTCAAGAGCTCGCGAAATGTTGGGTCCTCCGAAAGGTCCGCCCTCAGGACCAGCGTGTTGACAAAGAAACCGATGAGCGATTCACTGGCCGTCTGGGTCCTGTTCGCAATGGGCGAACCGATCGAGATATCTTCCTGACCGCTGTAGCGATAAAGCATGGCGTAGAAACCGGCAAGAAACGTCATGAAAGGGGTGACCCCCTCCTGCCCACTCACCTCTGCAACCGCATCGCGGAGGTCTGCACTGATGGGGCGTGTAACGGAGGCCCCCCGGAACGTCTGGACTGATGGTCGTGGTCTGTCAGTCGGGATCTCGAGGATCGGAGGTGTTCCCCTCAGCTGCTCTCTCCAGTAGCCGATCTCCTTCTCGAGCACCTCTCCCTGGAGGAACTCGCGCTGCCAGTGGGCATAGTCCGCGTACTGGAGCGCAAGGGCGGGGAGAGAGGATGGTTTGCCTTGCCTGAAATCCTCGTACAGGCTACTCAGCTCACGGATCAACACCAGGGCGGACCACTCATCCGAAATAATGTGATGCATCGTCAGGAAGAGAACGTGTTCCTCCTGACTCAACCGCACCACATTGACCCTGAAGAGAGGCCCCTTCTCCAGATCGAATGGTGTCCGGCTTTCCTTTCGCGCCATCAGGGAGAGTTCCCTCTCCTGTTCAGAGTATCCTCTGGCCGAGAGATCCAGAACGGGGACCTTCACTCCCCTCTTCGCTTCAATGACCTGCAGCAGACTTCCATTCTCTGTTCGAAAAGTCGTTCGGAGAATTTCGTGGCGGCTCACGACCTCGGTCAGGCTCTGTTCGAAGACAGCAACATCAAACGGCCCCGTCACCCGTAGGCTCACGGGGATATTGTACATCGGCGAACCGGGTTCCAGCCGGTCAAGGAACCAGAGCCGCTGTTGGGCGAACGAAAGAGGCAGATCCCCCCCGCGGGGCACAGGTTGGAGCGGCGGAGTCGGGAGACCTCTCTCCGCATCTCGGAGCGATTCAACGGCCCTCGACAGGCCGGCAAGCGTTCTGTTCTCGAAGACGTACTGGAGGGGCACATCCTTTGAAAACGCGTCCCGTATCCGCGCCGCCACCTGCGTTGCCTTGAGCGAGTGACCGCCGAGCGCGAAGAAGTCGTCATGAACCCCGATCCGGTCTATGCCGAGCACGCTACTCCAGATCCCGGCTATGATCTCTTCCGTCGGCGTTCTCGGGGGCTGAAACTCCCTCATGCCGCCGAGCCGATCCTGCCCGGGCGCCGGAAGCGCCCGTCGATCCACCTTCCCGTTGGGGCTCAACGGGAGCGCCTCGAGCACAACGTAGGCTGCGGGCACCATGTGGTCCGGCAACTGTTTCTGCAGATACTCGAACAAGAGCCCCGAGTCCGGAGTTACGCTACCGGTAGGAACAACATAGCCCACAAGCTGTTTCTCCCCTGACCTGTCCTCCCGCACATCTACCACTGCATCTCGCACATCGGGATGCTCCACCAGACAGGCCTCGATCTCACCGAGCTCAATCCGGAATCCCCGCACCTTCACCTGATGATCTACCCTGCCGAGGAATTCAATCGTGCCATCCTCCAGATAGCTTGCAAGGTCGCCGGTTCTGTACATGCGTGCTCCGGACTCTCCGCAGAAGGGGTCCGGAACAAATCGTTCGGCTGTTAGCCCGGTGCGAGCGTGATACCCCCGTGCCACGCCTACTCCTCCTATGCAGATCTCCCCGGGAACCCCCACAGGAACAGGGTTGAGCCACCTGTCGACCAGATACATTTTGCAGTTCGGTATTGGCCGGCCGACCGGAACGGTGGACGTCCCTTCAACCCTCTCGCCGACCCTGTACCAGGAAGACCCGACCGTCACCTCTGTCGGACCGTAGCCGTTGTAGAAAATCCTCCCCTTCGACCATTTGCGCCCCACTTCCCACGAACAGCTCTCCCCGGCCGAGATGACAGCGCGAAGATCCGGTAGCCCCTCTTCGGACAGGATTGCGAGCATGGAGGGCGGGAGGGTGATATGGGAGATTGCCTGATCCTGGAGGAACTTGTGAAGCTCTTCCGAAAACATCGCCACATCCTTCCCCACAACCAGCAGCGTTGCTCCGCTCGTCAGTGCCATGGAGATCTCCGAGAGCGAAGCATCGAAACTCAGCGAGGCAAACTGAAGGATGCGAGACGATTCACCCACCTGCATGTCCGCCTGCTGCTGTGAAATGAGATTCACCAACCCGCGATGCTCTACCAGAACCCCCTTTGGCCTTCCGGTAGAGCCCGACGTGTAGATCATGTATGCCAGGTTCCTACATGTCAGGGTGACACCTGCGTCCGCATCGCTCTCCCGGGCTATACGTTCCCAGTCAGCGTCAATTCGCACCGTCTCTGCGCCCTCTACACCGACCTCGCCAGAATGCCGATCCTGTGTCAGGACGATGCTGACGCTAGAATCTTCGAACATGAACTGCACGCGTTCCCTCGGATAGGACGGATCGACAGGCACGTATGCCCCCCCCGCCTTCCAGACGCCCAGGATCGCCACAACCATCTCTATGGATCGATCCATCGATAGCCCGACCAACCGGTCCGGCCCCACACCCAGCTTCCGCAGGTACTGTGCGAGCTGATTTGACCTCTGCCGGAGTTCAGCGTATGTGAGCCGCTCATCGCCATGGACGAGAGCTACAGCATCCGGTCGCCGCTGGGCCTGCAGGTCGACAAGCTGATGGACGAAGAGGCTTTCAAGCTCCTGCGGCTGAGAATCTCCCGACCAGGCAACCAGCATTTCCCTTTCCCGAGCATCGTCCAGAAGCTTCAAGGCCGATACCGGACGTTCCGGTTCCGCCGCAATCTGCCGGAGCAACGCCTCGAGGTGGCCGAGGATCTCCACTACCGCCCTCTGCGAGTATTTGGACTGGTCATACGAGATGCCAAGGGAGAGAACGCCTCGTGAAGCTGCAACAAGGGTGAGTGGGTAGTTCGTCTTCGAGAACGTTTGCACATCGGAGATCTCCACACCGGAGAGCCCTCGATCGACCGCCGCGTCAACCGGGTAGTTCTCGAATACCAGGATGCTCTCAAAGAGTGAGCTCCCCCCATTCACTTCGCTGGCAGTCTGTATCTGGACCAGCGGAGTGTACTCGTAGTGACGGATCTTAGCATGATCCATCTGGATCTGCTTCAGGAGTTCAATGGCCGGACTGTTGGAGTAGACCCCTACACGCAACGGGAGCGTATTGATGAAGAGACCGATCATTCGATCGACACCCTGAAGATCCGCCGGTCGGCCGGACACCGTCACGCCAAAAACGACATCCTCTTCACCGCTGTACCTGCTCAACGCTATCGCCCATGCACCCTGAACGACTGTACTCAGCGTCAACCCATGCCGACGCGCCAGCTCCCCGAGCCGTTCCGTCAGCTCCGCGTCCAGTTCCAGGAGTTCTTTTGGCTGCTCACCGTTCTTCTTCCCCGGGTTACTCCGATCGAGCCGCGCCGGTGTGGGATACCTGAAACCCTCCAGGTACTGACGCCAGAATTCCTCCGCGCCGTACATGTCCTGCTTCTGGAGCCAGGTAATGTAGTCCCGGAACGGCGGTACCTCCTCCAGCGCCGGGGATCGACCCGCACGAAGTGCCTCGTATGAAAGGAACACCTCTCTCAGCAGCAATGGCAGCGACCAGCCGTCAACCAGGAGATGATGATTGGTCCAGA
>WOR8_10002114_pt1 | contig 19832 bp, 19 predicted proteins | sample DeeMarSeWOR38_10_FD_19890 | JGI IMG/M metagenome (IMG submission 19890)
TATGATGAAAATTGATGGCAACAATGACATCGGACGCAGCGCATACGCTGATAAACAAATATCCGAACAAGCAACTGCGACTGACGAATTTAAAAAGATCCTCAAAGCGTCCGTCGACCGCTCTAAGACCCAGGCGGCTAAAATCCAAACCACCCCTCAGCCGAACCCATTGGGGGCGATTCGTCCCACCTCGCTGTCGCCTGAAGCCAGAGAGGCTGCCGTCAAGCGCCTCGACAATCTGCTGGATTTACTCGAGCAATATCGGGACCAGCTGGCAGATCCAAAAGTGACCCTGCGACAGATTGAACCGCTCTTGAATACAATCGACAAAAAACAAGAGCAGCTGTCGGCGCTGCTAAAGGGCATGCCCGATGAAGATGGTCTCAAAGATATTGTCCATCGCACTCTGATTGCGACGTCCCTGGAAGTTATGAAATTCAACAGGGGTGATTACATCCCGGTTTATTGATACCACGGCGTTGAAGATGCATGCATTTTCCAGCCATCAAACGTCGTATTTAAATCAAATCGAGGCTTATGTTGCCCGTATGCCGAGCCTATCGACGACCGCAACAAAGGTCCTCGAAACCTGCAACAATCCACAATCTTCACCCAACGATCTGAATCGCTTGATTTCGCTTGACCCGGTGCTGGCCGGCCAGGTGCTGCGGCTGATCAACTCCGCCTATTATTCACTTCGGCACCCGGTTTCTTCGCTTACGCGTGCCATCATCATGCTGGGAGTGAATACCGTCAAAAACCTGGTGTTAAGCTTTGCCATCCTGCAGCAACTGCCGATTGCAAAACGATTCGGAGCCCTTTCTCCGGTTTCATTCTGGGAGCACTCGGTTGCTGTCGGCGTGATCGCCAAATGGCTGGCCGAATTAAAAGGGGTGCGCCTGACAGATCAGGAGGACTATTTTGTGGGTGGGCTTTTACACGATCTGGGTAAAATACCGCTCAACCACCGGTTCGCAGATGAAACCCGGCAGGCCATGGCGCTGGCCAGACAGAATTGCTGGTCAGCAGTTCACGCTGAAAGCGTCATCTTTGGCTTCGATCATAGTATGGTCGGTGGTCTGATTGCCCGCAAGTGGCGTTTGAGCCCGGCTTTCGTTGATGTTCTCACCTATCACCATCGGCCTGCAGAAGCTGCTGGCAACAATCCTCAACTGGTATTTATGGTTGCATTGGCCGATCTTTACGCCCGGTCGCTGGAAAACGCTGCAGATGATGACACTCCAGCCGATGACGAATATGCAGCCTTCCTGATGGCACGTGTCGGCCTGGATGCGTCCACCTTGGCGCATGTGCGGGATACGGTCCTTGCCGAAATTGATCGTGCCAAAATATTTTTGGAAATTTCTCAAAGGAAACCCGGTCATGATCGTTAAATTTTGGGGCGTACGGGGATCCATTCCGACCCCGGGATCCGAAACCACCCGATATGGCGGCAACACGGTATGCATCGAGATGATCTTCGCCGATGTTCAAAGGCGTATTATCATTGATGCAGGCTCCGGCCTGCGCCTGCTGGGCGACCATCTGCTGGCCGAACAAACCTTCGTCAGGCCTTTTAAAACCGATATTTTTTTAACGCACACCCACCTGGATCACATCATCGGTTTTCCTTTTTTTACGCCCATTTTTATGCCCGAAACCTGTCTGAGGGTCTACGGTCCGGTAACATGTGAGACCGAATCCCTGGAAACCGTCATCGGCGGGCAGCTGTCCTACCGTTACTTCCCGGTACGCCAGCAAGAGCTGGCCGCCCATATTGATTATATCAATCTGGCGGAGGGCTGCTTTGACCTGGGAGACGATATCCGTTTAACGACCAAATATCTGAATCATCCGCTGCTATGTCTGGGGCTGCGATTTGAATACAAAGGCCAGGTCTGCTGCACCGCTTACGATACCGAACCGTTTCAAAATCTGTTTGTCACCGATTCTCGCGATCAGGCCTTTGATGCGCTTATGGCCCATCAAGGCGAGGCGGCTGCCAGAGAGGAAAACCGGCGCATGGCAGAATTTTTTGCCGGTGCGGACCTGCTCATTCATGATGCGCAATATACACAAAAGGAATACGAAACGTCCCGTAAAGGCTGGGGGCACTCACCGATGGAGTCTGTGATTGATGCGGCCCGGCAATCCGACGTCGGGACGTTGGCTCTATTTCACCATGATCCCATGCGAACCGACGCCCAATTGGATGAATTGACAGAATTGCTGTGTGATCGCAGACAGACCGGGGACACGCACGTTTTTTTTGCCCGGGAGGGCATGCAGGTCAAGATTTAGCAAATTTAAAATGCGCTAAAATGCCTAAAGTGCCTAAAATTTAAAATCGGATTTACTCTGTATTTTGATTTCAGACATTTTAGGCATTTTTAATTTCAGGCACTCTTCAAAGGTTTACCGGTAGCCGATGGCGCAGGTACTGTCGTTGCAATTCATAAATCAGGTCGGTCAAACGCCTCTTTTCGCTATTGCTGATCTCACAGAACTCGAGACCCACCTCATAACGGCTTTGTTGAGACCTTTTTTCGATGCGCTTTATTTCGAGGGCCTTCACCTGTATGGGTTGCTGCAAAACTTCCTCTGGAAATGCCAGAGCGACGTCTTCTAACCGCTGGGCCACTGCAAGCGGTGAATTTGCGGGCATGTCGATGCGGGTTTGAACCCATGCAGCCAGCGAGCCGCCGATACTGATGTTCAAAACTTTCAGCTCAAATCGATTTCCATCTTTAGAGAAGTGAATACGGGTGCCTTCCGGTGCGTCGATCCGAAAAAGTTCTCTGCGCTGCAGGCGCTCTACTTCTTGAGGGGCCTTCAGGTAGAGGTGGTTATCCACAATCTCGCCGCCGACAGTTGTAAAGGTATATTTGATCTGATCCGGTCCGTTAAATTCAAAGTGTATTTGCCAGACATCCAAATCGGCAGCGGCTGTTTCAAATCCCTCCGGAATGCCGATAACCAAGTGGTTTTTATTTTGATGATCCGCCTTCCTGAGAATCCGAGTCAGGTTCTCATATTCGGTATCAATGAGGGTCAGTTTGAGGAGGGTTTTGTGCTGGATAAGGGTGTCAAATAAGGCCGTGATGGCACTCCCCGTCATGATTTCGAAATTGGCCATGGCTCTGGTTGCATGCGCGCTTATAGTTTTGCGACGCTGTTGGCATACGAAGGGTCCTGCAGCAGTTTTTTGGCAAAGTCCAGGTATTTACCCGTAATGGCGCGGACCGCCAGCTGCAATGCATAGGGTTTAATCGGTTTTTCGAGCAGATAATTTACCCGTGACGCCAAACACATATTAACGACGTCGTCACTGGCATTTCCGCTGATGATAATCGCATCTTGATGGGCGTTCGGATATTTATCTTCAATCGCATCCAGAAAGGAGAATCCACTCAGACCGCCCAGAAAAACATCGATAATGAAAATGGCGACGCCAACTTCGCGCTGCAGGCAATAATCGATGGCTTCGTCGGCGTTTGTGAAGGTGATAACCTTACCCCAGCTGTAAAAGGTTTCAACCAGTTCGCTGATGACATCGCAAATGCCTTTGTCATCATCAATGATAATGACATCTAAACCATCCGACATATTTCTTCCTCCCATCGATGCTCAGATTTTTACAGCCTGATCTGGCTACAGTGCAGGGCATGTTCGCGGTCGGGGTTCAGAATTCAATATCACCCCGGCGTTCCAGATTGTATTTTTCAATTTTCCGATAGACGGTTGAGACGTTTACACCCAATATTTTGGCTGCTTTGGGGCGGTTACCGCCCGTAATGCGCAACACTTTTTCAATGTGACGCTTTTCGAGTTCCTCTAGCGTCAACAATTCCACGGTTTTGCGCCGCTCCGGGCCTTCATAGGGCAGCAGGTTTAACGTTGCAGCCATCGTCAGGATGTTTGATTTTTCCAGCAATACCGCAGCTGCAATAATGTTCTCCAGCTCGCGCACATTTCCAGGGAAAGAATACTGCATCAGACGTTGCTCCAGATCCGGCGACAGTGAACGGATATCTTTATCGTTTGCCAGGGCATGGGTCTTGAGAAAATGCCGGGCAATCGGTAAAATATCTTTTTTGCGATCCCTGAGTGGCGGTACGTTTATGTTGTACATATTGATGCGGTAATACAGGTCGGCTCGGAATTTACCTTTAAGAATTTCTTCGTTGATGTCTTTGTTCGTGGCGGCAATGATGCGCACATCCACATTGCGAATTTCGGTGCTGCCCAGGCGGTAGAGTTCTCGCTCCTCGATGACGCGCAATAGTTTGCCCTGAAGCGATGGATCCAATTCTGTGATTTCGTCTAAAAACAGGGTGCCGCTGTTGGCGGCTTCGAAAAATCCCATTTTTTCATTCCCGGCATCCGTGTAGGCGCCCTTGGCATGCCCGAAAAATTCGTCTTCAAAAATCGTTTTGCTGAAGGACGCCATGTTGACGGCGTAAAACGGCGCATCGGCACGATTGCTCAATTTATGAATAACGCGCGCCAGCATTTCTTTGCCGGTGCCGGATTCACCGTGGATGACAACGCTGTAATCGGTGCCGGCAACGGCTTCCACCTGATGAAATACCAGGGCCATGGCTTCATCTTCGGCGATGATATTCGCAAATGCCGCCGGGTTCTTCAAATTGGAAAATACTTTCTTGCTGCCAAACTGCGCCAAATCATTCTGAACGTTCACCTTTTCAAGCGTGCGGTTGACAAGCGCGATCAGTTTATCACTGTTCAGCGGCTTGACCAAATAGTCTGAAGCGCCCAGGCTCATGGCTTGCACGGCCGATGCAACGTCATCGATGGCACTGACAATCACGCAGTCGATATCGGGATCTTCTGCTTTGATGATCCGAAGAACCTCCATTCCCGTTAACTGCGGCATCATGAGATCCAGTAAAATCAGTTGAAAATCATATTCGCGAACCAGATCCATGACCCGCTGGCTATCGGAAACCAAAGCGGGCTCCGGCAAACCCGAGCTGACCAGGGTCGCTTTAATGCTTAATAGCAGACCTTCATCATCATCTACGACCAGGACCGGGCTTTTTTTCTGTGGTATTGATTCCATAAACCACTAAAATCATATTTTTTAAGCGTTCAGCGGCAATCGTTCACGAGGCTTGAATGATGCCAGCATTCAGGTGTGCGCAATCTTGATATTGAATGAAATGCACGCATCGCAGAAATGAAAACAATACGAGGACCTTCCGCTACCATTTATGTTAAATTGAAATCTGAAAACAGTCAATGTTTTTCTATGCAAGTGAATTGTAACTTATTAATATTACCATATTTACTGAGCATTTGCAAATTGCAAAAAAGCTGGCGCGTTATCCTTTATTGGTTATTGGTTTTGGCGGTCTTCCATCATTCAATCAGGCGTCAATTTAATACAGTTGAATCACCCAATAAGCATCAATCCAATTAACAAACGAACAACACTGGATAACTAATAACCAATAACAAATAACCAATAACGGTTCTCATCTACCCATAAAGATTCGCTCAATGGTATCTTGCAGGCTTTGCTGCCAGGGTCGGGGGTCGATTCCAAATTGCACTTTCAAGCGGGTGCAGTCCAGAGCGGAATACAGCGGGCGGGGTGCCCGCGTGGGCCATTCGGCAGCTGAAATCGCTTCCACTTGCCTTATCTGGAAGGCGGCATATGGGGTGGCCAGTTCGATAATTTTTTCTGCCAAGGCATGCCAGCTCGTAATGCCGGCGCCGCAGTAATGGTAAGTTCCCCATGCCGATTTTTCAGAAGTGCCAATTTTGCGGGCAATGATCAGTGTTGCTGCGGCAAGGTCTGCCGCACTGGTCGGTGAACCCAGCTGATCGGCCACAACTTTCAGCGTTTTTTTTTCGGCGGCCAGTTTCAGGATGGTATTAACAAAATTATGGCCGTAAACGCTGTAAAGCCAGGATGTGCGCACAATGATGTGTTCGGGCAATGCGGATCGGACAGCGGCTTCACCCTTGGCTTTGCTCTGGCCATAAATTCCCAGAGGAGCGATCGGATCACTTTCCCGGTAGGGCCGATCTGAAGTGCCGTCAAAAACATAATCGGTCGAGATATGAATGAGCGCAAGACGGTGATCAGCACAATATCGGGCCAGGTAAGCCGGCCCGTCTGTGTTAACGGCATGCGCCCGATCCGGCTCATCTTCAGCCCGGTCTACATTTGTGTATGCCGCGGCGTTAATCACCACAGCGGGTGACCGGTTGGCCAGAACCTGTTTGATGCGGTTTTTATTTGTAATATCGAGTTGTTGGCGATCAAACGGGTGCACGTCAAAACCAGTGCTTTTCGCCTGGCGAGTCAGTTCGCGGCCCAGCTGTCCGTTTGCGCCCGTTATGATGATGTTCATGGTGAAGTCAGCGGGTTGTAAAGTTTTTCGGAAGGAATCTCACCCAAAACCGGTAAAGCGGCGTCCTTTTCAGAAACAATCGGATGTGCAATGGGCCAAGCAATCGCAAGGGCCGGATCCGACCACAGAATTCCGCCTTCATCATCCGGGTCGTAAAAATCGGAACATTTATAAAAAACATGGGCGCCTTCGCTCAGCACGCAGAATCCATGGGCACAACCGGGTGGAATATACACCTGCCGTTTATTATGCTCCGAGAGATGGACACTGACCCAGCGGCCGAAGGTGGGTGAGGTGCGGCGGATATCCACCGCCACGTCAAATATTTCGCCACGAATCACCCGGACCAGTTTTGCCTGGGGACGGGTAACCTGAAAATGCAGTCCTCTGAGGGCGTCTTTGATCGAGAAAGACAAATTATCCTGCACAAAGACATCGCCAAGCCCGGCGGCTTCAAAGCGACGACCATGGTAGGTTTCCAGAAAATATCCGCGATCATCCTCAAACACTTGGGGTTCGATAATGAAAACATCCTGAATTTCGGTTGAACTGAGGCGCATAGCAACTCCGCGGGATTCAAAACCGGCCAACACGTTGTTGAGGCTTAGCTTTTATCGTCAGTTTCATGTTACGCCATTTTCGGTGAGCACGCAATACCTGTATGAATCAGCGCCTGGCGGTAATTCATTTAAAAGTCCTGACCGTTATCGATTTTTTCCAGCATATCCAAAATGCGTCGTCGCGCTTTCATTTCATGCAGCCATTCGGGGGGTATGGCGTCCTGGCCCAGGTAGGCGCCCAGCACCATCCCCACGAGCAAGCCCCGGCCGGCAGAGTCACCGCCGGCCATTGCGTTTTCAACCAAAGCAGTCTTTAGATCGGTTTCATATTTAGCGATGAGATGGATGACGCCCGGAAAGGCCGCCGGTATCTCACACATCTGACCAAAATCCGAGATCGCCAGGCGGCTGTTTTGCGCCACGCTGGACAGTCCCGCCTGAATCCATTCACGAACGGTTCTCGAATATTGAACCTCTTCGCGGGTCTGCTCAATGGCTGCTGTCGGAGCAGCGCCGGCCAGAATCCGGAAGGCGATGGTGGCAAAAAAAGCGGCGCTTTCAATCACCGCTCCATGATTATGGGTAAAAGCCGTTTGCGCCCTGGCACCGGCGATCAGGGCCGGCAGGTCATTGCGATACAAGTAAACCAGCGGGGCAATGCGGGATGCGCCGGCAAGATCATCGGAACCGGATCCGGATTCAGAAGGTGATTTTCCCGCTGCCAGGTTTTCGAGAGTTCCTTTGGTTGCCCCGTCGACATATCCGTCGTAGCTCGCAAACAGCTTCTGCCAGCGGTCTGAAAAATCGGACACATCAAACCGATTGCACTCAGAAACGGATTCCAGTAAAATCAAAGCTTGATCGCCGTAATGGGTGAATTCGCCAAGATCCTTGGTCGGATGGTAAGTGGGACGCTCGGGTTTTATAAAACGCTCAACCCGGCCGAATTTTTTGTCAATCACACCGGTATTATATATCCAATGGACGCCCAGTGCTAAAGAATCGGCGGCAAAAGATGCCAGAACCATTGCTTTTGGCTTAGTGTGCATGGCGATCCTCCTTTAATCCGGATGAATGTCTAACAGATGGGAATGAAACCAGTTTGTCAGGCTGTCAGTGATATGATCGGCCGCGGGGTTTTCCAGCCGTATCAGGACATGTCGTATTTTCCGGCAAGCTTCTGCAATTCTGATACATATTGCTTATGATAGATCAGACCCATTTGGCCCTCAAAATCATTTAATAAAAATTCAATGTGCGGTCGGATATCGATTCCCGCTGAATTAAATTTTTCGTCATTGGCTTTATCAAGGATCAGCACCGAATAATAAGTTGTTAAAATTCGGATCTTTGAATCCCTGCGCAGCAGATAACTTCTGCCCGCCAGCGTATTCAGGAAAAATCCGGCATAGGCATACATTGTCTGTAACGATGGCTGGCCGCTTACGCTGATATCACCCGCTTCATAAGTGGTCCAGCGGTAAAACGTCTGCATGGCTGACTCAAGGATTTCACCCTCATTCTGCAACACATCGCGTACCAGGTTCACCCTTTTTTTCCCTAAAATTCGAAAAAAATGCGCCATATTGCGATATAAATTGTAAAGGGAGGAGGTCTCATCGGTGATGCTGGGCAGATTTGCTGACATTTGTTTCAATACCACCTGAAACTGCCCATAGGTGCCGTCTTTAAAGCCATAGGCCCGTACGTAGTCCTGTTCGTCAAGATAGGTGAAAAAGGCTTTGATTTGCTGTTCGATTTCCTCGAATGCAAGGGGTTCTTCTTCTTTTACAGCGGCTGAATCGGACCCAAAGACCTCTTTGAGTTTTCCCTCCGGAATGGTTTCCCCCTTTATGGAGGCCATTTCTTCTTCCAGCCCCGTGACTTTTTCCATCAATTCCTTGGTTCGTTTTTCCCATGCCACCCGTTCGTTCCGCTTGGCTGCTTCGATACTTTCCTTGTGCCAGCTGCTGAACAGATTATAACCGAAATATGCGGCGATTGCGATTATGGCGACAACGAGGCCTACTTTGATGGCTTTGTCCATTATGAGTTTAGTCCCTTTGTGTGAAAAATATATGGAAATGACGCCTGGTGCCCCCGGCAGGAATCGAACCTGCGGCACATGGATTAGGAATCCATTGCTCTATCCACTGAGCTACGGGGGCTGATGATTGCCGAAACGACAAATATGATACTCGCATAGCAAATCAAATTCCAGATTACAAGAACCTTGTCGGCATTATAGCGATTGTCGAAAAAACGTTCCGTTTGCGGATGTTTTTTTTGCTACAACCGCTTATGCCGCCATCCTTTTATTCGGATTATTCGGAACGTATTTATGACAAGCGGTATAACCGCCTGACGATAGAATTGATTGAGCCGCCAAGCACATGGGTAGGCGCGCTGGCAGCCCTGCATTTTTTTATCGCTCGGCAGCCGAACATGTGAGCGTATCAGGCGGATCGATCTGTTGTCCCTTTCCAAAGAAGGTTGCTAAGGACAGAGCCTCTATGATATATTTATACCTTAATCATTTTAGCTGTTTACAAAACGGAAGAAGTATGTCCTTGAACCTATCCGAGGACCTATACGAATGGAGATTTTCTGATGCACCTTCGTAAACGTGTACTGGTGACCGGCGGGGCCGGGTTTCTGGGTTCATTTCTGTGTGAACGCCTTTTGAAAGAGAATTGCGATGTGGTGTGTGTCGATAATTTTTATACCGGCACCAAACGCAATATTATCCAGCTGTTGGGCAACCCTTACTTTGAACTGGTGCGGCATGACATCACCTTTCCGCTTTATCTGGAAGTCGATGAAATCTTTAATTTTGCCTGTCCGGCATCTCCGATTCACTACCAAAACGATCCGGTCCAGACCACCAAAGTCAATGTCCACGGGTCCATCAATATGCTCGGACTGGCCAAGCGCACGCAAGCCAAAATTTTGCAGGCGTCTACCTCCGAAGTCTACGGTAACCCCACCGTTCACCCCCAGACAGAGGATTATTGGGGCAACGTGAATTGCGTTGGCATTCGGTCTTGCTATGATGAAGGTAAGCGATGTGCCGAAACGCTTTTTTTTGATTATTATCGCCAGCACAACCTCGATATTCGGGTCGTCCGGATTTTCAACACCTACGGGCCCCGCATGCACCCCAATGACGGTCGGGTGGTCAGCAATTTTATTTTGCAGGCCCTTCGGAATAAAGATATTACGGTTTACGGTGACGGGCGCCAAACGCGATCTTTCTGCTATGTTGATGATATGATCGAAGGTGTCATCCGAATGATGGATGCCCCCGATGGATTTACCGGACCGGTGAATTTAGGTAATCCGGAAGAGTTTACGATTCTCGAGCTGGCCGAAATGATTATAGCGCTCACGCGGTCCGATTCGAAGATTGTTTTTAAGCCCCTTCCTCAGGACGACCCCCTGCAGCGCAAACCGAACATCGGGTTGGCCAAAACAAAATTAAATTGGGAACCGCAGGTACAATTAGCGGCAGGGCTGAAACAGACCATCGATTACTTCAGGGCCCTGATATGAAAATCACAAACCGGCAAGCATCTGGTAGGAGACCTTGATGAAACGTGCATTGATAACCGGAATTACCGGTCAGGACGGTGCCTATCTGGCCGAATTCCTGTTGAACAAAAATTATGAGGTCCACGGGATCAAACGTCGGGCTTCTTCTTTTAATACGGCACGGGTGGATCATTTATACCAAGATCCCCATGATGAGGACGTGCGCTTTTTTATGCATTATGGGGATCTGACCGACGCCACCAACCTGATTCGCATCATCCAGGAAGTCCAGCCGGATGAAATCTATAACCTGGCGGCGCAGAGCCATGTGATGGTTTCTTTTGAGACACCGGAATATACCGCCAACGCAGACGCCCTCGGCACGTTGCGGTTGCTGGAGGCGATCCGTATCCTGGACCGGATCGATAAGACGCGCTTTTACCAGGCTTCGACCTCCGAGCTCTACGGACGGGTCAAAGAGACACCCCAAACCGAAACCACTCCGTTTTATCCCCGTTCCCCCTATGGCGTGGCCAAACTTTATGCATATTGGATTACGATTAATTACCGCGAAGCATACGGCATGTATGCCTGCAACGGTATATTGTTCAACCACGAATCCCCTATTCGGGGTGAAACCTTTGTTTCGCGCAAAATTACGCGTGCCATGGCGCGTATTAGCAAAGGCTTGCAGAAAAAGCTTTACATCGGTAATCTTGACGCGCGCCGGGATTGGGGCCACGCCAGAGATTATGTCGAAATGCAATGGTTGATGCTTCAGCAGGATCAGCCCGATGACTACGTGATCTCAACCGGCGAGCAGCATTCGGTGCGAGAATTCATTGAAATGGCGGCCAAAGCTGCCGGCATTTCCATTCGTTGGGAAGGGCGGGGGCTTGACGAAAAAGGGATTGATGCCAACAGCGGAGATGAGCTGGTCTGCATTGACCCCCGCTATTTTCGTCCGACCGAAGTGGACACCCTGCTGGGCGACAGTTCCAAAGCCCGAAGGCAGCTGGGCTGGGTACCCAAAACCACCTTTTCGGAATTGGTCAAAGAAATGGTGGCCATGGACCTGTTGGAGGCTGAAAAAGACGAGCTGTGCCTGCAGGAGGGCTTTCAAACGTTCAAGCAGTCTGAATAGGTCTGTCGCGAACAATAAGGGCGATGAACACAGATGAATGACGCCATAGCGACTATTGCCGGTTCCGAGAAGCAGCCCGGAGCACTTCCCCGGGATGCGCGTATCTTTTTGGCCGGACATCAGGGCATGGTCGGCTCTGCGATCTACCGCTGTTTGAAAGCGCAGCAGTATACGAACATTATCACACGGCCCCATCAGGAATTGGATCTTGTCGATCAAGCCGCGGTGCGCCAATTTTTTGCAGGTGAAAAAATGGATGCGGTTATTTTGGCCGCCGCCAGGGTCGGCGGTATTCAGGCCAACAACACCTATCGGGCCGAGTTTATTTTTGAAAATATCATGATCCAGACCAATGTCATTCACGAGGCCTATCGGTCCGGTGTCAAGCGCTTGCTGTTTCTGGGTAGTTCCTGCATATATCCGAAATATGCTGAACAGCCCATGCGCGAAGAGCAACTTTTAACCGGTGTTCTGGAGTCCACCAACGAGCCCTATGCCATTGCCAAAATTGCCGGCATTAAGTTGTGTGAATCCTACAATCGTCAGTACGGCACCCATTACCGTTCGATCATGCCCACCAATCTATACGGGCCCAATGATAATTTTGACTTGGAAAACTCGCATGTCTTGCCGGCCATGATCCGCAAGTTTCATTTAGGCAAACTTGCATCTCAGAAAAACTGGCAGCAAATAAAAAAGGACGAAGATGTTTACGGGCCTATTTCGCCTGATTTTAAAGAAAGATTAAAGGCGATTGCAGAGGCAAAGCCCGATAGCTCCGGTCTGCCACCCGCCATTGAACTATGGGGGAGCGGTCGACCGAAACGCGAATTTTTGCATGTCGATGATCTGGCAGCTGCCTGCTTGTTTGTGAATAATTTGGCTGATGACGTTTATGCATCGGGTTGTGCATCATCAGATTTGCAGACACGCTCGACCGCACAGAGGATACCCGCGGATTCGGAAGAATCTGATCTCGCCGATCGAAACCGGGTGTCCCACATCAATGTGGGCAGTGGTAAAGATATTCGTATCGCCGAGCTGGCTCAAATCATCCAGGCGGTTGTCGGCTATGAAGGCGCCGTCCGCTGGAACACTGCCAAACCGGACGGTACCCCGCGGAAATTGCTGGATATCACCCGCATAACGCAACTGGGATGGACACCCCGCGTCGGTCTGAATGAAGGCATAAAACGAACCTATAGCTGGTATTTGGCGCGATCGGGATTAGCTTAAAGCTGGGGGGAACACTGCCCATCAATGCAAGATATTTTAACGGCGCCAGCCGCGACTGGATCCGGATATTTCCGGCGACGACCGCTCAGAGGGTTTTTTCCCGAGGTCTGATAATGATGTTATCTGAGTGCGCGGCAGCCTGAACGTGAACCGCTCGAAAAGATCGGTGCGGTCAAGTGGGTCAACCTTAAGAAAAGGAGGATAAATGCAGATTATTGATGCCCGGAAAACGATACAAATTCTATTTGTCGGACTTATGGTGGTAATGCTTATGGCAGTCGCTGGTTGTGCATCCAATAAAAAGGATAAGACGGTTACGGCACCGTCGGTTGAAGGCTCCGGGGTCCCGGCTTTATACTATGATTTTGGCGATGTTCTGGTTCCCAGGGAGCTCAAGGTCGATAAAAAATCTTCGTTTATCTATCAAACCGAGGGTTTCTCTGCCGGTGTTCTGGTCCTAAAGGGCCGGATTGACTCCAGCTCTTTGATTTCGTTTTTTGATAGAAACATGGCCAAGGACAACTGGCAGATGATCAGCTCATTTAAATCTGATCGGACCATGTTGCTGTTTCAAAAAGCGCACCGCTGGTGCGTGATGAATATCAATGATGAAACCTTTAATACCTATGTCGAAATCTGGGTGGCCCCGACGACGAAAGGCAGCGCATCCGGTTTGCTGGAATAAAAAACGGATCATCTTGCCAAAACTTAAGGGCCGGCACGGCGCTTGGCGCTGAGGGGCCTTTGCGGGTAAAAAATGCAATCATGACGAACGTATCCTATCAAAACAAAAACATGATTCTGGGTGTCAGCGGCGGCATTGCGGCCTACAAAAGCGTGGAGATTCTCAGACGTTTAATCCAGGCCGGAGCCAGCGTGCGGGTCATTATGACCCGAAGTGCCCAATGGTTTGTGGGGGCGCTAACCTTTGAAGCCCTTTCGGGTCAACCGGTTTTCAAAGATATGTTTGCCGATGACCATGAGGCTTCGATTCGGCACATTGATTGGGCTCAGGCGGCCGATGGGGTCATCATCGCACCGGCTACCGCCAATACGATTGGAAAACTGGCCCACGGTATTGCCGATGACCCCCTGAGCACGTTTATGCTGGCCGTAACGGCCCCGGTGCTGATTTGCCCGTCAATGAACAGCCACATGTACGCAAGCAAAGCGGTTCAGCGAAATCTTGACACTCTCAGGTCTGATGGATATTTTGTATTAGATCCCGGATCCGGCGAGCTTGCTTGCGGCACCACCGGCCCGGGAAGACTCCCCGAACCAGACGTCATTGTTGATCGATTTCTCGGTTGCTTTGCACCCGGTGACCTGGCCGGAAAGAAAATCGTCGTCACTGCCGGTCCCACCATCGAACCCATTGATCCGGTCAGATTCATCAGCAACCCTTCATCCGGAAAAATGGGTTATGCCATTGCCCGGGCAGCAGCGCAGCGGGGTGCTGACGTTGTCCTCATTACCGGCCCCACGCATCTGCCAGACCCGGTTAATGTGAGCATGATACGGATTCGCACAACGGCTGAAATGGCCAAGGCCGTATTTCAAGAGTTTGAAAGTGCAGATGTGGTTGTCAAAGCAGCAGCCGTTTCAGATTACAGACCGCAGCAGAGTGTCGATCATAAGATTAAAAAAGGCAAGAACGAATGGGTCCTGCCGCTCAAACAGAACCAAGATATCCTGCGGACCCTGGGCCGAAAAAGGACACACCAGGTGCTGGTTGGCTTCGCGGCCGAAACCAGAGATCTGGAACGAAGCGCCACTCAAAAACTGGCTGAAAAAAAACTGGATATCATCGTCGGCAACCTGGTGGGGTCTCCTGATTCCGGTTTTGCAGCCGATACCAACACGGTTACGTTTTTCTTTAAAGACGGTACCAAAGAAGTATTGCCATCAATGGAAAAACAGGCGGTTGCGCATATCCTGCTGGACCGGATTGTTGAAAAAGCGCTGCCGGCTGCAACCAAATAAAAAGGACTCGAAACGATTAGCTCTGGGTTGTCGTGGCCTCAAGATTTCAAATAATTGAATCGATCGATGCGCTGAGCCATTCCCTTCAGCGGCTCTCCCGAAGCGGACTTCGTGGATTTGATTGCCATCCCGACAGTCTTGCAAAACTGTCTGCCTGGGGTGCACCGCCGCAAAAGCAGCGTGAAACCCTGACGGATATTCGCGTGGAATTGGGCGATTGCCGGCGTTGCAGGCTTGCACAGCATCGCCGTAACATTGTCTTCGGTTCCGGCAGTCCAACAGCAAAACTCGTATTTGTGGGCGAGGGGCCGGGCCTTGATGAAGATCAACAGGCTGAGCCATTTGTGGGACCGGCCGGGCAGCTGCTGACCAAAATCATCGGCGCCATAAATCTTTCCCGTGACCAAGTTTATATAACCAATATCGTTAAATGCCGCCCGCCCCGTAACCGCAATCCGCGACCTGATGAGATTCAGATCTGTTTTCCTTTCCTGGACCGACAGATCGACGTCATTGAGCCGATTTTTATCTGCGCACTGGGATCGGTTGCGGCGCAAACACTCTTGAATACACCCGAACCGATATCCAAACTAAGAGGTCGATTTTACGACTACAGGGGGGTCAGGCTGCTGCCAACTTACCACCCGGCTTATTTACTCCGCAATGCCGAAAAGAAAAGGGCGGTTTGGGAAGATATGAAAATGCTCATGAAGGAATATCCCTATGAAGCCTAAAGCGACGATCGTCATCCTGTTATCCTTATGTGCGCTGCTTTTTGCGAGTGGCGCCTGGGCTGCCGAGGGAGACGTTTATGTTGTCGTCATCAATGATGCCATAAGCCCGGGGGTTGCTGAATATATCAACAACAGCATCGAGCAGGCTGAAAACGAAGAAGCGGCCTGCCTGATTATAGAGTTAGATACCCCCGGTGGTCTGGCCGAATCCATGCGGTTGATCATCAAAGACATCCTGGGCAGCAGTGTGCCGATTGTGGTTTTCGTGGCCCCGCGCGGTGCCCGGGCCGCTTCAGCCGGCGTGATGATTACGATGGCTGCAGATGTGGCGGCGATGGCTCCCGGGACGAATATCGGTGCGGCCCATCCGGTCGGAGCAGGGGGCAAGGACATCAGCGGGAAAATGTCGGAAAAGGTGATCAATGATATGGTGGCCCATGCCAAGAGTGTTGCCGAAAAGCGCGGGCGCAATCAAGAATGGGTGGAACAGGCCATTCGAGAGAGTGTGTCGGTCACCGAAACCGAAGCCCTCAAAGAGAATATCATCGATCTGATCGCCGAAGACACCGATGATCTGATACGCCAGCTGAATGGCCGTAAGATTGCCGACAAAGGCGAATTAAAACTGGATAAGGCCCAGAAAGTCATCGTTGAACCCTCGCTGCGAACCAATATTTTGAAGACCATCAGCAACCCCAATATTGCCTATATTTTGCTGATGATTGGATTGGCCGGACTTTATTTTGAGCTGTCCCATCCGGGTGCGATTTTCCCCGGCGTGATCGGCGGGATATCGCTGATCCTGGCATTTTTTGCACTGCAGACCCTGCCGGTTAATTATGCCGGTATGCTGCTTATCGCTCTGGCCATCATATTGTTCATTATGGAGATGAAAATCGCCAGCTACGGACTTTTAAGCGTGGCCGGTGTTCTCTCATTGCTTTTGGGTTCGTTGATGATGTTTAAAAACACCGGTCCGGATATGGGTTTGTCGCTGAAGGTCTTGTTGCCGACCATTATCCTAATATCCGGTTTTTTCGTATTTGTGGCCGGGCTGGTATTTCGGGACCAGATGTCCAAACCCAAGACCGGCACCAAAGGCCTTGTCGGTGAAATCGGCATTGTCAAAAAAGCCCTGGCACCCGAAGGCAAAGTATTTGTTCATGGAGAATTATGGCATGCCAGGGCACAAGCAGAAATAGATGTAAATCAGAAAGTTCGGGTGATCAACGTGGTTAACTTGATGCTGGAAGTTGAACTGGTGGATGAACCTTCCAGCGGATAGGACGCCGACGCGTTGCCGGATTGTATCAATATTCTGATCAATTTGTGTTTGTCATCCGTTGGAGCGCGGGCATGGCACTGTTGCCGCCCATCAACCTTTCCGCCAAAAAAAGGAGGATAGCATGAGTCTTTTTACCCCAGTTGCCATTCTTGTTCTGGTCATTTTTTTTCTATCGGCAGCGTTGCGGATTTTGAACGAATATGAGCGCGGCGTGATATTCAGGCTGGGGCGCGTCATCGCTGCCAAAGGGCCGGGGCTCATCATTTTGATTCCGCTGGTGGACAAAATGGTCAAGGTCAGTCTGCGTCTGGTGGCCATGGATGTGGACCCACAGGATGTGATCACCAGAGACAACGTTTCGGTTAAGGTCAATGCCGTCATCTATTTTAGGGTGATCGATCCCATCAAGGCGATTGTGGAAGTTGAAAATTATAGCTATGCCATGTCACAGCTGGCGCAGACCACTTTGAGGAGTGTTTGCGGGCAGTCTGAACTGGACGACCTGCTGGCCGAACGAGAAAAAATTAATACCGAACTGCAGGAAATTCTGGATACCCATACCGATCCATGGGGCATTAAAGTGGCCACGGTTGAACTGAAACACATCGATTTGCCCAGCGAAATGCAGCGGGCAATTGCCCGCCAGGCGGAGGCCGAGCGGGAAAGACGCGCCAAGGTGATTAATGCCGAGGGTGAATATCAAGCGGCCACCAAATTGGCAGAGGCCTCCGAAATTATCGAAAAACACCCCACAGCCCTGCAACTGCGGTATCTGCAAACCATGAATGAAATGTCAACCGAAAGTAATTCGACAATGATCTTTCCCATTCCCATCGAGCTTTTCAAGCCCTTCACTCGCTTATTTGAGAAGATGGATAAAGAATAAATGATTGAACTTATCGGCTTGTTTTGATATCAGGAAATTTTAGTTTTATCATCAATTGGCAAAATTGATTGTACCTGCGTCGACGATAGGCGGAGGCTTTACAGCCTCCGCTTGTGCTTTCAAACAACGAAATAAGGAGATATGAGCAAATGGCTGAGAACTCTGAAGAAACAACTCAGAAATCCGGGAAGGCCGCAGAGACCAGCGAAGAACAGCAAGCGGCAAATGCAAAAGCAGACAATACCACCGAAGGCGCCGGGGACGATGGTGCTCCTGCCGAAGACACGGGTGAAACCACAGCGGAAAAGTCCGCCAAGTCGCCAGAGAAGCCATCAGCGGCTAAAGATAAGCCCCTGGAAAAGATGACGGTCAAAGACCTGCGCGAAATCGCCAAAGACATACCGGGAATAACCGGTGTGCATGCCATGAAAAAAGATGCCTTAATAACCGAAATCAAAGCCGCCAAAGGCATCAAAGATGAACCGGTGAAAAAAGCGAGTAGCAGTGCGCGGGAATTGAAGTTGCAAATTAAAGCTTTGAAAGCAGAGCGCCGGGCCGCGCTGGAGGCCAAGGATAAGAAAAAAGCCACCATTTTCAGGCGGCGCATTTCCAGACTGAAAAAGAAAACCCGTAAGGTTGCCGCCTAAAGAGACAGTTATTTGTTATTGGTTAATCGTTATTGGCAATACGGATGCCTTCAACGTCGAGATCTTCTGGTGCTTTACAAACCTTCCAGGCGGCCTTTCTTTTTGCCAACAATCCAATATGCCAGGTTATCATACGAATAACCAATAACGAATTTTATAACCCATAAGGAATAACCAATAACGAACAACGAATAACGTCCAACATGAAAATCGATCCCGCTTCAGTTGCTTTTGACATAGATGGCGTGGTGGCCGATACGATGACGCTCTTTTTGGATATCGCCCGGCAAGAGCATGACATCAACAGCATCACTTATGCGGACATCACCTGTTATAATCTGGCAGAGTGTCTGGATATTGATCCAAAGACCATCGATGCTGTCGTCACCCGTATTTTGGATGGGAACTACAATGCACCTTTGAATCCGATTGCAGGGGCCCCTGCCGTTTTGTTTGAGCTGGGAAGTCGATTTGGACCCGTTGTCTTTGTGACCGCGCGCCCCTACGCGGGACCTCTGGAGGATTGGATCAGCCAAGCGCTGCACCTGGATTCGGCCTGGATCGAGATCATTGCGACGGGTTCGCATGAGGCCAAAGTCGGCATTTTGCAGCAGCGCCAAATTCAATATTTTGTCGACGATCGACTCGAAACCTGTTTTCTGCTTGAGGCGGCCGGCATCCAACCGATTCTATTTAAGCAGCCCTGGAATCGCGAGCCCCACAGCTTTTTTGAAGTGGGCTCCTGGTTTGAGTTAGAAAAACTTCTTGCACTTTAGAAAAGAAACGCCTTATGCAATCCCATCCGGCAAATCCGCTGGTCGAGTCGTTTATCGAGTCCCTTGTCACCGAAAAAGGGTATTCAGACCATACCTGCCGTGCATACCGCAAGGATCTTAACGATTTTTTTGCATTTGCGGCCGACTCCCTCCGGTCCCGCAAACCTTCTCATGAACGCCCTTTGCGTGTGGCTCTTGAGCAGATTGACGGAATTATGATCAGAGGGTATCTGGGTTTTTTGCACCGCTCAAATAAAAAAACAACCATTGCCCGCAAGCTTTCCGCCATTCGATCCTTTTTCAAGTATCTGGAAAAGAAAGGGCGAATTTCCGAAAATCCGGCGCAGCATGTCATGACACCCAAGCAGGATAAAACCATTCCGGTTTATCTCTCGGTGGATGAAATGTTTCGACTGCTGGATTCGATCCGGGCCGACACGCTGCTGGATTTAAGGAATCGTGCGATTTTTGAAACCCTGTACTCCAGTGGCATTCGCGTTTCCGAGCTGACTCAGATGAATTTGGCGGATGTGGATTTTGAAGGAGCCGTGATCCGGGTGCTGGGCAAGGGCAACCGGCAGCGAATGGTACCCATGGGCCAGAAAGCTTTAGCTGCCATAAAGGCTTATCGGCAACGGCTGCCCAAGAAAAGCGGTTTGCAAGCGCC
>WOR8_10003825_pt1 | contig 19826 bp, 23 predicted proteins | sample DeeMarSeWOR38_10_FD_19890 | JGI IMG/M metagenome (IMG submission 19890)
GGGACGGATTTGGTGGAGCTAGGCGGGATCGAACCGCCGACCTCTTGCATGCCATGCAAGCGCTCTCCCAGCTGAGCTATAGCCCCGAAAACGAATCGCGCAATTTACGTGAACCGGGTGTACCTGTCAAGCATATTTCGGCCGAGAATAGCGGCTTACTCCTTGTAAAGCATGAATAATTCTCACAGGGCACATCAGCCCGCCTTTTGCTGCTGCTCGATTTTCGCCCAGGAGTCGCGCAGTGTCACCGTCCTGTTGAAAACCAGATGGTCCCCCTTCGACAGCACCGGATCCAAACAGAAATAGCCCTCGCGCTCGAACTGGTAACGCTCGCCCGGACTGGCGCCGGCCAGCTCCGGCTCGACAATGCACCCTGTCAGGGTCCGCAGTGAGTCCGGATTCAGATGTTCCCGGTAATTCCTGCCGTCCTTCGCATTGTCCGGCGCCGGGTGGCTGAACAGACGGTCGTACAGGCGCACTTCCGCCGCCACGCCGTATCTGGCAGATACCCAGTGGATTACACCCTTCACCTTGCGGCCCTCCGGATTTGCACCAAGCGTTGCCGCATCATAACTGCAGTGCAGCTCAACGACCTCACCCTGGTTGTTCTTGATAACCTCGTCGCAGCGTATTACGTAGGCATTACGCAGCCGCACCTCGCCACCACTGACCAGGCGCTTGAACTTCTTCGGCGCCTCCTCGCGGAAATCCTCCCGGTCGATATAGAGTTCCCTGGTAAATCGCAGACTGCGCATACCCATACTCTCATTCTGCGGGTGGTTCGCTGCCTGCACGTCCTCTTCGCCGCCTTCAGGATAGTTGGTAATAATCACCTTCAGCGGATGCAACACCGCCATGCGACGAGGCGCATGCACATTCAGGTCTTCACGGATACTGTTCTCCAGCACGCCCATTTCAACCGTGTTTTCCGATTTACTGACGCCAATACGTTCGCAAAAATCACGCAGTGAGGCCGGCGTGAAACCACGCCGCCGCAGCCCTGCAATGGTCGGCATCCGCGGGTCATCCCAGCCCTCGACATAGCCGTCGTCAACCAGTTCGGTTAACTTGCGTTTGCTCATCAGGGTGTATTCAAGATTAAGGCGGGAAAACTCGATTTGCCTGGGCCGGCAGGGAACCGACACATGCTCAAGCACCCAGTCATAAAGCGGACGGTGGTCCTCGAACTCGAGCGTACAGATAGAATGCGTGATCCCTTCCAGCGCATCCGATATGGGATGGGTGAAGTCATACATCGGATAGATGCACCAGGCCTCACCCGTCTGGTGGTGAATCACGCCGTGACGTATCCGGTAAAGGGTGGGATCGCGCAGATTCATGTTTGGCGACCCCATGTCAATCCTCGCACGCAGCACACGCTCGCCGTCCTCGAAATCACCGGCACGCATACGCCTGAACAGGTCCAGGTTTTCATCGATACCACGCTCCCGGTACGGGCTGTCCTTCCCCGGCTCGGTCAGCGAGCCACGATAGCTGCGTATCTCATCTGCCGTGAGGTCACACACATAGGCGAGTTCCTTTTCGATAAGCTCGACCGCAAAGGCATAGAGTTGCTCGAAATAATCCGAGGCATAGAACAGCCGCCCCCCCCAGTCATACCCCAGCCAGCGCACATCCTCTTCGATCGCCTTGACGAACTCTATGTTTTCCTTGTGCGGGTTGGTGTCATCGAAGCGCAAGTTACAACTGCCATGGTAGTCGACTGCAATCCCGAAATTCAGGCAGATAGACTTGGCATGACCGATATGAAGGTAACCGTTGGGCTCCGGCGGAAAACGGGTTGCCACCCTGCCATCGTGCTTGTTGGCCTGAATATCCTGCTCGATGATCTGCCGTATGAAATTACCCGGCAACCTGGTCGGCGCGTCGTTCATGATGCACTCTCATCCATGCGGTTCTGTATAAATTCCAGCGCCCTGTCGATACGGCGCAGGCAGGCCTCCCTGCCGACAAGGTGCAGCGTGACATCAATACCGGGCGATGCCGCACGGCCAACAACGGCAACCCGCAACGGCTGCGCCACCTTACCCATTTTCATGTCCAGCGCCTCGGCAACATCGACCACGGCCTGATGCAAGGCCTCCGGCTGCCAGTCGCCAAGTGTTTCCAGTGCTGCCCGCATATGCTGTAGCGGCTCATGGGCTGCCGGGCGCAGGTGTTTCTTCGCCGCTGCTTCATCATATTCCTCGAAATCCTTGTAAAAAAACGCGCTGATTTTAGCCATTTCGACCAGGGACTGTGCGCGTTCCTGCTGGGCGACAACCACATCCACCAGCGGCGGATCAACAGAGGGGTCTATACCCAGATCACCCATGTGCGGACTCAACAGACGGGCAATGCGGGCCGGATCATCGTTCTTGATGTAGTGCTGATTGAGCCATAGCAGCTTGTCAGTATTGAACGACGATGCGGCACGGTTGACGTCAGCGATATCAAACAGCTCTATCATGTCATCCACCGGAAATATTTCCCGGTCGCCATGCGACCAGCCGAGTCTCACGAGATAGTTCAGCAGCGCCTCCGGCAGGATACCCAGCTTGCGGTATTCCATTACGCTGACGGCACCATGTCGTTTCGACAGCCTGGCACCGTCATCACCAAGAATCATCGGCACGTGAGCATATTCCGGTGGCTCCTTGCCAAGGGCCTGCAGTATGTTGATCTGCCGTGGCGTGTTATTGAGATGGTCATCGCCACGGATGACCGTCGTAATATCCATATCGAGGTCATCAACCACCACGGTCAGGTTATAGGTGGGGGAACCATCCGTACGCCGAATGATCAGGTCATCCAGCTCATTGTTATGAAAGACGACCTTCCCACGCACCAGATCATTCACCAGGATGTTGCCGCCATCGGGATTCCGGAACCGCACCACGTGCGGGCTACCGGCGTCGATCTCGCGGCTGCGGCAGTGGCCGTCATAGCGCGGTTTTTCCTTGCGCTGCATCTGCCCTTCCCGAAGCTTATCAAGACGTTCCTGTGAACAGTCGCAGCGGTAGGCCAGGCCATCGTCGAGCAGCTGCCGGATGATCTCATTGTAACGATCGAAGCGCTCTGTCTGGTATAGAGGTCCCTCGTCGTACTCGAGTCCGAGCCAGGTCATGCCCTCGAGAATGGCATTGATGGATTCCGCGGTTGAACGCTGCAAATCGGTGTCCTCGATACGCAGGACAAACTTGCCGCCATGCTTGCGGGCATGTAACCAGGAAAACAGCGCAGTACGTGCCCCGCCAACGTGAAGGTAACCGGTCGGGCTTGGGGCAAAACGGGTTTTTACTGTCATGCTGGTCTGTAATCAGGTGGCTAGTCGGAAGCACGGGATTATATACCGTCATGCCAATAAGGCCATGCAAAATCACCGGTACCGCCCCTGCACAGAATGTCGGGTGTCGTCAGGCTGATACCGCAGCCGGCCGGCATTCGGCGACATACGCTGACAGGACCTCATAGAGCTGGCCAAGTTCAACCGGCTTGGTCAGAAACGACCACACCCCCAGATGCTCGCATTCCTGCCGGATATCCGCGGTCGCATCACCGGTAATAATGACAACCGGTACCCGCTCTGCCGGGCTGCTGCACCGGTGATATTCCCTGATAACATCCAGCCCGGACATTCCAGGCATCTGGATGTCCAGCATAATCATATCCGGCTGGCAGGCACTGACCATCTCAAGGGCGCTGGGGCCGGATGAGGCCATACTGAAATCAACAGACAGCAAGTCCAGCATGCCGGACAGTACCTGCCGATTGATCTCGCTGTCTTCCGCAACCAGCACACGCAGAGGCCTGCCGGGATAGATCTGCAACGCTGCAGCGTCATACTGTATTTTCTCATTATCCCAGACAACTGAACCCCTGGCGGGCAGGGCCAAGGGAATCCGGAACCAGAAGCAACTACCCTTGCCAAATGTGCTCTCCACGCCAATTTCGCCACCCATCAATTCGACCAGGTGTCTGGCGATCGCCGTACCAAGGCCGGTCCCGCCATACCGGCGTTGCGCCGAATCATCGGCCTGCCGGAACCTTTCGAATATGAATGGCAATGCCTCCTGCTGAATGCCTATGCCGGTATCTATTACGCTAAAACGCAGGAACCCTGCACCTTCTTTGCTCTTCTCGCAATTGACAACAAGCCGGACTTCGCCACGATCCGTAAACTTAACGGCATTGCCAAGCAAATTGGCCAGAATCTGACGCAATCGCCCTGCATCACAGATAAAGTGCTCGGGAACATCAGATGCTATATCACTTTCCAGGATAATGCCCTTGGTCTCCGCCTGCAGCGCAAATATTGCATCGACAGAATCCACAATCTCACTAACGTCTGCAACTGCATTCACAAGTTTGATGTGGCCCGCCTCGATCCTGGAGAAGTCCAGAACCCCGTTCACGAGCGACATCAGAACATCAGCTGACTCCTGTATCCCCTTGATGTGTTTGTCACTACTCTTGCCTGAGCGGATCAGTTCACTGAAGCCAATAATTGCATTTAAGGGAGTCCTGATCTCATGGCTGATATTTGCTATAAACCGCGATTTTTCATTCGTGGCAATTTCAGCACGCAGTTTCTCCGTTTGTAGCCTTTCAAGTAAAATTGCCACATAGAATGGAATTATAGTCAGATGCAAGAACCCCAGAGATGCTATAAGCATATGTTCTTGCCAATATGGCGTAGTAGTTACTACAACAATATATCCTGACAATGTCAGCATGGCACAGAGAATCATTTCACGATAACCGTACCTAAAGCCATTCCCAACAGTTAACCATAAATATATTACAAAGAATGGCAGACCATACTCCCCAAAAGATCGAAGCAACACAGTTACAAGCAACACATCAAGAACCATATAAAGCGAATGCCTCCAATGACTCTTTTTTGCGTCTACGTAGGCTTGAGCTATCGTCAAAATGGAGAAAATTATATAGATATATCCCATTATAAATAATGGCGACATATAGGATGATTCAAGTTTCTGTAACTTAAGCAAGACAAACCCATACAAAACACAGCAAGCAACCAAAAGGAGACGTAGGCATGTCTGCTCTAGCTCAACATTGCGGGTATCTCCGTTCGTATGTGGATTCAACTACTCACCTCTTTGTCTAAACTTTAACGTCAGATAATTAATGACTTGATTCGGTGTTGTACCATTCAAGTTTCTCATGCAGCCTCACTACCTCCCCAACAATAATGAGTGTAGGCGGTTTTATATCCTCAACATCAACGACTCCAGGCAGTGATTATGGGTAGTACCCTGCTGCACCAGGGCAGCCGGTGTTTCTTCCGACAGTCCATGCGCTACCAGTTCGCGGCAGATGATTGAAATACTGTGCAACCCCATGTAGAACACGATGGTGTGGGCAGGGCGCGCCAGTCTTTCCCAGTCAAGATCCACGCTGCCGTCTTTCAAGTGCCCGGTAACAAAAGTGCAAGACTGTGCGTAGTCCCTGTGCGTCAGCGGGATACCGGCATAGGATGCACAGCCCGCTGCTGCCGTTATGCCTGGGACAACCTGGAACGGAATACCCTTTTCACAGAGGGTCTCGATCTCCTCGCCGCCGCGACCAAAGATAAACGGGTCACCACCCTTAAGGCGCAGTACACGTTTGCCCTGTTTCGCCAGGCGCACGAGCAGTTCATTGATGCTTTCCTGTGTAAGGGTATGGCGATTCCTTTCCTTGCCGGCATATATCATCTCGGCATCACGCCGCACCATGTCGAGTATCGGCTCTGCCACCAGCCGGTCGTACACCACCACATCAGCCTGCTGCATTAGCCGCAACGCCCGAAAAGTGATCAGATCAGGGTCACCCGGACCGGCGCCGACGAGGTAAACCTCGCCGCCAGTCGCATATTCCCTGTCCGTGTCATTGATCGCATCTTCCAGTGCACGGCGCGCCTCGTCGCCCCGGCCGGCAAACAGCAACTCTGCCACCCGGCCCTGCAGCACGGCTTCCCAGAAGTAACGCCGCTGTTCAGGTATGGCAAAACGCGCCTTGACCTTGTGACGGTATTCATCAACCAGCGCGGCAAGACGCCCGTAGGCCGACGGGATAAAGCTCTCGAGCCGCGCACGCAGCAGGCGCGCAAGCACCGGCGAAGCCCCCCCTGTCGAAACGGCAACCTGTACAGGTGAACGATCAATAATCGACGGGACGATGAAACTGCTTTGCCCTGGGCTGTCCACTACATTCACCGGGATATTCTGCTTCCCTGCCAGATCATACACACGCTGGTTTACCGTTCTGTCATCCGTCGCCGCGATCACCAGTACGAAATCACTGACATCATCATCGGAGAATTCCCTGTGGTGAAATGTAATATCACCCGCCTCACGCAAAGCCAGGAGTTCATCGCAGAACACCGGCGCCACCACGGTAATCTCGGCACCCGCCTTCCGCAGCAGCGCCACCTTGCGTACAGCCACCTTGCCACCACCCACAACCAGGCAGGGTCGCCCCTTGATCTTGAGAAAAACCGGTAAGAATTCCATTGGGAAAATGCCCTGTAATGAATTTTGTCGAACTGCCTTATTCGGGCGACAGCAGCGGGTCGAGTTCGCCAGCGAATTCCAGCGCCGCAAGGTCATCGAAACCGCCGACATGCCTGTCACCGATAAAGATCTGCGGAACGGTCTTGCGCCCGGTCAGCCTGAACAGCTCCATAAACCCGTCTTCCATCGAGTCGATGAATATCTTGTTGATCTTTACACCCTTGGATTTCAGCAGGTGCTCGGCACGGGTGCAGTATGGGCACATCATTGTGCAGTACATACGGATGTCGACCATCAGGAAGTCCTCATGCCTTCAGGACGTCAGTATATCAATCAGCCCATGAACGGGGTCGGATACCGGCCTGAGCTTCTTTCGCATGACACTGCCAACTGCATCGGTACGGGAAAATATGGGGTTCACCACGGGCTCATCGAGCATCGACATCGCCAGCATGGCCTTAACCATATCCGAGTGTTCGGGAACGGCTTCGATGAGCCGCCGGAAGCTGGCAGCAATCAGCCAGCTGTCAGTGTCCGGCACATCCATGGTCTCGGCTGCCCTGACAATCCCCTCGATGTCATCACTGCGCTCACCAGCCGGGCGAACAGACTCAAAGTAGGCGCTGATCGCATGCAGCAGGGACACGATCACATCCTGGTTTGACGGTTTCTTCAAAACGCTCCTGATGGTACCAAGGAAGGTCTGCCCCTGCGCACTCATCAGCCGGCAAAGCTGCCTGGCATGGGGGTCGTCCTCGTCGATCAATGCCGCGAGTTTCCGGCAGGTCTCCTCCCATGCCGGGTGCGGGTCCAGCGGGTCTGGCAACGCATCCGGCAGCGCCCGAAGAAATCCTACATAGTAGGCATTCCTCGACCGCCCCCTGTCCCAGAGTTCCTGTCGTGTCTTCGCGCTGATCAGACCGGTCTGCAGAACAAGCCTGACCGAGTCGATCATGTTCCCTGCCTCCTCCTCAAAGGGCAGAAACTCGACCAGAAACTCGGCCAGCACCGGTCCCATGTCGCCTTCCACGACCGACCGCTGCCTCAGCATGCACCTGGCATTCTCCGCGGACTGCACGGTCCACCAGGCACGTCGGGCGATTTCATCAGTCAGCCCGCCGGCGTTGACCACGGCAACCACCGCCTCCGGCTCGCCGAGCAGCAGCAGTGATTCAAGGATTTCGTCCCTGGCCTGCCCCATGCGTGTCCAGCGCTTCAGGTAGACAGGATAGCCGCCTGGTGAACCCAGCACATGGCTGGAAAGCGCCTCGCGGACCGTTCGCAGGTAAGTCTCGTCCCGGCAATTCGGATTCAGCCTGACACGCGCCTCACCCTTTCCGGACAGCGCATGGACCGTCATGCTGGACTCGTCGATCCGCACGGCCTCTATCGGACTGGCAAGCAGAACGTTGATACGCAGGGCATCTTCAGGGGAAAGCTCCATGGTCGACGGCGAACCAGCGGAGAATCAGAGGTCGAAACCGGCCTCGGCATACAGGCGTCTGGCCATGTCCGGGTCGCGCTCCACGCCGTTGCCATCCTCATACATACTGGCCAGCGTGGTGAGAGAGCCTGCCAGCCCCTGGTCAGCCGCCTTGCGGAACCACCTGGCGGCCTCGGCACTGTCCTGCTGCACGCAGTCCCCCTCAAGATACATGAAGCCGAGACCATGCTGCGCTATGGCAAACCCCTGTTCGGCTGCAGCCTGCATCATCTCCCGGGCGCGCTGTTCGTTGCGCACCACGCCAAGGCCGTTCTGACACATAATGGCAACCCGGTGCTGGGCATCGGCATCCCCCCCTTCTGCCAGTGGCGACAGGTACTGCATGGCCAGGGAGAAATTCTTGGCCTCAAAGGCGGCGACGCCGCTGGTATGATTCGGGTCGGAAAGTTCAGTCATGATTACCTCGTGAGCCAGGATGCAAAGCGCCGGAAAGCGCTTTTCTTACAAGGGGCTATGCTAGCCACTCAAGGCAACTGTTCGAATACCCCCAAAGAGAGAACATCGCCCGACCCGGGCAGGAAAACCGACGGACCGTATGTGCCCGGCACTCTCTCCCCATCGGGATATACGGGCCAAAATTGGCCTACTGTATACTTCGCGCCTATTCAGAAATTCAATTGAAACAACGGTATAGCTAATCGACATGTCTGCGCAACCCGCAATCGACAATGCTGCCGAACTGGTAATGCGTGGCTGCATCCAGAAGGTGGCAACCGGTCCCGAGTACAGCAAGGACCTGTCCTTTGACGAGGCCTACGCCGCGATGCGCGCCATACTCGAGAACAGGGCCGACCCGGTGCAGGCCGCGGTATTCCTGATCGCCCTGCGCATGAAACGCGAGACCGATGATGAGAATGCGGGTGTGCTGCAGGCCATCATGGACTCAACGCTCACCGCCACCGCGGATATCGACGAAGTCATTGATATCGCGGACCCTTATGACGGTTATACCCGTGGCCTGGCAATTTCACCCTTCCTGCCACCCGTCTTCGCCGCCTGCGGCCTGCCCGCGGTATCACACGGCGTGGATAAACTCGGCCCGAAATATGGAGCTACCCACCGCAAGGTGCTGGTGCAGGCGGGGATCAATGTCGATCGCAGCGTCGCGCAGGCCGCACAGGTTCTGGCCGATCCGGCCATCGGCTGGAGTTACGTCGACCAGAAGGCCTTCTGCCCGGCACTGCACGATCTGATTCCCCTGCGATCAAGAATCGTCAAGCGCCCGGTACTGACGACCGTCGAGGTACTCACCGGGCCCGTGCGCGGCAGGCTGAAGACGCACCTGATGACAGGCTATGTCCACAAGGCCTACCCGCCCGTGTATGCCAACCTCGCCCGCCAGGCCGGCTTTGATACCGCGGCGATCGTCCGCGGCGTCGAGGGCGGCGTGATCCCCTCGCTCAAGCAGCCGGCCAGGGTATTCTGCTACCATGACCGCGGCGAGGAATCCCCGCTCGAGTGCTACCCGGATTCCATCGGCATCGACCAGCCGACCCGCGCCGTCCCCATACCGGCGGATACGCCGGCAGCAATCAGGCCGGGAGACGAAATTGCCACTACCGTGGACATCGATGCCGCGGCCGCATCGGCTGCACGAACAGGGCTCGAGGCACTGGGCGGCCAGCCCGGACCTGCCCACGACAGCCTGGTATACGCAGCCGCCATCGTCCTGCACCACCTGGGGCGGCATGATTCACTCGCCGGCGCTGCCGATGCAGTACGCCAGGTACTCGCTTCGGGCGAGGCACTGGCAAGATTCAAGGCGGCGGCCTGAACGATTCAGGTGACCGCGATATTCAAACCGTTAACGATTGAGACCACACGAGGAGTATGCAATGAACCAGGAATACTATGACGCTGTAACCAAGATGGAAGAGATGAACGTCGACGCGGAATACATCCAGGGCTGGCAGGGCGGATACCTGCTGAATCCCGAGCGTGAAGAGCAGCGCGTCAACGAGGCCTATTCTGCCGGCTACGAAGACGGCAAGGCCCACAATATGGATAACTTCTCGAACTGGGTAAAATAGCTAGATAGTACGGTATCGCAGCAGCAAAAAGGCGGGTTCCCACCCGCCTTTTTTATACCTGTATCAGGCCTGTTGCGAAAACAGGTCCTGCACCGCTTTGCGCAACGGCTTCATCGCTTCCGGTACCTCGATATCCATCACCTGATCCGTGATCCACTGGTTGTCCCTCTCGCCCATCACTGCCCGGATATGCTCGCCAAAATAGCGTCGAAATGCATAGCCCGGCTCATCGTCGACAAAACTGAACTCGGCATAATCCGCTGCCCGCTGGTTGAGCAGCTGAATCAGTGACTGACGGTATTCACCCTTGCCCTGGATGTCGGAGCGGTTTTCCTGCACCCGGTCTGCCAGGTACCTTGCCAGTGCGGTAATAAAGACCTGCCGCTCTTCTGCTGACAGGTCATCCGCCGTCATGCGGTCGACGATATGCACCAGGAAAGCGAGGAATTCCTCCATGATATCGACCCGCTGCTTGTGGGTATCGGTCTGGAATCCCTCGTTTTCAAGATTGAGAACCCCCTGCTGGCCGATACGCCAGAGAATGAACGCGACCGCACTCGCAGTCTCGGACAGGGAACGCTGCCTGTCCTTCTGGCTCCACTTGGTCTTTATTCGCACCTGATTACTCCTGCAAAACGGGGGGTTATGTCTTGTTGGCAGACAATTTTTATGCATGCTAGCATACAAAAACCGAGGATTTCAGTAGGGTATGCAACATGACGGATGCCTCCACGAAAATCTCCCCGTGCCCGCCTTCGATTCAATGCGAACTGACGTCTACCCTGTCCGCTATCCGGACGAACTGTCATATCACCGACGCCCGGCACGCCACTGATTACACCATGTGCATCTACCTGCTGAAGATGCGCGAATATTTTCGCTGGGAACGCGCCATTCCCTACAGCGCCAAACTGCCACATGAGGAACTCGCGGAATGGCTGAGCAGCCGGGAGTCTCTCTGGGAGGAACTCGCTGATGCGCCCTTCAGTGAGATACCGCTTGCCGGCCGTACCGTTGACCCATTCGATGCCGGCAGTATCAACGAGCACCTGAACACCAGGGGCTATGTTTACAGCAGCGGCTACGGCCATAACATGAAACCGCATTTCTTCCTGGGCGACCTGATTGAACAGCGCGAATACAACGGTTACACCCTTTACATCTCCGGCAGGGAGTATGCGCGTGACCTGACGGCGCCGCCGGCCATGAGTCTGGGCGACACCATATTCATCCGTCACGAATCCCTGCGCCGTATGATCTGGGAGAAGGTCGAGGAGTGGCGCTGGAACCGGCCGGAAAACGCCATGCAACGCGCCATCGATCACTACGGCTTTGAAACCAGGCCCGACCGGGCACTGGATGACATGACACGCAACGAGATCCAGTCAGTCTTGCTGCATGAAATCGGCGAGGTCATGGCGGGCGAGGCGCTGGGTGACGACTGGGAGCTGATACTGGCCGAACTGCCGCACAGCAAGGCGGAGATCATGCTGCGCGCAGTGCGTGACAACCTTGCCGACACGCTGTCGACCCTGCCCGGTCTGCTCGATGACCTGCACCCGGCATCCATGCATTTTTACATGGCCAACCTGACCAACATGCGTAAGTCACTGTTCCCGAGCCTGCTGAATGCCTACGAGGAATGGGACAGCACCGGCAACCCGGGCAAGCTCAGCAGCATTATCAAGCGGGGACGCGATCACTGGCTGGAACTGGCGAAACGCATCATCGACCTGTGCCGGAACCGTGGCGACCAGTGCCAGCATGAAATCGTTTCCCTGGTCAAGGCAAGTACGCTATAAAAACACTCCGTCAACTTCCGGAACAGAACCGATGAATCAGGCAAGGGACCTGCACCCGCCACTCAGGACCATCACCGAGGTCAGGGAAAACACGTTCATTTTCGAGAAACGTAACGCCCTGCCCCTCGACATCTGTAACGAGATGATCCGCCGCTTTGAGCAGTACGCAAATGAACAGTACGAGGGCCGGCTGGGCCAGCAGGCCGGCAAGGACCGTAGTATCAAGAAGTCCACCGACCTGGTCGTCAGCGGCAAGCCGCACTGGCAGGACATCGACCGCGAACTGTTTCGCTCGCTGGGCCTCGCCATCCAGGAATTCCGCGAGACCTACCCGTTTTTCAAGGGGCCGTTCAAGGACAGCGGATACGCCATCCAGCGCACCAGTCCCGGTGAGCATTACCACTGGCACATCGACGGCGGCAGTCACGAATTCAGCCAGCGGCAACTGGTCGCGGTCTGGTACCTGAACGACGTTGCCGGACCCGGCGGTGAAACCGAGTTTTCCTACCAGGATGTCCGCATCAGGCCCGAGGCCGGCAAGCTGCTGCTGTTCCCCCCATTCTGGACCCACGAGCACCGCGGCACCACCCTGCGGCAGGGCGTTAAGTACATTGCAACCACATGGGCCGTATTTGCCTGACCTGGCGGCACCGACCGTGCAGGTCGCCAGTCCGGCAAGCAAGGCCGAGTATGCCGCCTATTTCGAACTGCGCTGGAGGCTGCTGCGGGCACCCTGGAACCAGCCACGGGGCAGTGAACAGGATGACCGGGAGACGGATAGCATCCATATCATGGCCATCACGAAGCACGGCGCTGTCGCAGGTGTTGGCCGCCTGCACTTCAACAGCATCAGTGAGGCGCAAATACGCTACATGGCAGTCTCAACCAGCCATCAGAGGCAGGGTATCGGCACACTGATACTGGCTGCACTGGAAGACAGGGCAAGACAGCTGGGGGCCTCGATTATCGTGCTGAATGCGCGCGAAACCGCGCTCGGCTTCTATACCCGGCATGGCTACACGCCGACCGGGCCCGGCGAGATGCTGTTCAACAGGATTGCCCACGTCAGGATGCAGAAGCCCCTGACTGGCTCGCATCCCGTCAGGACGTAATCGCACCATATTGCCGGGCGATTTTCCCCAGTTCCAGGGAAGATGGATAACCGGCGGACTGTTGCTCCAGATACAACTGCCACTCGGCATACTGACTCGCCAGCCCCGGCTCACTGCCCTGGCAGCCAAGCAGCGTAACAACGCAATCACCCGCCTTCCATGGTCCGTCGCCCCGGACCTTCCCCGTCACCAGGTGCACACCATGCCCGTCAGGCATGCGGTCCCAGAACAGGTCGAAATACAGCAGCCCCCGCGGATGCCGGAAGACTGCCGCCATGACACGCTTGCCCCCGTCAGGGCAGCGGATCATCAGGGGTGCGGTGACGCTAAACAGGTCTGCCACGATCCAGACATCAGGGCAAAGCCCTACTCCATCACCAGCTCGGATTCCAGCATCTCGCCATTGGTATCGATCCGTATACCCCTGATACCCGGCACCCGTGCAAGGATGTAGGCGGCCAGCAGCATCAGCAGCTTTTTGTTGTCGTTATGCATGGCCGTGAGCATCTTGTCACCGACAATCTGGCAACGCTGCTCCAGGTCAGGATTGTCTACCCAGTCACGGCTCATCTGCCACCCCTGATCCATGTCATGATCGAGTTTGGCGAAAAATTCCTCGCCGTCTGCAATGATCTCGGCCGGCACATCGATAGGATAGATTTGTTCTTCAATTACAACATTCAGTATCATGAAATTAACCTGTACGGTGAGCCTGTTCGGGCTTATCTTACTTGATTGCCGGACATAACGCAGGAAACCCGACGCATGCTGACGATTATTGAAGCTGTACTCAACAGCAGCCAGCTGGATATCGCGCACCGCATAATCCGCGGGGGCAAATTCATCGACGGCCGCTCCTCGGCCGGCAAGGCCGCCGAACGCGTCAAGTACAACGAGGAACTGGCCCTTGACGAGCAGCAGTTCCGCGACCTGAACAACCTGGTGATGGGCAGCCTGGTGAAAAACCCGGTCTACCGCAGTGCCGTCATGCCGCTGAAGGTTGCCGCGCCCTACTATGCCCGCTACACGCCGGGCATGGCCTACGGCCTGCATGTTGACGACCCACTGATGGGACAGGGCGAGATCTATCGCTCCGATGTCTCTGCGACCATTTTCCTGAATCCGCCGGAGACCTATGATGGCGGCGAACTGGTGATACAGACACCCTTCGGAGACCAGCAGGTAAAACTTGCGGCAGGCGATGCCGTCATCTACCCCTCGTCAAGCATCCACCGCGTCGCCGAGGTTACACGCGGCGAGAGGCTGGTCGCCATCACCTGGATACAGAGCATGGTGCGCGACCCGGACAAGCGCGCCCTGCTGCATGAACTGAACCAGGCCCGGGAAGCTCTTCTGCAGGAGAAGCCGGACGCCGCCGAGACCGCGCGGGTCAACCACAGCTACATCAACCTGGTGCGCATGTGGTCGGAGGTCTAGGCGGGGCTTTTGGCCGGTGTTCCTCCACCGCGACGACGCCGAAACAATCGAAAACAGTCCCGGCGCAAAGACTCAGGATAGAACAGGAAGCGGGATCATAGCCAGTGTCATTCCCGGCCGGCGACTAGTCATCTGCCGGGCCAACATTCATGCCGACGGACAACCGAAGCCCCGGGCCGAGATTGGCAGTCACCTCATGCAGCATTGCCGGCGCAAACATCACCAGCTTGCCTTCTTCCGGCTGGATCAGGATCTTCCTGCCATCCTCGTGCAGGATCAGGTTGCCGGAATTTTCCGGAACACGGATGTAATACACCGCCGAGAGTAGCTCGTCATTCTCGTCATGGTGATGCAACGTAGTGCGCTGCCCGGCATCCATCGCGTTGAACCAGAACCCGGCCTTCAATGTATCCACCGGAATGCCCAGCAACTGCCCGGCCTGCAGCTTCACTGCATTAAGCACCATGGCAATGTCCGGAATGTCTGCCTCGTTGATATAGATATTCTCGAAACGGTCCCCGAAATAATGCGACCGTCGTACACGATCGCTGTCGCGCAACTCCATAAACCGCTCGAACAGGCTGGCGTTAAGCCTTTCCGGCGCTGCCAGTGTCACTTCCCCGAAAAACATGTATTAACGCCCTGTTGATGCCCGAGAATCAATATTTTATCGGTATTCGCGTCAACCCTGAAGTTGGCAGCCATGCATACCAGGCAGGGTGGATACTCCAAATGGGGGGGCTTTCCTATAACTTCCGGACGGCACGCGAGCCTCTTCCGGTAGAAGGCGCATTGAAATACAATTCTGCACCGGATTTTCTTTACTGGATACGAATCAGGAGCACAGCAATGGCACTGGAAGTAAACGGCAAGAGCATCGAGACGGATGAAAACGGCAACCTGACAGACCCGTCTGCCTGGGACGAAGACGTCGCCAGGGCACTCGCTGCCAGCGACAAGATCGAGCTGACCCAGGAGCACTGGGACGTTATCAACTATCTGCGCTCGGAATACTTCGATAACAACGGTGAACAGCCAATGGAGCGGGCGATCAACAAGGGTATGTCCAAGATCTGGGGCAGAAAAGTCAGCAGTAAGGACCTCTACGAGCTGTTTCCGCTCGCGCCGAGCAAGCAGGGCAACAAGATTGCCGGGTTGCCATACGTCCTGCGTAAAGGCGGTTATTAAGCCTCTGCCTGCCCCCCCTGATGTAGCCCGATGGCCGGTTCAGGCCATCGGGCCCAGGTCCAGGTCCCAAACCAAATAAAAAAGCCGCATCCTTTCGGAGTGCGGCTTTCCTGCTGGACCGGAATTATCCTGTCTAGCGATGCGAACCCTTTTCAGCGTGGGCCATGTCGACCAGCTTGTTGGCAAGGTCCATGTATTCCTGACGGAAGTTGTGCAGCGCGTGGCCTTCCTCGCCGACGAAGTAATCTTCCATCTCAACACCGTTCTGGTGTTCGTAGTCGATGAACTTCTTCTGCATTTCAAGCAGCTTGCTGATAAGTTCCTGCTTTTCACTCATGACACAATCTCCGGAAATGGGTAATTCGTCTGTTAATTCACTATCTGGGCGAAATTTTAGCCACTAGCCCGGGAGGCGAACATATCCCATATGGGCAGTCAGGCAGAATGCCGCGGCTATTCGCCGTCAGCGCCCTGCACCGCCTTGATCCCCTTGTGCGGGATGAACAGGCCACAGCCGAACTCCCGGCCCTCGCCCAGGCCGGCCTGCTGCAGCTGAACCGATTGTTCCGGCTCAAGATCGGCCACCATCAGGCTGCGCGTGTGCACGGGTCCATCGGGGAATGCCAGGGTGTGCGTAATTCCGCAAAGCATCTTGCGGCAATCGATACCCAGTTCCCGCAACGCCGCCATTGCCTCGGCGAGAAACTGCTCCTCGCCGGTGTCTTCCTGCGTCATCACGTAACGGGCAAACAGGGTCGGCAGGCTGCTCAGCAGGTGCACCTCCGATTTGCCGACTTCCAGGGGATGGCCGCCGATATCCAGCTGCCTGCCGGTCAGTCCGCGCGCCTCGTCGAGGCGGCGAGACGGTACACGCAGGCGCATCCGGGTGCGCCGGGAAAGATGCAGCACTTCGCTGGTCACGTCTTCCGGCCGGAACCAGCCGTTGCCGGATGCCGCACCGTGGATCAGGTGGATGCCGGCACCCGCTTCTTCTCCGAGCCAGGGTAACACCCCGAGCAGTTCTGCCGACAGGGCATGGGCGTGGTCCAGCGGTATGGTCGGGCACTTGATCACGAATGACACATCAACGATGTCATCCGGCACCTGGTAGGCGGGGGCTTTACTGCTGTCGTCGTTCCAGTACATAACTACCTTGCCTGGTCAGCTAACTGACCTGTTGAGCTGTCGAGAAGGCCGCTTCCAGGCGATCTTCCCAGTCTTCCGGGGTATCCGGGTACGGTGGCCTGACGTCCATGCGAAAGAACATCTCGCCTCCGCGCGCACGCTCCTTGACCGCCTCCAGCAGCGCATCGAACGATGCAATATCGTGCTCCTGTAACATGACTTCGCTTAACCAGAGCATCCTGTCACTCCTGTTTAACCGCAGTACGGACCGGTTCCACGGATTCGATCGTGGTAGCGTGCCCGAAACAGCAGACGTTCCTTTCCGGCTGCAGCATCATCAGTAAACGCTTCCCGCTTGTGCAGTACATTATTGCAGATAATGCCCTGTCCGGCATGCAGCCGGTGCCTGAAAACATAGGCCGAATCACTCTTCAGCGTATCAACCAGAAACCCTACGGCTGCCCGTGTTATTTCATCATCCTTCCAGCGGATACTGCGGGTGCGCGCCGTATAACGCATGTGCAGTGCTCCACTTTGCGGATCAACCGAAAACACCGGCCCGCCCTGTTCCGGACGAACAATCCTGCCATCGATTTCGTTTGCCGGGATGGTCATCGCATCCGGCTGCATCAGGGCATTGATATAATCCGGTTCGGCATCGCGCAGCAGTATGTAGGCAATCTCCTGGTCCAGAAACAGGTTGTCGCCACCACTTGCCGGTTCCGCCGCACAGTGCATGACAATACCCCGGACCTGCTCTGCCGCCGTGTTGTAGTACCCGTCCGTGTGCCAGTTGAGCGGCCGGCTGGTGTACGGTATATAGAACGTATCCTCGGCAGACGTTTTCACCCGCAATGAGGTGATACTGTCCTCGTCCGCGCGCAGATTCCTGTCGAGCCGCTCCAGTCCGAATTCCAGCCCCAGCCGCCGGACCAGGTCCTTGTCACCGGTCTCGCCGGCAGGTAACTGGTACAGACACATATTGGCCTTGCAGCAGTGCGACTGTATCAACCGGCGTTCATCATCAAGCAATTGCCGTGAGTCCGACAGCCTTACCAGCAGGTCCTCACTGCCGATCGGGTAGTCAGCGAGCTTGCGCTCCCGCCAGGCTTTATATGCGGCCGGTTCGTGCAGATTAAAAGGGCTGGTATTCATCGGTTTTTGTTCATGCAGGGGTAAATGGATCTGTGTGCCGTCGCCATCCTGACCGTGCGGAACGATCATTCAGGACAGTGCGTGTTATACACTGCCCCGGAGGCTTTCTCACGTGTACCGGCTGTTAATGTAAATACGATTCATTCGCACCTAAATTGCTGAATTTTCACAGCAACAGGGTCGAATGAAAACTCAAAAAGGTATTTAAGTTCGCGTTAATATAGAAAAAAACTCTATCGGCATTAATAACCACTCGACTGCATACTAACTTGTGGAATTTACATGCGAATTTTGCCAATACCCCTTTCGAGATACGGGGTAATAGGTACGCCACCCCATGGGTAGGATATGTTCCCCCGGACACCCCCCCTAGAATTCGCCTAGTCATCAGTTTGGCTGCCCGGAACCGGGCCGTTAACCCGCTGATTTTCATGTTGGCTGCATCACCAGGCGGCCGGCTTCGCGCGAAAGACATATTCAGTACCACCGGTGGTGTAAGCGAAAAAACAGGAGATTTCCATGGCCAAGAACACCTATCCAACTCCCATGCTTGACGAACTTGAAAGCGGCCCGTGGCCGAGTTTCATATCCGGTATCAAGCGACTGCGTGACAATCACCCGGACGAACGCATCAATTCTGTGACCAACGGTCTGCTGGGTCAGCTCGAACATTCTTACGAGACCCGCAAGGGCTACTGGAAAGGCGGCACGGTCAGTGTCTACGGCTACGGTGGCGGCATCATCCCGCGTTTCTCCGAGGTCGGTGAAGCCTTCCCCGAATCCAAGGAATTCCACACCCTGCGTGTCCAGCCGCCGGCAGGCAACTTCTACACCACCGACATGCTGCGCCAGCTGGGAGACAGCTGGGAAAAATGGGGTTCCGGCCTGGTGACCTTCCATGGTCAGACCGGCAACATCATGTTCATCGGCGCAACCACGGAAAACACCCAGCACTTCTTCGATGAAATCAACGAATACGGCTGGGACCTCGGTGGCGCCGGCCCCTGCGTGCGTACTGCCATGTCCTGTGTCGGCGGCGCCCGCTGTGAAATGTCCAACTGCAACGAGCACGCCATCCACCGCTGGATGGTGAACAACTTCACCGACGACGTGCATCGCCCGGCCCTGCCCTACAAGTTCAAGTTCAAGGTCTCCGGCTGCCCGAACGACTGCCAGAACGCCATCGAGCGCTCCGACTTCGCCATCATCGGCACCTGGCGCGACGACATGAAGGTCAACCAGGACGAGATCAAGAACTACGTCGCCAAGAAAGGTCGTCAGTACATCATCGACAACGTCATCACGCGTTGCCCGACCCAGGCTATCTCGCTGGACGACAATGACAACTTCATCGTCGACAACCACAACTGCGTACGCTGCATGCACTGCCTGAACGTCATGCCGAAGGCTCTGCACCCCGGTGATGACAAGGGTGTCACCATCCTGATCGGCGGCAAGCGCACCCTGAAGATCGGTGATCTCATGGGTACGGTCGTCGTTCCGTTCAAGAAGCTGGAAACCGAGGAAGACTACGAGAGCCTGCAGGAACTGGCTGAAGAGATCATCGATTTCTGGGCAGAGAATGGCCTGGAGCACGAGCGCACCGGCGAGATGATCGAACGCATCGGCCTGGTGAACTTCCTCGAGGGCATCGGCGTTGACGTTGACCCGAACATGGTCAGCAGCCCGCGCCAGTGTTCCTATGTCCGCATGGACGGCTGGGACGAAGAGGCCGAGAAATGGTTCGAGCGCAAGCGTGAGGAGAAGCAGGCCTCTTCCGCGTAATCATCAGGCAAATTCTTGCATCGAGACTGTCCCGGTGCCTGCACCGGGACATGTTCAACAAACAAAGTTTTTCAGGAGAGTCACATGGCAGAAGAAATGCGTTCGCCAATTGAATCCGGATGCCCCGACGCGTTCCAGTACATGCATCCGCTGATGCGCAAGAACTA
>WOR8_10002121_pt1 | contig 19808 bp, 20 predicted proteins | sample DeeMarSeWOR38_10_FD_19890 | JGI IMG/M metagenome (IMG submission 19890)
TCACTCGAATGCTTCATGAAAAGATAAAGGCAAAAATGCGCATCATGCCGGAGAGGATTAGTGATGAGGGCTACAATCTGATTAAAACATTCAAAGAATTTGACGACCGCTACACTGCACCGCTTAACGGCTTCAGAGATGCGGAGGACTATTATGATCGAGCCAGCAGCAAACAGTTCATCCACAGGATCACCATTCCTGCCCTGCTGGTGAACGCCAAGAACGATCCCTTTCTCCCTGAGTCTTGCTATCCCTTACGGGAGGCAGAGGCAAATCCCAACTTTTTTCTCGAGATGCCGAAATCGGGTGGTCATGTGGGTTTTATCGCCTTTAATAAGAGGAAAGAGTACTGGTTTGAATCGCGAGTGCTATCATTCCTAAACAACCCACAGATGGAAGGATGAGATTTAAGATTGATGCAGGCCATGGACGGCTTCCCCAATCTACAATCTGAAATCTACAATCTTAAATCTGAAATCTAAAGAGTTGGCACGATATGTGCTCCCTCAAGGAACACTTTCCTTAGCAAAAGGAGCAAATCATGACGCGGAAACAACATATGTTGGAACCTTTAATGGCAAGCCTACTTACTCTCGACTGGGAAATCAGCCCCCAAACTATTAGGAAGTTTGAGAAGGAATTAGAGGTGCTGAAAGAAAAAGTCGGTGATGACCCCTACAGCAAGAAGTTGATTGATTTAACTCTGCCAATCTGCAACTATTTGAGGGTCAGGAAAGGTTCAGCTGACCCCGCCTCCATGCAGTTCCTCCACCAGGCGACCCGCACCTTGCATAGCTTGCGGCAAAAGCGGAAGCTTGGCGGTGGGGAGCCCACGGAAAGAATAAAAAAATTGGTTACTAAATTCAGAGATCTAATGGCTGATGTCCAGAGGATTAATTCTACCCTGGACCGGGCTACCACAGCGAAATCTTCGCCGGCAACTACCAAGGTTACTGCCAGGAAAAAGGCGCCAGTTCGTAAGCCCGCCGTTAAAAAGACGGGAAAAGAATCACCCAAGGTCGAGGTTTTGAAAACAATAAAGAGGCACAAGAAGGGCATAGATGTAGCCACCCTAATAAAGATAACCGGTTTTAACGACAGTACCATCAGGAACATTGTCTACAAGGCCGCCAAAGAAGGAACAATCAAACGGTTGCGAAGAGGCGTCTATGCGGCGTAGTTTCGCTATGGTTTGACAGCAGCTTCAATCTGGTAAGCTACTGAGGGGTTGCTTAGTCGAATAGGGAGATCTGGCCGACATGATTCAGTCATACCTCATCGCCGAGGAGGGGCTTACAAAAGGTATGATCTTTCCGCTGGAAAGCCGGTTGACCATTGGGCGGGGAGAGGAAAACGACATCCGTCTCAACCATTCTACCGTATCCAGACAGCACACCGTAGTCTATCTGGAAGATGGACAACCATTTGTCCAAGATATGGAAAGTAGAAATGGCACTTACCTAAACGGTGAAAGGGTTGAGAGGGCCGTCCTGACTAGTGGAGACATTGTCTGGATTGGAGATGTGGCCCTGAGGTTTTTACAAGAGAATGATCAAGATGGGATAGATGTTGGCGGTGAGACTCAAGAACTAACCCACACTGATGTTTCTCGAGGTCTGGCTGGTGGTGAACTGCCGGCCCGGTTTAAGGAAGCGTTTTCCAAAGTTCCCTTTCTGTCCAATTTTCCCAAAGAAGAGCTTACTGGAGTGGGCCAGGCGGCGAAACTGCGCCTTGTCAAGCAGGGGACAATTATTGTCCGAGAGGGGGATATGGGCAGGTCAATGTACATTGTACTGGAGGGCAAAGCCGAGGTGCTGACTCAAGACGACGAGGGTAAGGATATTCATGTATCTTACCTGGAGGAAAATGAGTTCTTCGGAGAGATTTCCTTCCTCACTGCAGCGCCAAGGTTTGCAACTGTGCAAGCGGCAGAAGACACTCTCCTATGCGAACTCAGTTACGAGGGCATGAAAGAGGTGGTACGACAGTCGCCAGCTGTAAAAGACATCCTCAATACATATTACCGCGAGCGGCTCAGAGAGCTGCAGGCAAAAAAGAGAACCCCAAAGTCAACATAGTAAAAACTTTTTGCTAGTCAGTTAGCCTCTCCTTTCTTCTTCCTTTATTCTCTCCCTAATTCGTCCTATCACCTCGGATGGTGTGTCATTGCTGAAAAGAGCCTGAAACTGCGCTCGATAATTCATTACCCCGCTGATACCCAAAATGATAATATCATAGACCTTCCAAGTGGTATTACGTTTGAGCATCCGCACTTCCACTGGAACCTCCAACCCCTTCCACAGGACATTAACCCTGACTAGAGCTATACGGTTGCCTATGAAGTTCTGGCTCAGATAGATTACTTTTTCATCTTTGTATCTTTCCTGCAATCTGGTGATATAGTACTTGCAGAGGAATTCGGCGAAAACCTCTACGAATTCCTTCTTCTGCTCCGGAGTGAATCTTCGCCATTTGGAGGCCAGAACCCGCCTTGAGAACTCCCTGAAGTCGAAGACTCGCCCTGCGGTGTCACAAAGCAGTTCTTGTTGCTCGCCTTTTTTACTTGCCCCTCCATACTGTGGATCTTTCAATAAGGCGATACCCAGGGTAACGGTTTGTTCCAGAACGTCCATTGGCTCTTCAGCGTGAGCCAAAGAGGGAATGGCCAGTAGTATGAGTATGCAAGGGAGAATACTTTTTTTCATCAAAAGATCCCTTATGTAGCAAAGGGCATGGCGCATAGAGCACAGCGAAAAGGCATAGAGCATGGAGTAGCCTTCCCGTGGCCTATGTCAGTAAAATATTTTTGGGAAAACTCCTGTATCTCCTGAAAAATTGACCTGTTTAAATTCTTTGTGCTAACCTTATCTACAATAATTTAGCATATCAAAGAACAGCAGATGATCAAAGTCTGGATGTTTCATGAAACATCCAACCTGCCAGGCAGGGAAATGAAGAGAGATGAGTTTAAGCGATTTTACTCGCAAATATTTTTCCCGTTAATTCTAGCTTTATTGGTTCACTTTTTCCTGGGTTGCACAATGGCTCCCATAAGGGGGGCAGAGATTGAGGAGGAAAAATTAGCAGATGGAGTGTATGAGGGCAGCTACAGACATGGGCCCAATAGCGTCAAGGTAAAAGTGAAAATTTCGCAAGGAAAAATTGTAGACATAGAATTGATCAGACATTTTGCCTCCTGGAAAGGCGATAAAGCTAATGAGATAATTCCCGAGAGGATAATAGCTGAACAGTCAACTGCTGTTGATGCAGTTTCGGGGGCGACAAACAGTAGCCGAGTAATTATGAATGCGGTGCAAAAGGCGCTAGAAAAAGCTTATAGAGAGTAGGTATGAGAAAAGTTGGCTCATATTTCCTGATAACAATACTGGCTTTAGTGTTTTTGTTCGGTTGCCGAGTCTCGTTTTTCGTCTCCTTCAACGGAGGATCCAGCACTTTGTTTGTGCGGGTAACAGATGCCAGACCTGCTCTACCTTATGGAATTGAAGCGGTTTTTATCACATTTGAGGAGTTCTTTGTCCATAGAGAGGGTGGAGATTGGATATCTTTGGACTTGGTAAGTTCGCCCTATGCCATTGATCTCCTCGAGTTGCATTCAGGCAAAACCTCACAGCTGGTGAAGCCTGCGAAACTGGAAGCCGGTAAATATGACCGGATTCGAGCCTCAGTAAGCAGGGTGGCGGTGCTGAGTGGAGGGATTTTTTATTCTGTTGCTTTACCCCCGGGGACCTTGATCATCGAAAGGGAATTTCTTTTCAAGCTGGAAGAGAGCAAGACGCTGGATCTCACCATCGATTTTGACTTGAGCCAGTCGCTTTCAATATCTGGTCTACCGCCAAATCATTCATATGAGCTCGAACCTGTCTTGCACATCAATCCCACGAAGGAAGCGGCTTCAATACAAGGAGAAATCGCTGCTGGGACTTTTGAAGAATACAGGTCAGTCGAAGCCGTTGTGACAATATTTCTAGACAATGACCTCAGTGGAGACGTCAGTGAGGCTGATGAAGAATACACCCGTATAATCGTTGATATGGACAACCCTGAGTTTGAGGTCTTTTGGTTAGTCCCTGAGCAGGGCTATATAGTTCAGATAGAAATGGACGGGTCGGAGCCTCATGAGTTTGAACAGTTTGTCTTTCCTGCCGATTTACAAAAAGGCGATACCTTCCAACTCAACCACAGCTATCCCATTTAGACTAAAAACGGTATTCCACCATTGCGGCAATGGAGTTTTGAGTTAGGATTTGACCCTCCACGTTTATCAACAAACCTGGAGTCAGATGGAGGGAAAGACCTCCGTAGGCGCCGAAGCTGTTTTCCTCTTCCAGGTCGTCTTCATATTTAACCGAGGTGAGAGGGGCTAGCACGTTTTCCAGCTGTTTACGGTCAGTGTCTTCACGGTAATGGAAATAAGTCCCGCCGAAGTAGAGGGCAAAACGATCACGAACAAGGCCTAATTCTCCCTTGCCGGCAAATTCCCACCAATCGGCTTCTTTGGAAAATTTATTTCCCCCTGCTGACTGATAGTCAGATTCCAGCTTGCCTTTATGGTACTCTGCCTGAAGGGCGGAGTAAAAGCCTCGCATGCTGCCATTTTTTACTGCGAAAAGATTTAGCCGGCCCCCGCCCCCATAAGCCAAATTGATATCGTCTATGTCGTCATAACAAACACCGACATCGGCAAAGAGATCCAAGAAATCCGTAATCCCCAAGCCGACCCTCAACATATCCAGATGCATCTCAGTGTCGAATTTATTTTTTTCACTGCCTGAAACTGAAACATCTGTTTTTGTGGTACCGCCGTTGGTTGTGATCTCCGTTCGATCGGTCACCTCAGTCTGAACTTCCCGGTAGGTGTGCTGCCAAGCAAGTGAAAACTTGCCCCCAGCCAAATTCCTGCCGTATCCTTTCCGCTGCCAAAGGGGTTCCTCTTTGCGAGGTTTTGCCTTGACTTTGACCGGCTCCTTGGCAGGGGCTGGGGCAGGTGAGACAGGAGGAGGAGCTTTTTGGGCTTCAGCTACCGTTGCCTTTTGAGGCTGAACTGCAACTGGCTTTTTTGTAACTGGTGGTTCTGTCTTTCGAGGGGGCGGTAAGAGCGGAGCGGTCTTTTTTTCAATCCTAGGTGCTTTTGCCATGTCCTCCCGGATGGGAGAGTCCTTTCGATAGATGGCGGTGTATTTGGCAAGGCCTCTCTTCTTCAACTCGTCGCTTATTCTTTTAGCCTCAACATATGTGGAGAAAGGGCCGAGGTAAATTCGATACCAGTATCCCAGTTTGGGGACCTCCTCCCCCCTTACAACCGCACTGTATCTTTTTTTTTGTAGGTCCTCTGCAACTTTAACTGCATTGATCTTCGCTCTAAAGGAGCCGACATGTATGTAATAATAATTATTCTTCCCGTGAGCCAAATGGGGGGTGAAGAAGAGCAAAAATGTGGTAGTCCAAATAATTGTAATCCACAGCCGGATTTCATCTTGCTTCCTTGGCAAAATTCCTATCCTTGAATTCTTGCAAGAGAGCTCTGTCATTTTTGCTCGTTCCATTTCTATGAAATTCCCAACAACTGGATTGATGTTTTTGCGCGACTTACTTAGGCGTGCACTATAACCCGGATATTCCATGAATCACCTGCTGCGACCACGGATATGGACGCCCTTCCTGGCGTCCTCGGGTATCGGCCCCTGCGACGTACCGTTCAGGTAGGCCTCGGAACCAACACCCTGCGGTTGCCAGGTGGCACGACCATCTTCGCGGTCTCGCGACAGCTATTCATGAAATATTCGGGTTAAAGCTCTCGCAATAAGAGTGCCAAGTTTAAAGATGGGGTACCTTTCAAAAATAAAAGGGGAAAAAGTGTACAATTTTAAAGAGATAAGATGATGCTTGCCGATTGTCTCGTTGCAATGGCAGGATATTCTGCTACATCTCAAACACCTTATGGGTCAAACAATGATAGAGGCCTTCTTGACAAGTGCACTTTAAGTGGTCAGTATTAGTAAATATTTATTCGAAGAACAGGGGCGAAAGTCAAAAGACGTATCTTCAACTATGTCAAACAATACTAAAATCAGTGTTGCTCTAAAGAAGCTAATATGGGACGGGGAGTTGTCGGCCTTGCCCTGGTGGAAGGCTTGGCTCATAAAATCGGTCCGTATTTGCTATGTGGCCGTGCGGGATGTAGTGGACGGGCAACTCACACTCCGAGCCATGAGCCTGGTATATACCACCTTGCTCGCCATAGTGCCCTTGCTTGCCGTCAGCTTTTCAGTGCTCAAAGGTTTTGGAGTGCACAATCAGATAGAACCGCTGTTGTTAAACTTCCTGACCCCACTGGGCGACAGAGGAATCGAGATCACTTCCAGGATTATAGGGTTTGTGGACAATGTAAAGGCAGGAGTTTTGGGTTCTCTGGGTCTGGCCCTTTTGATCTACACGGTTATCTCACTGATTCAGAAAATTGAATCAGCCTTTAATTACACTTGGCGGGTCAAGCGGAGCAGGCCATTTGCCCAGAGGTTCAGCGACTACTTGAGCATCATTTTAATAGGCCCAGTCCTGATATTTACAGCTCTCGGCATCACAGCCACTCTTACGAGCACGGCCATTGTTCAAAAGTTGGTGGCCGTTGAGCCCTTCGGAAGTGTTTTGCGGACAGGAAGCCATCTGCTGCCATACCTGTTGATCATTACAGCATTTACCTTCTTTTATATCTTCGTGCCCAACAAGAAAGTTCAACTAACCTCAGCATTAATCGGCGGAAGCGCAGCAGGTATCTTGTGGGAGGTAACAGGCTGGGGTTTTGCTTCATTTGTAGCTAAGTCCACTAAATACACTGCCATTTACTCCGGTTTTGCTATCCTCATTATGTTCATGCTCTGGGTGTATTTGAGCTGGGTGATTCTCCTGGTGGGTGCGAACATTGCTTACTATCACCAGCATCCTGAGTCTCTGACGCCCGAGCGGCGGAGTTTGCGCCTCAGCAATCGGCTAAAGGAAAAACTTTCTCTCTTGGTAATGTTCATGGTGGGGCAAAACCACTACCACAAACGCCCGGAATGGAGTTTGGAAGATCTCGCCCAGCAGTTGCATGTGCCCACCGATATTCTTGAGCCCATCATCGAATCCCTTGAAAACAAACGAATACTCGTTAGCACCGCAACAGAGCCGCCAACATTTTTACCTGGACGGCCCCTGGATACAACCGAGATAAAAGAAGTTCTCGATGCTGTTCGCACAGCCAATGAGGTGAACAACTTCAATCTCAATGACCTGCCAGCTGAGTTTGCCGTGGACCAAGTAATCAACGATCTCGACCAGGCCATAGCCAAAGAGCTCCGGGGTCTTACCGTCAAAGAGTTTGCCCTGGCAGAACCCTCTACGGTAAATTTGGTTTCTCAAACATCCGAGAGGCAGACGGCTTCTTCAGATGAAAGTCATTAGGTCCCCATTTTTTCCTTACGCCACCGCTGCCGGGATTTGCCTTAGGGAGGGGAACCTAGCCCTTACGGAGGTTGTACCTGAGAGCTTTATTGATGGAGGTCTATGATGAAAAAAATTGCCGTAGTAGTGGTTATTGTCGCGGCCCTGGCTTTTGGAACTTTGAACTATCACTTTATTTTGCTGGATAGTAATATAAAAATATTGAAGAAAGTAGATCTCACTTTCAAAGATACCTTTGTCAATGCAAGAGGATCGAAGAAATATAAACTCCTTCTCAATCCCGCCCTAGTAAAAGCCGGAGTGAAAGATCTCTACAAAAGGGAGGGTATCACTAATGGGAAATGAGGAGTTAGTGAGGGTACCTCAGCGTCGATCTTGCCGCTTCCGTTCTTTAACCAGGCAAATAAGGGAGGCCAATTTTATCTTCCCATGTCTCATGAGACATATATGTTTCACAAATTAATATGATACACTTTTGATTATCTTTTTTTGTAGTTCATTTAAATTATGTTAAAAGTCAATAAGATAACTCGTTCGTATATATGGCAAGTCCAGAGTGTCTCAAATATGTCTCAGTGTCATTGCTAATGCACCTGGAGACTATCTCAGGAATTACATTTAAGCCACTAATATTACATTGATTTATCTTCATAATTTTTGGGATGCCAAATTGGCACGAATTCTGATTATCTAGGGTCTACTTAGAAACCAGAAGTAGTAGAGGGAGTAGACAGTGGCCCAGTTAAAATGCCCGGTTTGCGGCTCGAAGAGTTTCTATACCAAAGACCCTACAGATCCATATGAAATCTACGAATTTGATTTGTCAGACGGAAAGATACTATTTAGCTCGGAAGTGGATGAATCCGATTTGCCAGAAGTTGACCAAGATACTGAGACATTCTGCAACCGGTGTGCTTGGCACGATAAACTCAAGACCCTGGGGTAATTTAAGATTTCAGATTTAAGATTTCGAATACAAAAACTGGTTCTTAAATCTGCAATCTGCATCCTAAAATCTAAAGTCGCAAAGGAGGTTTCGAGATGAGTAAAGTATTGGTTGCCTACGACAGTAGGACCGGCAAAACGGAAAAAATGGCTGAATCTATTGCGGAAGGAATACGCATGGCAGGTCACGAGGCGGAACTCAAAAAGATTACCCAGATCAAGAGCGAGGCAGAATTGCAGGGGTATGATGCCTATGTATTGGGTTCCCCCACCTACCACAGGGACATGATCGGTACGATGAAGACATTTCTATTCTTGGCCCAGAAGGCAAACCTGGAAGGTAAGATGGGGGGAGCATTTGGCTCCTACACCCACAGTGGAGATGCGCCCGCTATAATTTTTGACACCATGGAGCACGTATTCAAGATGAAAATGACCAACCTGGGTTCGTTCAATTTGAAGGAAGCCCTTGTTGAAGACGCGGAAGGGCTGCGCGCCTGCCAGGATTATGGAAAGTCCATCTGCGAACAATTGGGTTAGGCGAGTGCTGAAACCCTAGAGCCAGTCGGGTGGTGCATTCGTCCTTGGTTTTGAGCCATGCCATTTGGGCATGGCTTTTTTTTATCTATTGTCCGAGGCTCGTCCCCTGGGCGCACTCATAGATTTATGGATAGGCTCAGAACCACTGACTCAACTTTATTGGAGTATTGGAGTGATGAAGTAATGGAGTATTGTGAAAACCAAAAGAAACTTTCTCAATTCCAAAACTCCAACACTTCAGTACTCCAGTAGTCCTTAAACGCCGTGACTCCCTCCTTAGTCCTTTTTGGCACGAGTCGTGCTAAGTTTACGGGGTTGAAGAGAAAAAAACTGTCCATTGATTACAATCGACTCTCAGGGAGGAATGAGGAATTGAAGATATTGATCAGTCATGTTTCAGATGAGGCCCTGTTTGCTTTACTTCTGAAGGACTTCATTGAATCTACCTTCCTCGGACAATTTGAAGTTTTCCTTAGCAGCAATTCTGGCGAGAGGGGAGTGGGGGATAAATGGCTGGTGGAACTCGATGGTTCACTGACCAGTGCCGAGCTCCTTTTGGTACTCTGCAGCCCAAAATCAATTCGTCAACCGTGGATACACTTTGAATTCGGCTGCGCTTGGACCAAAAGTATGGCGATTACTTGTATCTGCCACTCGGGTTTGAACAAGGTTGGTCTTCCTCCGCACCTTCGCACCTTTGATGTGCTGGAAGTTGACAGTGATGACTTCATGGAGCAGCTCTTAAACGACCTGGCAAAAAGATTTGGCATCAAGCGACTTCCAAGACTCTCCTATGACACCATGAAAGCCGAGTTGCGCGCTACTCTGGTATCCCTTGCATCATCAACACAAGCGGGTGAAAGAGCAATTCCGACCGCTGATGTAGCTGAAGGGCAGCTTGAAGTTGGGACAGGAGCTCAAACTACCCCAACGTCGGGACAAGATTATACTGCATCGGTGGAAACTGAGACCGCCAAGAAGGTTGATGCGACTCCCCCAGAGATACAACTGGTTGAGGAAGGGTTAGATGAGGAAATAGATGGCACCATAGAAGAGAAATTGAGGGAGAGAAAAGAGACCAGTGAGCCGGAACCTAAACCTCGGAGTTCCCCTGGAGTTGTAATCAAAAAGAAGAAAAAAGGTGGCAAGAAGAAAGATGAAACAGCCGAACCGGAGAGCGTTCAAAAAAGAGTTCTCAAGCTCCTTTCCGAAGCCGGGGATACGGGATATCCTTTGGAAGATTTGTCGGATTTATTGGGTATAGTTGGCCCCAAATTAGAACCTTACCTGGATGTTCTCAAGGAACAGGCATACATAAACATATCTGTTGAAGTTGGCAGGCCTCCGGAATACAAGATCGCCAAAAAAGGTGAGCAGTACTTGGCAGAGAGCAAGCCTGCTTGAACAACTTCCCCTACGGTTCTTAACGGTCGCTGAAGTCTTCCCCAGCGATCAAGGTCAATGCTCGACCAGCTTTCTGGCGAACCAGTCTGCTCTTGTCTGTCAGGGCCGCGGACAGGGGTTCTAAAGCACGGGGGTCCCTGATTTTGGCCAGAGCGTCCACCGCGTTACCCCTCACTGTGACATCCTCATCCTTCAACGCCCCAATAAGCGGTTCCACTGCAAGGGGATCCTGAATCCTACCCAGCGCCTCAGCAGCATGACTTCTCACATCCCAGTGTTCGTCCTCCAGGGCGACAATCAAGGTATCCACTGCCCTAGGATCTCCCAGCCAACCCAATGCTTCTGCCGCACTCATTCGTACATAGGGTCTTCTTTCTTTATCCCCCAGAACAACAATCAGGGGTTCTACCGCCCGAGGGTCATTGATCCTTCCTAGAGCTTTTACCGCCTGTCTTTGAATGAGTGGATCTTTGTCTTTCAGCACCCTAATTAAAGGGTCCACTGCCCTTGGGTCCTGGATTGCGCCCAAAGCTTTTACCGCATTACTTCGCACCAGAGGATCACGGTTTTTCAGGTCATATATAAGAGGTCTCACTGCCGGTTTACCTATCTTCATTGAGATTTCTACGGGTTGCCGACCGAGAGAAGCCGTACGGGGCAGATCATAATCTTCGCTCAGGTAGAGCAAGACTTTTGTCCTGCTCCACTGGAACCGCTGGGCAATTTCTTCAACCTCCAACCCCTCTTCCTGAAGAGACCTCACTGCCAGCAGTTCCGCCTGGGGTTGGGAGATTTGCAGGTAACCTTTGGCCCGCATGCAGGAAGCTAGCTTCCTATCATCTTGCAGGTCAGTTGTGCATGATTCGAGGTCGGTCTGCATCATGGCGCTTGAAATGTCTTCTTGGTACCATACCTTCTTTGTCGGGGCACAGCATGTAAGCCACATGGCTAACAAAGAAAAGAGGATGAGGTTGCGTGGGAGAGTCATATACATAAGTAATTTTTCATTTCTCATTTGTGAGTTTGAATTTATCATTTCACAGCTGTTATTTCTAATTTTTCATTCTTATGTACCACTGCTATCATTTTAATCTCAAGTTACAATTATAGAGGTGTAATGCGAATTGAAAAAGGCGAAAGGTCAAATGTGCCTAATACCTATAACCTATCACCTATGACCTGACGATTTGACCAATCAACTATTTAAAACCACAGTGGCAAACTGGATGGCGTGATTGGAGTTGGCTTCCCGGAAGTATATACCTTTACGGTAAAAAGGGTAATAAACCAGCCGGGGCCGCCCTGACTTAAGCTCAGAGTCCTTGAGTAAATTGCGGGCGCGACGGTGATATTTGGGCACCATGGAGATTAGTACGACTTGGGCCAATTGTTCTGCCTCTTGGCCCGCTAAAGACACTCCCTCGAATCTCTCCTTTTTGAGATGCTCCTTGGCCCGGAGTTTTTGGGAAGGCGGACTGACGCAGAAAATATGGGCCAACTTGGAGAGAGATTTGAGATTTCTGATCCTAAATGCCGGAATCAGAAAGCGGATTGAATCAGAGCCGTTTCCCCTTTCTTTTCTTGTGGAAAGGGCCGGTATCAATTTGCCCAGGTCGGATCTGGTTTTCAGCACCCCATGGGAGGTGTGAATCTGAGTTTTTAAGTTCCAGAAGGGCATGTAGTGGACAGGTTGGTCGAATTCACTTGGTACCCCTACCAGGTGGTAGTCAACTTCTTGGTAGCTGCCGCTGTGCTCAGCCCACGCACGAGTGCAGGTGGGGCAAATGTGAGTTTTACTATCAGGTGTGAAGGGAAGATCCCAGCCGCAGACAGGACAGGTAAATGGAATTAAATGGAGATCACCAAAATTGCTTGCCGACTTACCTGGGGCGGGTCCTCGAAAATATGCGGCGAAATCTTGCTCCCATATGGATTTCCTAATTACATTGGCCACGCCGTCGATTATCAGCAAACCGTTCTGCCCATTTGCCCCAACCTCTAGAACCCAGAAGGGAAAGTAAACAAGGGAGTAAACTTCTCCCACCAATTGGGTATCTTCGAGTTCCACCTTCAAGCTTCGATCAGAGAAGCCAAAAGTTAGAAAGTTGTTGCTATGGTCTACTGCCTCCTGAAGGCTGACCTCTGGAGAAAGCACTAACTCAGCCCCTGAAAGCCTGCTATGGTGAAAAAGCTGCAAGGGGATTGCGGCAGTGCGCACTCCAAGAGTGTCCAAGCCGAGGTCCGGCTCTCTATACGCCGGAAAAGTAAAGTCAAAGTGTTTGGTCTTGAGTTCCTTGGCGTCATCCCACGAGCGTGTACCTACCTTGGTGAGACTATGTTTTTTACCCAGAGCCCAATGGAAGACCATTCCTTTAGTCCGCCAGTATGGGCCATAAACTAGATGAAGTCCTTTTTTTCGCAAGGGCAATGATTTTTTGCTGCTGAGGAGGGTTGAGATTCGCTGACGACTCTCTTCAAAACTCCACCTGGGAGGCAGCATGAAGCGGGGCAGACCAGACTTGCCGCTAATCTGATTTGTTGAACTGCAGTAAGGACAGCGTACTACCTCGATTTCCTCATCAAAGATAATCTCACCGCCGCACTGGGGGCAATCGACCTTTATCTGCATGAGCGGTATAACCTGAGAAATATTGATGCCAGGGTGATTTCGGATTGCGGATTTCGAATTTCGGATTTCGGATTTAAAAAACTAGAAGACAAAATTAGAGCTAAATTAGAATTCCGCAATCCGCATTCCGCAACCCGCAATCGCCATAGCTCCGAGGCACCTTCGCCTCAGTTCATTCGTTGCTAAGACCCAGGTACTTAGCCTTGAGAGTCAGGATCGCAGGCTGGAGCTATGACAGCTTCTCGCCACATTCGTTACAAAAGTTGGCCTCAGGTAGCGCTTCATGCCCACATTTCGAACATTTTTTGGATTTTTTTTCGACCTTGGCGCCACAATTCATGCAGAAGTTGGCACCGGCTGGAAGGTCCTGGCTACACTGTAGACATTTGTTGATCGTTACGATTTGATGGCCGCAGTTGGAACAAAAACGGGCATCCATGAGTATTTGCGCCTGGCAGGCAGGACAACTTGTCAGCTTTTGAGTGGGTAAGTGACCCTCTTGCATAGTTTTTTGAAGCATGCCGGGAATTAGCATGCCCAAACCGGCACCCAAGCCTATTCCCATACCGCTTGCGGCATCCCCAGCCCCTTCAGCTGTAGCTGCATCCCCCATGGCCTTGGCGGCCTTAAACTTCATGAAGCTATCGAGGTCGCCCACAGCCTCCATGCCGGCTTTGGCGTCGATCATTTTCTGAACCTCCGCCGGGGGAGTAATATTGTTTATATAAAAATCAAGAAGACTGATGCCGTAGCGAGCAAAGTCCTCGTGCACTCTACTCTTGATTGCCGCAGCAAGTTCGTCGTAATAGGCGGGCAGATTGAAGATAGTGTCTAACATTTCGCCCAAGAGGTCGTTTACCCTGCTGACTATTACATCGCGGAGGAAGTCTTCTATCTCTTCGGTACCATAGATCCCCTGAGTGCCGACGAGAGTGTTGATAAACAATAATGGCTGAGTAATGCGCATAGTATAGGTGCCGAATCCGCGAAGACGGACCAGACCAAGTTCGGCGTCTTTAAAGGCAACGGGCTCCTTAGTACCCCATTTGAGGTGAGTGAAGATCTTGGTGTTAGCGAAATAGATCTCAACCCTAAAGGGACTCTTGGTACCAAAAGGAAGGCTTAGTAATCTGGTTATCAGCGGTAAATTCAGGGTTGAGAGGGTATGCCGGCCTGGTCCGAGAATGTCGTAGGCTTTACCGTCCCGAAAAAAGATAGCGGCCTGGTTTTCACGGACGATTAACTGGGCCCCCAGCTTGATGTCGGCTGATCCTTGTTCAGGAATGCGATTCATCATGGTGCGACCAGTTTCGTCAAACCATTCGATGACTTCTAGAAAAACGGCCATGGGGGTGCTCCTTTCGATCGCGCATGGCGCATGGCGCAGAGCGCATAGCGCGTGTTATTATCTAATAATGCGCTAAACGCTATGCGAATTGAGACCACGGACGACGGACTAATTCTGAGTAAATATTAATTTACGCTTTTGTACCCTTTCTTCCAGTCGATTGATTGCCTGTTGGAAATCGTCCAAAGAAACTGTCTTCCACTCGTCATCCTGGCGTTGCTTCAAATTGCTAACCGCTACTGCCAACTCCTCGATCTCTTGGTGCAGAGACAAGTCGTAATCATATAGTTGTGCAAGTTTTTGCTCATCCACTTTTACCCCCGGGAAAAGACCGGCATAGCCGTAGCTGGCAAAGCGAATGGTATCAGCCAGTCGCATCATCTTGCGAGCGTGCCTGTCCAGATGACCCAAGGGTTGGAGAATAGCTTGATTAGTGAGCTTAGATTGAATTTCTTGTATGTGGTTTACCTGCTCAATGATCCTTGCTGCCAGCTGTTCGCGGATGATCTTATCTTGGGTTCTCAACCCCTCTCGCTCTTGGTAGGAAGGCATACCGGGGAAAATACTAGCAACACTCTTGAAGATTGCCGCGACCTTTTCCTTGGTGAGCATGACTTATCTCCTTTCCAATCACACCTTTAACCACAAGCAAAGAAAACAGGCGCAAGATTAAGGGCTTAGATTTGCAATAATCAAGCCAGAGCATCTGTCATTTCTTCGCCATCGCTGCGCTTTGCTCAGTCCCGCTAGCGGGTTCCCAGTTCCACATTGATCATTTCTCATTGCACATTTGAAGCAAGGAACTAGCTGCTCAAGTTAATCTCCACTGAATAGATGATAAATGCGAAGTGCGAAATGATAAATGGAGCCGAGCTTTACGCGAGGCGAGGTTGACATCTGGGGTTTCGTACTTAAACAAAGGGTTAATTGTCATGGGAAAAAAGTTTTTACTTGTCTCATTCAGTTATTGAAAGGAGAACAGATATGGCATACACCTGTAAAAATTGCGGAGCAGTTGCAAGTGAACCTGGACATCTGTGCAATCCCTGTGGAGATGCGGCCAAGTGCAGTTTTTGCGGTACGCCCGAGACGGATACCAAACACATGTGCAGGGATAAACTAGCAGCTATGAAATACTCCTGCTCGGGTTGCGGCAGGGTCGCCATGGAGCCGGATCACCTTTGCCAGCCCAGTGCGATTAAGTAATATAACTCACTTGTATTCAGTTCATCTGTAGCCCCCTCTAAAAAGGGGGCTTTTTTTCTTTATCAGCCCAGAAATCCCCCCATAGAGGTTGTCCGACAACGTCATTCTGAGGCGTGAGCCGAAGAATCTCGAACGTGCAAGTGCCAGAACCGATGAGATTCTTCGCTTTGCTCAGAATGACAGTAGTGGGCATTCGCTGGGTTGTCAGACGGCCTCTTTAGGGGGATTTCCAAATGCGGGGTTATAGGGTGGAGTAGATAAAGTTTTGAATCGAGGAGAGTTATTTTTTTGATGAATTGTTCTGCCCACCAGGTATGACTCTAAGTTTACTTCGGCGCTGACTTGCTCTCATATCTCTCAGTAATTGCTCTCGGGCCTTTTTGTTTTCCACCAGTGACTCAGCAAACTCTTCTCGTTTCCTTTCCTGCTCGGCATCCATTTCTTTCACCACCTCCCGCGTTCGTTTCAGCCGCTGGTAGGCGAGAGAGGAGGACCAGAACTTTTGATTAAGAGGTTTACCGTAGGTCTCCTCAAGATCTTCTTTTAGGGCATGGGCGTGGTGGTCCAGTAAAAAACGTTCGAGATCAAAAAGTTCTACCTCCTCCAGATAGTAGGGTGAGTGTTCCCACTCGGCAACCTCATCTGCCAGTTTTTCAAAAAGCTCCTCGTTTTCCATAATCACACTCTCGATTTAACCTTAATACTTAAGCTGATCCTTCGAATTTCTCCATCCTAATTGCTTGCATTCGTTCAGTCACCTGTGCTCGGTCGTGTCCCTCTTTGAGCCGCATGGCGATTCCTCCTTTGTCGAAATTTTACAGAAATGGTTAGGTGTCTGGCAGACTGATCTAGGGGCGAACGAATAAAACTATAACCGATCTTTATGCAAATTTGGAGGGCCCCTCTATCTCAGGTTGATATGCAAGTAGATTATTGATTTGGCAGGGTTCAAGAAAGTTGGCTGTTGTCGCCCTCGAAGCGAGCCACGGCTTGGCGTAAACTTTCTGGTGCGCGAGTGGGCTTGGACGTAGACGGATCAACCGCCACCGCGACAATATGACCGTTGGCAATGAACCGTTGAGATTCGGGCTCGAAGATGGAGAACTCGAAAGTAAAGCTGGAATTGCCGATTTTTCCTACCCGGGCATGGACATGGAGAATCTCGTCGAAAAACGCCCGGTCATGATACTGGCAGAGTGACTCCACGTAATAAAAATCAACCCCAGCCTTCAAGAATTTGTCGTAACTGTAGTCAATTGCTTTGAGGTACTCGGTGAGTGCCACGTCGAAGTAGGTAAGGAAGTGCCCAAAAAATACATGTCCCTGCTGGTCCGTCTCGATAAAGCGGACCTGGATAGGATGGAAAAAGCGATAAAGGTATTTAGAGAGGTCCTTTTGAGTCATGGAGCCGACTGTACCATAAACAGTGGTGAGGGCAAACCCCGAAAAACCAACCAAACACCGACGAGTCATTTAGCCACTAGACGTGGCTGTCATAACGCTAAGCTGTCAATATGCCTTCGGCGTCATTTATTGTCATAACTTCATGGCCATTTGTTGAGATTAATAGCTATCTGCTGTTATGGCTACTTTACGACTTAATGACGGCGGAGCCAAATGACGCGGAGCAAATGACTATAAATGCGCTTGTGACAAAAAATGTTGGATAGGCTTTAATTACCGATGAAAAGCTAGGATTGTCTGGCCGCGAGGAGCCACTCATGCAGTGACTCAACGCACTCTTTGATGTCCTCAAAGCAAAAACGATAAGCTTCCAGGTTGCCACCGTAAGGATCAGGAATTCCCCGCTCCTGAGAACCATAGCGAGCAAAATGCCGGAGGAGATAAATCTTATCAGATGCTTGAGGGTAGCGGTCAACTAAGTGGCTCCGGTGTCCAGCTTCCATGACCAAAATAAGGTCTGCTTGCTCAATGAGTTCTGCAGTGACGAGGCGGGCTTGGTGTTCTTCCAAAGAAACTGAATTTTTCAAGGCCACCTGTACAGAGTGAAAAGATGCTGAACTCCCCGGTAAGGCGTCAAGCCCCGCCGAGCCAATCTCCATGCCACTGGAGGAACTCTTTGCCAACAACTTTTTAAGAAAGCCTTCAGCCAAAGGGCTGCGGCAGGTGTTGCCAGTACAAACAAAGAGGATGTTTCGAACACTCGCAGGAGTTATGGAACTCCTACGAGCCTTCGTTTCAGATGTTGTAATCTTTTCCTTCATCCAAAGAGATTCGATCAATAAATTGGCGGATGCATAAAGCTCTAAGGCATACGTTTCAGTTCCACCCTCCGGTTCTGGGCCCTTCCTTCTTCAGTGGCATTCGACGCCACCGGACGGGTGGAGCCATATCCTTTGGCTTGTAACCGCTCGAGGCCAATACCCTTTGTCACCAAGTAATCCATTACTCTTTTGGCCCGTCTTTCAGACAGCCACTGGTTGTACTCTGCAGTCCCGGTGTTGTCTGCATATCCTTGGACTTCTACCTTTATCTGAGGATTCTTCTCCAAGATGGTGACCACTTCATCCAAAAGTGGATGGGCCTCATCTTTTATATAGGAGCTGTTGGTATCGAACAGCATGGTCGCTTTAAGAGACCAGCATCCTACTTCGTTCACCGTGGCCCCTTTGGGAGTACTGGGGCATTGGTCCAAATAGTCGGGGACACCGTCACCGTCACTGTCAGGAGGACAGCCGGAGCTGTCCACAGCCACCCCCGGCGGAGTGCTGGGACACTTGTCTGCATAATTGACAACTCCATCACCATCGCTGTCAAGGGGGCAACCTTGAGCGTCCACTTCCATCCCCCTGGGCGTATTGGGACATTTGTCCGCATCATCAATAACCCCGTCGCCATCGCTGTCTAAAGGAGCTTGTACGAGATAGAATACCTCTTTAACAAAACGCTCTAGTGCCATTTTATTTAAGAAGAGATCACTGCCCTCCACGTAAATACCATCGGTACGGTTGCTCATCTCCCTGAGAATTGCTCTTTCTTTCTCCTTATCAGACATGGAAACGGTGTGAAATGATACATTGCTAAATCTTTCTCGCAATTTGTCTTGTGCATTTAGTGCTTCTACACCCAAGTTTTCCTCGCCGTCGGAGAAAATGATAATCGCCGTTTTTCCCCGAGGCATTTCCTTTAAAACTTCGCCCAGATCAAGAATCCCGGTTCCTAAAGGTGTCTGGTTGCCAAAGATGGTTCCCGTTACCGGCAGGTTTTCTATTGCCTTTCCGAATGAATTCCGATCATATCGCTTGGGTCCAACCAGAATTTTATTAGGAGGAAATGACTGAATCGCTCCTATGTAGTCAAGTTCAGGAATAAGCCGGTTCATTTCAGTCAGTATTCCCTTGGCCACTCCGGCTTTGTTTGGAAGAGCGCCTTGTTGTGTTAGAAACATGGAGCCCGATTTATCTATGAGAAGGATGAAGTTATCAACCTTTGGTACCAGCCTCTCCTGTGCCAGCACAGCCCCGATTAGCGAAAAAAATACAGCCAGAGTCAAACTAACAAGCCTCAATGTTGTGGTTTTTTTCTTCATAACTCCTCTCCATCTCTGTTGGCTTGAAATGAAAAGCTTAATTTCTCAACAAAACGTTTTGAGAACTCAGCTTAGTTTGCCTGCCAGAGGAAAGACAAATTAATTGAGCTATCATGGACAATCCAAACTGGTGAATAAAACGATAGGGCCGCAATTAGATTTTGTCAATTATTCATTGGATAGTTATACCACCGGTAAATTATAAAATAAGTCTGGGTAATATGGCGATTGTCGAGATGGGATTTTGAAAGGTGGCAGAAAATATAAAGGGCTCTGGCTATAGAGGGCTACAAATATTCGCTTTTAAAGTTCTTCCATCGCCTCATATGCGCCCTTCAGCCTGTCTCGAAGTAAAAAGCAGAACCTCTCCAAGATCTCAAATCCCAGCACATTGTCATGGAGCATAAACTTTCTTAGATCCGAACCCTTTATGGCCAGGACTGTAGTTGGTTTCCGGCAGAGGGCCGATGACATGAGGGTATGCTCTTCATTTAGAAGTGAAGACCAGCAGCCAAAAACCTTTCCTTTACTGAGCATTCCAATAGAGGCAGTTCCTTTCCGTATACCAAGATCCAGAGATCTTTCCAGAAAAACGTTTCCCTTAGCAACTATGTAGATCCGATCTCCCAGGTCGCCTTGCCGAAAAATGTGATCTCCGGCTGCATAGGCTTCCACACTAAACAGATTTGCCATCTCCTCTAGGTTATCTTTCTGCAGCCCCTTGA
>WOR8_10004637_pt1 | contig 19802 bp, 21 predicted proteins | sample DeeMarSeWOR38_10_FD_19890 | JGI IMG/M metagenome (IMG submission 19890)
GAGATCATTAGTATGGCACCGTCTGCCTGGCTCGCGCCGGTCACCATGTTCTTGACGAAGTCTCTGTGGCCGGGAGCGTCGATGACGGTGAAGACGTTCTTCCTCGTCTCTAGCTCGTAGAAGGCGAGGTCGATGGTCAGGCCCCTCTCACGCTCTTCCTTGAGCTTGTCGAGGACCCAAGCATACTTGAACGAACCCTTACCGAGCGCCTCGGCCTCCGCCTCAAAGTCTCTCAGCTGCTTCTCCGGGATCGCGCCTGCCTTGTAGAACAGGTGTCCGATGCTCGTGGACTTCCCGTGGTCTACATGGCCGATGATTATCAGGTTGATGTGAGGTTTATCCCTCTTGCTCATCTCTGAATTCTCCTACACCTTCAACCTATATGCAGAATAAAAATGTTAGGCTAAACACATGAAAACACGTCTCATGTTAAAGAATACAAATGAAACAGGCAGAAACATGCTTCAAACAGCGAAAATGCGTAAAGTTTAAAGGGGTTCCCCGTATCGGAGTGGTGGAGAATCAAATGGCAAACGGCCTGTACTCTGCACGCAGGAACAAGAACGTTCGCAAGAAGATGCGGTACAAGAGCAAAGACTACACGCTGAGGCTGAAGAGGCGTTTGGAGAAGAAGGACCTCCTGGCAGGGGCCCCTATGGGCCGGGGCATTGTCCTACAGAAGGTGGGTATCGAGAGCAAGCAGCCCAACAGCGCCATACGTAAATGCGTTAGGGTGCAGCTCATCAAGAACGGCAAGCTCGCCACGGCTTTCCTTCCGGGTGACGGAGCCCTCAACTACGTGGACGAGCATGACGAGGTCACCATCGAGGGCATCCATGGGCCAAGGTCAAGGTCAATGGGCGACATCCCCGGTGTAAGGTACAAGGTCAGCGCCGTCAACGGCACGCCCCTGAAGCTCCTCGTTCTAGGCAAAGTCCAGAAGCAGATGCGCTGAGCATCAACCCATTTTTTAATGGGCTGTCATGGCGCCCTCTGTTTTCCAGGTCTCCTCGATCAAGTAGGTTAGCGGTACGTTTACTAGCAGCAGAGCCGCGGCGATGTAGAAGCAGCACTTAACGCCATAGCCAGTCATGACCGCGGTCATGAGTATGGGCCCTATCACAGAGCCGAGGTCGAAGAACGTCCTGTAGACGCCTATAGCTGCCCCCCTCTGCGACGAGTCCACTGCCTCCGCGGAGATCACTGGCCCCACTATCCATATCGCCCCCGACGTGAAGCCAATTACGCATATCACGGCGGCCATGGTATAGAACGTAGAGAAGTAACTCATCACCACGACCAGTATAGCCGTAGTAGTCAGCCCGAACATCAGCACCGGTCTCCTCCCGATTCTGTCCGAGATCGAGCCCATGGTGAACATGGCGACGACGAAGCCCAGTGAGCGGGCGCCCATCACGTATCCCACGTCCGCGAGGCTGAATCCGAGAGTGCCCCTTGTGAAGAGGGGGACTATCGTTATGATCAATCCGTTGGTCATGATGAACTCGGCTAGAGTCGCGGCTGCTATGATCACCAATGTTTTGTTATTCATTACACCGAATATCTCTCCCACGGTCAGCGGCCTACTCGTTGGCCCCCGAACGGTCTCTTTTCTGATGTGGGGAGGGACGACGAAGAGTAGCAACGCGGCGAAGGAGAGCGCAAAAGCAGCTACGAACCCGCCCTGCCAGCCGAGTTCCTGCACGAGCTTTCCGCTCACCGCGGAGCCAATGATTGTTCCCATGAACTCTATCCCCTGGAAGACCCCCATCGCCGTGCCACGTTTCTCGGCGCCGAACAGGTTCACGATGAATGTCATGGAGACCGCGAAGAAGAAGGGAGCTCCGAAGCCCTTCACCGCCCTGACGAAGACTAGGTGTACAGGGTTGTTCACGAAGACCAGCATGATGTTCCCCATAACGGTCAGCGCGAGCCCGAAGGCCATAGGCTTGTAGTAGCCGAACTTCGAGGAAATATAGCCGCTCGGTATCTCGAGCACCACCCTGCTGATCCAATAGCCAGAGACAGCGTACCCTATCCAGACGCCGGTGGCCCCGATGTCCTCGGCGAACAGCGAAAGAATCGGGTTCGTCACCATGATGCTGAGCATAGAGAGGAAGGCCACGACGCATAACAGGTAGTAGGAGGTCGAGTAACCCTTGAGCCACATGATAGCTATCATGCTTGATCGCTCCGATTTAAAGTCTGCTCGGGTGTTGACAATGCTTTTATTTAGGTAACCCTTTCAAAGTCACTGCACTCACGAAGTGGTAGAATGAGCGAAGACGAAGCACAGGTACAGGACGAGGGAATCAAGCTCTTCGGCGAGTGGAGCTTCGATGGCATCGACGTCCGCGACATCGGGCTCAAGCGCTACCTGAACCTTGAGCCGGTGTGGCTCCCTCACAGTGGTGGCAGACACGAGGCACGCAAGTTCAGGAAAAGTAGGCTCAACATCGTGGAGCGTTTCATCAACAGCCTCATTAAGCCTGGGTCCAGCGGCGGCGAGAAGAGCAGGATCACCAACAGCATCCAGACGGCGTTCAAGATAATACACCTGAAGACCGGGAGAAACCCCGTCGAGGTGCTCGTGAGAGCCATCGAGAACGCCTCGCCAAACGAGGACACCACCCGCATCGGGTATGGAGGCGTGGTATACAGGCTCGCCGTGGACATAAGCCCTCAGAGACGCATCGACATCGCGCTACGGTTCATCGTCCGCGGAATCAAGGAGCAGACCTTCGGCAACCGCAAGACCCTTGAGGAGATCGTCGCGGATCAGCTCATCGGCGCCGCCAACAACGAGGGCAACAACTTCGCCATCCGTCGGAAGCAAGAGGTCGAGCGTGTAGCCCTCTCATCGAGATAAACCTTTCCCGTATTCCTCATGTTTACATATAATTCAGGTATCTCACAGCAGGCTCCCTGCGGCGAACCCCACTAAGCCAACCAACATCAGATACAAGACCCTGTTTTTCACGGCTCTGCTGTTCTCTCTGGTTGGCTCATTGAGTAGACTGTAGGTGCTGTAGATAAGCCCCAGGTCCGTCACAGCCACGAACGGATAATACCAAGCTGAGACAAGTCTCAAAGCGGGAGGTATTAAAGACGAGACAACCGCTGCCAGGTAGAAAGCCGACGCGACAACGCTCGCCGTCCTCGGTCCCTTCGAGACGGCGACGGTGTTGACGCCCGCGCCCCTGTCTCCCTCTACGTCTACGATGCCCTTGGTGACTTCCCTACCGGTGTTGCTTAGGAACGCCATGAGGCCGAAGTACAGACTGGATAAAATCGACCCAGTGATCAACCCCCCGAATATGAACGGGAGGCTTATGCAGGCGCTGACCATCAAGTTCCCGGGGAAGCCCGTCCGTTTGCCCCAAGCCGAGTAGAGCAACATGACGACCCAGCTGAACGCAGCCACCAGCGTGACGCTCAAAGATATCATGTAGCTGGCCCCGAGTCCGACGACGCTCAGGGTGGCGGTGACCGCGACCGCCTCGCCCGGCGTAATCCTGCCGCTGGGTATGGGTCTCCTTGGCTCGTTTATGGCGTCGATATCCCTGTCATAGTAGTCGTTGATCGCCATGGCCGCCCCCGTCATACAGAACCCGGTGACGAAGGAGAGGAGAAGCGTCAGGGGCGATCCCAGTATCGACGCGCCCCCAGTCACGGCTGCGCCGACGAGTATGGCCAGCCCCAGCATAATGGAGTTCACCGGCCTTATTATATCGACGAGGCCGCTCAGCTTACCCATACACCTAGGGGTTCCTCGACGCCGTAATAAACTCATTGAAGATGCAGAGTTTTTATTTCATGAGTGATCACTGGGTATGAAGATGAATAAGGAAGTCCCGGGGCGTGTACACTTCACGCTGATGGACGCCATAAGGCTCGGCCGCGGATACATCAGGCGAAGGCTCGACCGGTCTCTCATCAACATCGCTTCCATCTCTCTAGGCCTGAGCTTCTACACCACCATGGTTATCTCCGACCTCCTCTACTCAACCAGCGCCAGGATGGGGGGAGGCCAAGTCGCCGTCGAGTCGTACCAGTACTGGCTCGTCGCCGTCGCCCTTGTGGTTTCTATCGTTGGGATCACCAACGCCATGCTGATAGCCGTCTATGAACGGTACAGGGAGATAGGCACCATGAAGTGCCTCGGTGCCCTCGACAGGCATATAGTGCTGCTGTTCCTAGTGGAGAGCTTCTACCAGGGTCTTGTGGGCGGGCTCGTTGGCTTCTCCCTCGGATTAGCTTCGGCGATAATCATAACCGGGTTCGGAGCGGGTTTCGACATCGTGCTGTACGCCCCTAGGGTCAGCTTATTGACCATATTCGTGGGGTCCGTCTCCCTCGCCATGGCTCTCAGTATGGTGGCTACCATCTACCCAGCTTGGAGGGCTTCCCAGCTTAACCCAGTGGAGGCTTTAAGATATGAGCTATGATAACGTGATAGAGCTACGTGACTTACAAAGGTACTACAAGATGGGCGCCGAGACCGTGAAGGCCCTGGACGGTGTGGAACTGGAGATACAGCGAGGCGAGTACGTGTCCATCGTCGGACCCAGCGGTAGCGGCAAGACCACGCTCTTCAACCTTGTAGGTGGTCTCGACAAGCCAACGAAAGGCAGCGTCTTCATCGACGGCGTTGACATCAGTCAGCTGGACGCCTACGAGCTTGCGTGGCTCAGGTGCAGGAAGATCGGGTACATCTTCCAGAGCTTCAACTTGATACAGGTGCTGACCGCGCTGGAGAACGTCTCCCTGCCCACCGTGTTCGCGGGCACCCCTCACGACGAGGGCCTCAAGAAGGCGGAGAAGCTTCTGGATCAGGTGGGGCTGGGCGAGAGAATGCACCACCGCCCCACTGAGCTCTCCGCGGGCCAGCAGCAGCGAGTAGCCATAGCAAGGGCGCTGGCCAACGACCCTGCGATAATCTTGGCCGATGAGCCGACGGGTAACCTCGACCTGAACACGGGCATGGAGATCATCGACCTACTTCACGGCCTCAACAAGATGAGGGGACTCACTCTGGTGGCTGCCACCCACGACCTGAAGATGATCAAGGCGAGTGACCGCATCGTCTGGATGAGGGATGGCATGGTTGAGAGGATAGAGCGCGGCTAATCCTTGTCCTCGGTACTGTACTCCATCGTTATGCTTCTTACCAGAGAGCCCGCCACGTGAACCCAGTTGGGGTCGCCGAGAGACTCAAGCTCCGCCCCGTACTCCCCGTTAGGCAACTGAGTTATCTTGAGCTCGTTCCTCGTATAGAAGTTGCCTGTCGTGGCCTGTACAGACTTGTATATGAAACGTATTCTCTTCTCCTCACCTGCCCCGTCCACCTTTATTGATGACGTTACCTGAGTAGGGTGGCTCTCCAAGCCCTTGAGCTTCCTGTGTATGAACTCGATGTACGGGTCTATCTCCTCGGCTTCAAGCTTCAACGGAATCGCGATCCTGTAGGGTTCATGGAAGCCGCCCGAGTCTCTATCTATCTTCCACCTCCTCATCAGGCTCGGGGTAATGACCACCGAGTTACGTAGAGCCGCGTAGGCACCCGTGAGGACCGCTGAGACGGCCAGCGTTATACTCGCGATGCTCCAAACGGCCGAGACCTTCTGGTGAACCTGGAGGCCTATATTCAAGTAAGCCATGCCCCTGTAGAGCCCGAGGCCTATGAGGTACCCCAGCCCACCCGCTATGAACCCCGTGATGAAGGCCTCCGCCACGAAGATACCGGACACCTGTGCAGGGTTCAGCCCCACAGAGGAAAGTATCTCTATCTCGCCCCGTCTCTCGTAGAGGCTGTTAAGCATGGTGATCACGACGTTGAGGACGACGATGGCCCAAGGTATGATGAGGGAGAGGCCACGGCCCTCGAAGTAGTTGCCGAGCCTAACTGTTATGTAGGAGATAGGCGTCGACGCGTATGCCCTGTACCCCCTTTCCAGCGCGAGCCTCTCAGCGAAGCCCTCGACGTCCACTCTTTCTTGAAGCTCTATCGCTATCCTCTGGATTCCCACCATCGGCAGCTCGATGGCGGTCTCGGTTTTCATGATCACAACCTCCGAGCCCTCGCAATCCTGTATTACCCAGTTAGGCACCTCACCCTCGGGGTTAGTGTTCACCCACTTGTCGGGGGCGTAGCCAGTGCCGTCCAGATCCTTCAGGCGGTTTAATGCGTCTTCGCTGAAGATCCCCTGCACCTCAAGCACGAGGCTGGAGACACTGACCACGTCTCCCATCCTCAAGTTATACCGGTATGCGACGCTGCTGGGGACCAATACGCCGTTCTCTTCCGGGAGGCCGCCTGAGAGGAGTATCTCCTCAAGGTTCACGGTGTCGCCTTCATACGAGTCTACACCGACCACCCCCATCACCGGCTCACCTAGGACCCAGATATAGGGCTTACGCTGGGGGGCATTCTCGGCTTTCGTCGAAAGGTACTCCACCTCTGGGTTGGAGGTGAGCCAGTCCCTCTCCGCCTCGCTGAGGAGGATGAAGGTTGGCTCACTCCGTCTCCAAGATCCCTCCCTTATGGAGACTCCCTCCCACTCACCCTTCTTAGCATAGGTGTCCTCGATGAGACCATACCCCTCCGAGAAGCTTGTAAGCGTGACGAAGCTCATCACCAGGAGGGTGCTGAAGATGGGAATGATCAGGTTCCTGGTGTGGACTCTGCCGCCTGAGCCGACGCTGAAAAACCTTGGGAATATGTTGCCGAGTAAAGATAGTGCTAATATGGCCGCTACGCCGACAGACACGAATTCACTCAACGCAATTATCTTTGAACCCGGGTAGAACAGGTACAGCGTAGCCAAGCTTCCTGCGGATAGTACTGCGTCGACGGCGAGCCGCGCCACCCCGTCCACCAGCAAGTAACCAGTCACAAGCGACGCGGCCGCTAGGAAGGTGATCAGTATGTACACGGAAAGGCTTGCGTCCCTGTACATGTTGTCAAGCTCCCCCAAGGTGTGGTCCAAGGTTATGTAGCCCTTCTTCAGGTTGTCGAAGCTCTCGGTGTACTGCCCATCCATATACAATGTCCTTGACTCAGAGACCTGCAGAGAAGCGGTGCTGAAGGCTCCCTCCTGTTTGGTGAGGTAGAACCCGTATCCGTTCATCTCCTCAAGCCTCCCATCCAAGGCGATCTCGGCATCTGAGGCGATCCTGAAGTTCAGGGGAAGGCTATACTCTCTTACGTCGAGGACCGCTGCCCCTCCCTTAGGTGCCGTGAGCGTCTCTCTCGTCGTGAAGCTTCTCGAGATCACGTTTGAGCCCAGCAGGAACGTGCTGTTCACCGCCACTCTCACGATGGACTCGGAGGGTACGACGATGTGCCCCTTAGGTAGTTCTAATAGGTTCATCCCGTTTGAGAAGGAGCCATAGACAAGTGGGATGCCGGATGGAGTGAGCGTCTCGTTGTCTGCGTCTATGGCTTCGTACATTGCGTGGAGGGCAAGGTTCTCTGTGTCGACGTACATTAGGCTGCCCTCGATGACTATGGAGCTGGCTGGGAGGAGGATTATGTCAAGCTCAGCGTCGCCGTCCACGCCCTCTTCTAGGTACGGGATATGGTCGACTCCAGGAGTGTCAGGGTCGTCATGAAAGACGATCAAGTCCCCGTTCTCATACTCGCTGTCGATGTTGTAAGTTCCATCCATTGCTGAGGTGGTTTTGTCTAGATACCTTGTACCGCTAACGAACATCACTTGGGCGCCCACTATGGGCGTCTCATCTTGGTCACGGACGATGCCATTCAGGCCATTGACAGATGAGACCGGCTGAAACACCAGTACTAACGTGAAGATGGCGATGGCGGCTACTCCGCGTCTCAGGCGCATGATGTCTTTCTCACACAATATCCAAGACTAAGGTAAAAACCTTAAGCGTTCGCGCTAAAAAAGAAGTGGAAGAAATGAGGATCAGGATAGTAACGGACACGACGGGACCCGTGGAGGCGACCCTCACGGATGAAAGCCCGGACACCACAAGGAGAATATGGGAAGCGCTGCCCATCGAGGCGAGAGCCAACACCTGGGGAGACGAGATATACTTCGGCATACCAGTGGACGTAAACCTCGAGAACCCACGAGAGGTAGTCGAGTTGGGCGATCTCGCGTACTGGCCACCGGGGAACGCTTTCTGCATATTCTTCGGCACAACACCGGTGAGCAAGGGCGACGAGATAAGGCCCGCCAGCGCCGTCAACGTCTTCGGGAAGGTGGAGGGAGATCCAAAGGTCTTCAAGAAGGTGCGGAGCGGGGAAAGGATCAGAATCGAGAGGGCTTAGTCCTCTTACGTGAGCCTGCTCTCCGAGACATATGCTGGTACCCCTTGGGATTGTCCATGGTCCAGCGGTCTATCCTGTACCTGTCGACAATATCCTTGGCCTTAAAGACGGTCATGTAGATGTCTATGCCTTCAAGCCCTCCGCGCTGGGTGATGCTGAACGCATATAGCTGCAACTGAACCCCTAACAGACTATAATTAAGTGAAAGATAACAGTAACTATCCTAGTTGAGGTGGTCCTCTTCCCATAGCTCCTCATCCAGGGGGCTGTCCTCCCAGCCCATGCAGTCGTAGCATAGCTTTGTCTTGACGTCGCCGCACTCGTCACAGAACTTGGCCTCGCACTCGACGCAAACGTAGACGTCGAGCACCTCCATACCACAGATCTCGCAGATGGGCATAACTGTTACCGTATCTCCGGGACATCCCACAGACTAATAAATATATTGAAGGCATGGGCGGTCACGGGAGGTCTGCCACGGCGAAGCCTAGCCCCAGCCTCTGTAGGGTGCCTGGCGTCGGGTGGCCGGTCGCCGCGTCCCATCCCCTCTCGGCGTAGTACTCGTCGAGCATGAGGTCGAGGTCCACAACGGTCCCGCTACTGGCTCCCTCATCTAGGGGTGATTCCCTGAACCTGGACGGGAGGCTGTCGTCGGCACGAGACAAGCCCTCGCGCACACCGAACATCCTCTCCAACGTCACTATCCTCGCCCCCGCCTCCCTCATCTCCTCAGGCGTCACTCTGAGCCCCGTGGCCACCTCCAGTACCTCGGAGACTCTCTCGAAGGGAAGCAGCATCATGTTCTGCATTATGTTCTTGCAGGGCTCCAGCGAGTCTATGACTGCGTTCCAGTCCTCGAAGTAGTTTACGAGCCGCCCCTTCCCCCTGTCGGCGAGCCTCATGGTGGACTCCGGGACGCCGAACATCCTCTCCCCTATCTCGGGATCGTCGCTGAGCTCAAGGAAAGGCTCGCTCCTCAGGTGGTCGCCGCCTCTGCTGGCGACGGCGTAGCCGAGGCCGAAGCCCTTGAGGCCCCGTGGGTCGGCCATGATAAGGTCCATCCCTTTCACCTGTATGGTGCGGTCCATGCCCCTGCCTAGCCTCTCGGCCGCCTCGACGGAGCCGTCGGCTAGGACGTCCCCGAAGCCCTCCCTCTCCGCTATCAGCTGTATCAGCTTCAGGAGAGCCTCCGTGTTCCCCCACGTGAGCTCCAGCCCTCCCGTCTCCTCGGCGGTGAGCTGCCCGGCCTCGTAGAGCTCCATGGCCCAGCCGACGCACCCGGCGACGGAGAGTACGTCCAGCCCAAGCTGGTTGCAGAGGTCGATCGCCTTCAGGGCCTGCTCTAGGTCGTCGTTGCCTATTCTGCTCGTGAAGCTCCCTAGGGCCTCGTACTCGGGGCCCTCCCCATGGAGGCCCCTGTGCGGGCCTTCTCTGACGGAGTATACCCTGCTGCAGGGTATGGTGCACGCGAAGCATCCCCTGTTCTTGACGTTGTACTCCTCGGCCAGCCTCTCGCCGCTCACCATGCTGGCGTGCTCGTAGACCCCGGACATGTAGTTCCGTGTGGGGAGGAACCCTGCTTCGTTGGCCATCATGAGTATCCTGGTGGTGCCCATACGCATCCTGCCGGAGTACTGCTCGTGCTCCCTAATCTCCCTCTCAAGCTTCAGGACCAATCTCTCGAACTCCTCGGGCTCCGCTACCTCCACGTGTCCGGTGCCTCTGACCGCCAAAGCCTTGACGTTCTTCGAGGCCATCACGGTCCCCATCCCCGTCCTGGAGGCCGCCCTCACCTGGTTGGCGAAGAGCCCGCCGTACCTCACGCCCTTCTCAGCCGCCGGCCCGCATATCACGGTCTGGACCCGTCTGTCCCCGAGCTCGCCCTTCATGAAGCCGTCGGCCTCGAAGACTGTGCGCCCCTTCATCGCCGAGGCGTCCCTGAACTCCACATGGTCGTCCTTGACATACAGGTACACGAGCGAGGGGCTCCTCCCCTCCAGCACTATCTGGTCGTAGCCGGCGAACTTCATCTCGGGCGCGAAGTGGCCTCCCGCGTTGCTGTCCCCGAAAATCCCCGTGTGGGGGCTCTTGGCCGATACGTTGAACCTGCTAGCCGTGGGGAACATGGTCCCCACGAGGGGCCCCGTGCCGAAGATGAGCTTGTTCCCGGGACCCAGAGGGTCGACGCCGGCGCCCACCTCGTCGTAGAGCCTCTTGGCGTTGAACCCCCTCCCCCCTAGGTATCCCCTCATCTCGGCTTCGTTGATCCTCTCCGTCCTGTAGGCCTGGTCGGTGAGGTCCACCCTCAGGAGGCTCCCCGTGTAGCCATAGACTCTAGCCATGTATGCCCCACTCCTCTTTCAGCCTGTCGAAGGCGTCCCAAGGCGTCTCGGTGAACTCGGGGGATTCTGAGTAATCCAGAGCCCCGGTGGGGCACCTGGCCACACACTGTGGGTCGCCGCCGCATAGATCACACATCAGGGCTTTACCGTCGTGTAGCTCCACCGCGTCGTAGCGGCACTCCTCGACGCATGCGCCGCAGCCGATGCATGCCTGCCAGTCCACGGTGATGGAGCCTCCTTCTCTGTTTATGGCCTGGGTTGGGCAGGCCTTCAGGGGTGGGCAGTCGCTGCACTGGCGGCACATCAGGGGGTAGTCTAGTCCGAGGCTATCGTCCTTTATCACGGTCACTCTTGAGGTCTCCGGGCTGAACCTCTTGGTGTGGTGGAAGCTGCAGACCATCTCGCATTGACGGCAGCCGGCGCACTTCCCCGCGTCCACGGTGATGCGCTTCAACGTTTATCGCTGATAGAGGCTTTTCTGGTGTATAAAAGATTGATTAACTAAACCCTTGTAGCGGCTCCAATATTGATCATGGAACCCCATGGTAATTATTTACCTATAATAAGTAAAAAATCGGTACGTTTATAAGTAAATCTTTACCAAGAAATGGTTAAGAAGAGTCCGCTTAGGAACGGACCCAGTCAATAGAGGAAAAACAATGAGTCAAGAAACAGCTCAGGAAACCATCCATGGGACCAACAGCGTCCCCGTGATACAGACGATGGAACTGAGAAAGACCTACATGCAGGGTGAGAGGCCGCTGGAGGTACTCAAAGGATTAAGCCTAACAGTGGAGCCCGGCGAGTTCACGGCCATAATGGGCCCCAGCGGCAGCGGCAAGAGCACCCTGCTCAACATGATAGGGGCCCTCGACAGGCCCACCTCGGGCAAGGTCTACATAAACGGCGTCGACCTCTCGGGGCTCAACGACAACCAGGTCGCCGCCTTGAGGAACAAGGAGATCGGCTTCATCTTCCAGTTCTTCAACCTCATCCCCCGGATGGACGCCCAGTCCAACGTGGAACTCCCCATGGCGATAGACGGAGTGCCCCGTAGTAGACGCAGGGAACGCGCCCAGGAACTCCTGGAGATGGTGGGGCTGGGCGACAGGGCCGACCACAAGCCGAGCCAACTCAGCGGAGGCGAGCAGCAGCGTGTCGCTATAGCCCGTTCGCTATCCAACGACCCGAAGCTTCTCCTCGCGGACGAACTCACCGGGAACCTTGACTCAAAGACAGGTGAAGAGATCATGCATCTACTCAGGACACTCAACAAGGAGGAGGGTAAGACCTTCATACTCATCACACACGACCCCGCCGTGGGGCAGGACACGGACCGCATCATTCAGATAAGAGACGGTTTGATTGTAGGCGACAAGAGGATGGGTGACGTATGGTGAATCGAAGACGTTTAATCCCCTTGCTTGTGGTCATGGTGACACTGGGTCAGCTATTCCCCGTGTGGGCCGCCGACTCGGCGATAATACAGGTCTCGACAGACGACATCTATCTAACTGCGGGCCAGGAGGACACGTTCATGATCATACTGAAGAACACCGGAGACTACAATGTGTTCGACGTCGAGGCTTTCCTAACCTCGACCACCCCTGGGCTCTCGATTCTAAGCGCGAGCCACATGGTGTTCAGCGAGATCGATAAAGGGAAATCAAAGGATTATGAGCCAGTTCTTTACGTGGACCCTAGTTTACCTCTCGGGTCATATACGCTCACCCTGACGCTGGTTTACCGCCGGTTCGGTGCCGCCCAGGATACCACCATCACGGTGCCTGTGGCGCTGATGGTCAGCGAGGGATACGTCCCCAAGGTGAAGTACACGAGCGAACAGAGCGACATCAGGCTCAAGTCGGGGACCGAGTCGCAGGTACGGTTCAGCTTCGTCAACAACTGGGGTCAACCCCTCTACGGTCTTGAGTTCTTGTTCACCTCCACAAGCGGTTACATGTCGATACTGGAGGGGGTGAGCTACAACGTGGATGCACTGAACTCAAGCGAGTCCATCACGCTGGCACCCACCATATCCGTGCTGGAGGGAACGCCTCTGGGCGTGTACACGGTGACGGCCACCGCCACTTACCGAGACGAGGAAGGTAACCGTTACCACCAGGTTTTCTCCCTGCCCCTCAACCTGGACGAGGCCGCCATAGCGAGGAACACTGTGGTAACCGTGGCGAGCATGGAGGTCCTGCAGCAGTCTGTGCGCCCCGGCGACGTCTTTGACATGGAGATCCAGGTGGACTGTGACGGCGCGAGCGCGTACGAGATGCTGTCCACCCTTAGCTTCGGCGCGTCTTCAGGCGTCTCACCGCTAAGCCCGACGACCACCGCGCTGGGCGACCTGGAGCAGGGTGAAACCGTCACCGTGGCCTACAGGTTGCTCGCGGGGGGCTCCATATCTGCCGGCCAGTACCCAGTGGCAGTCACACTGACCTACACCGACTCGAAGGGTGTAGCGGGGTCTCTGACGGAGACCGTCACCGTAATGGTTGACGCCCTCATAGACTTCGAGCTACTAGACGAGGCCGCTGTGGTTGTCTACGCGGGGGAGCAGCGGGAGATGGAGGCCGACCTCCTCCTAGTGGGGACTGACAGCGTGCAGTTCGTCAGCGTCCAGATGGTGGAGGATGACACGTTCAACCGTGTGCAGGGCAGCACCGAGTACATAGGCGCAGTGGACCCCGACAGCCCGATACCCTTCGACATAGACTACCGTGTGGCGGACGACGCCGAGCCGGGCGTCCACGACATGACTCTCGTGGTGCAGTACAGGGACCACCTGAACAGGGTCCACGAGGAGACCCTCAAGTACACGGTGACCGTCGGGCAGGGCGCCAACCCCTCGACGAACACTGAACAGGAAAGAGGCGGCATACTCGGTTGGCTTAGCAGAATCTTCGGTTAGGAGGTAACCCCCCATGAAAGCGTCCGACATTTTTTTACTCTCAAGCCAGGGGCTCCGTGAGCGGAAGTTCCGGTTCGCCTTGAACCTGTTAGGCATACTCATAGGCTGCATGGCCGTGACGGGGCTCATCAGCCTAACCCAGGGCCTGAACGATCTCATAGGTGAGCAGCTGGACATGTTTGGGCCCAACAACATAATGATCATGCCAGGGAGCCTTGAGATGGGCGCCGGTTTCATCGCGAGCCAGAGCTTCACCTGGAGAGACATCCAGACCATCGAGAGGGTGGCGAACATAGACATCGTGACCCCCATGATGGGCGGCAAGATGTGCAGCCTGTGCCAGCAGGGGGAGACGCGTTACGCCTTTGTCTACGGCATCGAGCCAGTGTACTTCGAGATAATGTCTGGGTGGGACGTCGAGGAGGGCAGGTACATCACTAGGAGCGACAATGCCGTGGTTCTCCTCGGGTACGACATCGCCAGACCGAAGGATCGGGAGGTCCAAGGGTACGAGGTCGGTGACAGGGTGGCACTCAAGGTGGTGGTGGAGGGGGAGGAGAAGGAGATGTCTTTCCGCGTCGTAGGGATAATGGAGAAGATGGGCGGCATAGGCGGCGTAAGCAGCGACGAGGACCAGAGCATATTCATGCCCCTCAGGATCTGTCAACAGCTCTTCGAGATAGGCGGCGAGTTCCAGTATGTCACCTGCAGGGTCAGTGACCCAGATGACTTGCCCCAGGTGGTAATGGATCTCGAGGAGCGGCTTGGGGACGACGTCACCATCATGACCGCAGAGTCCATGCAGGAGATGATAGGCACCATCCTCGGCGCGGTCGAGGCCGTCCTAGGCGGAGTAGCCGCGATTAGCCTCGTCGTGGCAGGCGTCGGCATCATCAACACCATGACGATAAGCGTCATGGAGCGCACGAGGGAAATAGGCATACTCAAGGCCATCGGCTGCAGGAGCGGCGACGTCCTTCTCATGTTCCTGTCAGAGGCGATGGTCACGGGCCTGATCGGAGGCACCATGGGGGCCGCCATAGGCTTTGCCCTCGGGAACGTCATAGGTAAGGCCATAGACATGCCCGTGTCAAGCTCCATGTACCTTGGTCTGGGTGTAGTCGTTTTCGCGATAGTAACAACATCGCTCTCAGGGCTATACCCGGCGTGGAGGGCGTCCAGGCTTCACCCCGTGGAGGCGCTTAGATCCGAATGATAGACATGCCTACTACGGCTTTCTTCTCCCCAGAAGCCGCTGGACGCCGACCCGGAGAGGGTATGAACCTCTCTGGGTCAAAAACTGGGATCTCATCAATAGTTACGTTGCCTGGGACGGCAAATGAAGGTGAAACAGGTAAATCAGCGATGATGATCCAAGACGTAGGAGACATTTTCCTTTTTTATGTAATTGGGAGTCATCTGTCTCTGGGGAAGTATTTTTACAGAGATATCTTTACCATGTTTCAGTGTAAAAAAGGGGGCAGCCGCGGAGTCGGCTGGGAGAGGTCGTGACATGGGTTTGCTGTCGGCGCACGAGGCAAAGGTCTGGCTGGAGTTCCAGAGAGGTAAGCCGACGAGCGTCATCGCAGACGAGAGCGAGGAGGGCTGGACCCCCGCCTACGTCTCGAGGGTCCTGAACAGGGCCCGTAAGAAGATCAGCGACACCCTCGAGAACCATGCGGTCAGCCACCGCCTCGACGTCGAGAGCCTCCTGGACTACAAGGGGCTGCTGATCGGGTTCGACTACCAGGCCAACGCGCAGGTGTACATCGTGTACACGGAGAAGATGGGGATAATCGTCTGGTACAAGCACGAGTCGTACGGCGGCGAGTCCTGCCCAAGGTGCCCCAAGGAGGCCGAGTGCCAGGAGGCACTAGACGTAATAATCGATGAATACGCTATAGAGTTAAGGCCAGACGAGCAGGGGCTCCCCATGACCGAGAAGTCTATAGCCGTGTTCAACAAGTTGGCGGCCAAGGAGTCGCCTCGCTACCAGAGGAACAGGGAGTGAGTATGATGGGTGATGTGGAGGTTAAGGTTATCAGGCCCCCCATGGAGAACATTCGAAGTGGGAAGGTGTTCAGGCCCTCGCGGGCATTCATCCACAAGCTGTGGGTGAAGTCTATAAACGTCGCGGTTCTCGTGTGGTGTCTCGCCGTTCTCACCTTCTATTTCGGCGCATCCGCGATCCACAGCGTCGACCCAGAGGAGATCCCGGACCTGACCGCGTTGTTCGACAAGTGGCTGGGTCCGGTAATGTGGTGGACCCTGGTGGTTAACATGTTGTGGCTGGTCCCAGCCCTCGTCGTTATCCCCTTCTACGTGGACACCATCGAGTACTCCGTCATAGCCAAGTCGGGGGAGGCAATGCCCGAGATCTACGTCAAGAAGGGGTTGTTCACCGTCACCCAGAACCATGTACCCTTCAGGACCATCACCAACATCAGCAGCGTCGCAGGCGTCTACGACAGGTTCTTCGGTATAGGCTCTGTGCACATCGAGACCGCCGGGTACTCGGGGCAGGACCAAAGGGGGCCCGAGGAGACCATGGAGGGCATCGTCTTCTACGACGAGGTCAGGGACTACATACTCCAGGAGCTGAGGAAGCTCCGAGGGACGTATGTGACGACCACGGAGCTAAACTCGGACCACGAGCCGCTCAGCCCCGACGACGTAAACAGGGAGATACTTGCCACCCTGAGGATGATTAGGAAGCAGCTTGAGGAGAAAGAGGGCTAGACTACCCTCCTCAGTACCTCCATAGATATGTTCCCGCCGCTTATCACGACGCCCACCCTCTTGTTCTTGAAACGCTTCGGTTGCGTTATTATTGCCGCCGGCCCCACGGCGGCTGCGCCCTCGACGAGCATGTGGTGCTCGTGCAGCATGTAGCCTATAGCCGCCAGGATGTCCTCCTCCTCTAGGATCAACCAGTCGTCTATGAGTTCCCTGCAGATGTCGAAGGAGACGCTGCCCTGCTCCAGGCCGCCGTGCAGCCCCTCGGCTACGGAGTCCTCCAGGGGCATGTCGAATATCTCGCCTCTCTTGACGCACTCGTACATGACGGGGCTCGCCACCGACTGGACGCCTATGATCTCGGCGTCTCCTATCTGCTTGAAGACCGAGGCGACGCCCGACACTAGGCCTCCGCCGCCCACTGGGACGAGGACGGCGTCGAGGTCCGGGGCGTCCTCCACCATCTCCAGGCCGACGGTGGCCTGGCCCATGATGAGATGGGCGTCGTTGTACGCCGAGACGAAGGTCTTCCCCTCCTCCCTCTCTATGCTTCTCGCCAGGCGCTCGGAGTCCATGTACTCGTCTCCCTCGATTATCAACTCGACGCCGTACCTCCTTATGGCGTCGATCTTCACACTCGGTGTAAGCTCAGGCACAACTACCGTGGCTCTGACGCCCAGCTCACGAGCCGCGTAGCCCACCCCCTGGGCGTGGTTGCCCGAGGAAGCAGCCACCACACCCCTGCCTCGCTCCTCCTCCGAGAGCAGGAGTATCTTGTTGGTGGCCCCCCTTATCTTGAAGCTGCCCGTGACCTGCTGGTTCTCCAGTTTGAGCCACACGTCGCCGCCGCATACGCCACTGAGGCCGGGGGAGTGCTCCATGGGCGTCCTCCTAGCCCACCTTGACACCCTCCTCCTCGCTGCGTACACGTCGCTTAGACTTATCATGGGTTAATCATGGCTGCCCATGTTTTTAAAGCCGTGATCCTTGACGGCGTCGTACGCTCGTCGACGGCTCTCGTCGGCGTAGACGTAAGACGGGTCGGCCTCCAGAATTCGCCGTGTCTCTGCGTGAGTCTCCGTGAAACCTTCCTCATTTACCGATCCCGCCACCTGTTTCATCGCCTCCAGGAACCCCTTCCGCATCCGTTCCAGGTGCCTGTTCTGGGATAGGAGGGGCTCCACGAGCCCCGTCTTCTCCGATACGACGCTCTGGGCGAGGACGTACTGAAGGGTGTACGTGGTGCCCCCGAGCTTCCGCAGCTTCTCAAGGTCCATGCCCTCCAGGGCCCTAGCGAAGGCCATGTTGACGAGGTAAGGCAGCGAGATGACGGCCGCCATGTATTCGTCGTGGGCCTCAGCGTCCACGATCACTAGGTCTGCGCCGGGGAAGAGGCTCCCAGCGAGATCCGCCTCACGCCTCGGGTCCACCAGCGGGACCAGGGCCACCGCCTTGTTGTCCAGCCTCACGGTCGACGGGCCGAACATGGGGTGTACACACAGAGGGACGAGCCCTTTTTCAGCGGACTCTATGAGCGGCTCCACGGTGCCCTCCTTGAGAGAAGCAATCTCCGCTAGGACGGTCCCTAGCTTCATGTGGCTGGAGGCCTCATACAGGACCCTCGGCGTGGCCCGAATCGGCACCGAGACCACCACCAGGTCCGCAGTCCCTAGCTCCCTCTCCCCTAAACCCCGTCTCAGGTCTACCGGGTGCACCGTGTATCCCTGGCCAGCAAGGTGATTGACGAGCCACCGCCCCATCTTCCCCTCGGCGCCGATGACAGCTGCCTTCAACTTAGACGAGGCTGTTGCGGCTGCGAGGTATTTTACGGTTTAGGGCAGGCCTGGCTGCCCGAGGCTACCCGGTGAAACGGGGATAGGAGCCCAGGTGCTTGATGTACCTCGTCTGGCCCCGGAGCTCAACGAGAGCCTTGTCGACCTTGGGGTCCTCTACGTGGCCGTGGAAGTCGATGAAGAAGATGTACTCCCAAGGCGTCCCCACAAGGGGCCTCGACTCTATCTTGCACAGGTTAATGCGTCTCTTGGCGAGGGTGTCCAGGGCCTTCACGAGGGTTCCTGGCCTGTGCTCCACCACGAAAGCCAGGCTGGTCTTGTCGACGCCTGTGGGCTTGGGTTCCTCCCTGCCGATGACTAGGAACCGGGTGTAGTTCTCCTTGTGCGTCTCGATCCCCTTCTCGAGGACGTTCATGCCGTACACCTCGGCTGCTCTCTGGCTCGCGATGGCCGCCGCGTCCATGAGGCCCTGCTCCTTGATCATCTTGACGCTGCCAGCCGTATCGTAGGCACCGACGGGCTCGAGGCCTCTCCTCTCCAAGTACTCCCTGCTCTGCCCAAGGGCCTGGGGATGGCTGAAGACCCTCTTCACGTCCCCGGCCTCGACACCGGAGTTAGCTATCAGGCAGTGGACTATCCTAAGGACCGTCTCTCCTTGGGCCCTCAGAGTGCGCTCGTTGAGTAGGTCGAAGGTCCTGACTATGCTCCCCTCAATGCTGTTCTCTACGGGTACGAGCCCAAGGTCCGCGTCTCCCTCCTCGACTGCGTCGAAGACGTCGGGCAGATAGGGGCGGGGCAGCGGCTCGGCAGCTTCGCCCCAGTGAGCCATTATGGCTTCCTCGCTGTAGGCGCCTCGCTCCCCCTGGAACGCCACCCTCATGCGTGCTCCTCCTCGGCCCTGACGCAGAGATCGATGATCTCCCTGAACAGCCGTCGGACGCCCTCTGGGTCCAGGCCGCGGTCAGCGGCGAGGCCTTCCATATGGTTTAGGACGGTCTCCTCCCGTGCGCGATCTACTACGGGCATTCCGTGCCTCTTCTTCGCCTCGCCTATACTGATCGCGACCTTTACGCGTTCGCTTATCTTCTCCAGTATCTCCTCGTTGAGCCTGTTGATCTCGTCCCTCAGCGGGCCTATCTCCTCCGTGTAGCTCATCCTATTCACTTAAAACCTGTCTTACGTGTCCTCTCTGCAGCATGTGGTCGAGGATCACCATGGCCGCCACGCTCTCCACGACCGGCACCACCCTCGGCACTATGCAGGGGTCGTGCCTCCCCTCTATGGTTATAGTGGTCTCCTTCAACGTCTTGAGGTCGACTGTCTGCTGAGGCCGGGATACGCTGGGGGTTGGTTTGAAGGTGACGGTCATATCGATGGGGGCTCCGTTGGAGACTCCGCCCAGCACGCCCCCCATGTTGTTGGACGCCGTCTCGACCTCGCCCCTCACAATCTTGTAGGGGTCGTTGCTCTCTGAGCCTCTCATGGATGCCAGCGCTGCGCCTGCACCGAACTCGACGGCCTTCACCGCCGGGACACCGAAGAGAGCTTTAGCCAGGTCTCCCTCAAGGGTGTTGAAGACGGGCTGTCCGACGCCGGGAGGTACATTCAAGACGACGCATCTAACAGTCCCGCCTAGGCTGTCCCCCCCGCCCCGCGCCTTCAGTATTTCCCTCTCCATCTCTCTGGCTGTTTGGGGGTCCGGGCATCGGACC
>WOR8_10007832_pt1 | contig 19798 bp, 15 predicted proteins | sample DeeMarSeWOR38_10_FD_19890 | JGI IMG/M metagenome (IMG submission 19890)
CATCTTGGTGGCTTCAGCCATGTTGCTCCAGGGACCCAATTTATGGGCGGATGATGACGCGATCATGGATGTTGACGACAACGCCGCTGCCTTTGTTGGAACCTGGCCCAGATCCACGTTCAGGATTCTCTACTATGGTGATGACTACCAATATGCAGCTGGCTCCGGCGGTGCCGCAACTGCCTCAGCGACATTTACCACGGCCCAGACTGCGGATATTACGGGTAGATATCACGTGTATGTGCGCTGGACAGCAGGAACGGCGCGGGCAACGAACGCGCGTTACAACATTTATGATGACACGAACGCCTATAAAGGAGCGTGCATATATGATCAAAGAAATAACGGCGGTGTATGGATGTTTTGTAATGAAGTAACTCTGAATGCAGGTAGAAGGGGACGTGTGATTATTAATAACGCAAACGTTCCCCCAGATAGGTATGTCTGCGCAGACGCGGTACGGTTTGTCAGGGTGGATAAAGACGTCTCTGACATTGTTGACGATGCAGGGGTTGATTTTACAGGAGGTAATCAGTTTACATATCTTACGTCTACAGCAACTGTCGTCAGATCAGTTACGATTGTCGCTCCGGCCTCTGGTTTTGTAGTGGTCAATGCCAGTGGTTACTTTGCTCTTTTGGGTGGGGGAGGTGATCAAGGAACATGTAGTATTACAACCGGAACCAGCATTGACACTAATAACCAAATATTTGGAATAGATGGTGACAATTCCAATTATGTCTATATGCCAATTGGCGCCACAAGAGGCTTTTCTGTGGGCGCTGGCTCTAGAACATTTAACCTTGTTTGTAGTGAGCAATTGGGTAATGTGGTCGTTGGTGATACCTATATGACCGCCATTTTCTCACGAACACAATATTAACTATAGCAGGAGAGGCCTCTAGCGGTAGTCATATGACATTCGTACCGTTTGCTTTGACTCGAGGATTCTCTGTCTCCAGCGGATCACAGACATACCGGTTAATATGTAGGGAGGAATCAGGAGATGTGCGAGTTTGGCGCCCGCATATAACGGCCATATTCGTACCAGCATTTTACTAACATGTAAGGGTGTGACCGCCGGGGGGCCCCTGTCGATGCTTTGGCGACGGGGGTCTTGCCAGCGGTCGTCTCCTTCCGTTTTGAACGTTTAATTAGGTGCACAGGTCCGAGTGTAGCGCAAGGGAAGGACACCTATGGCTTTGTTCTCACCGGTCAATCGTTTGCAGACATTGGCTGTGGGAATCGGTCTTTCTTGCGTTAGACCGGTAATTACATCAGCGTCTGTGAGTTATTCTGGTGTGAACAAACGAAAAGATCTCATCTCGTCGCAGGTCTTAAGGGTCCACAGTGTCTCAGGTCGCAATGATCGGACCATGGCTCCGAGGAGCCAGCCTCTTGTTCAGGTTTTCAGACTCGCTGAGACGGTCCATTGTCTGGCAGGCTGAAGAGAGTCTCGGTGCATTTCGGCCGGGCATTCGTTGGGAGGTTTATTATGAGAAAAGCTTGCACTTTCGCCACGGTTTTCTTTTTTGCGATGTTGTTACTGGGCACGGTCGCCGAAAGTGGCACCGATATAGCGCCGAAACCAGGCAAGTCTTCCGTCAACCTGGCAAAGCTGAGCATTGAGTTCAAGGACGGTCGGCTTACAGCCAACATCGATGGCGCCTCCCTGAAGGAGGTCGTCCAGGTGCTTGAAGAGGTCACCAAGGCCAAGTTCGTGCTGATAGGTGAGCAGCGTTGGGCGAACCAGGCCATCTTTGCCCAGGTGAAGGAGAAGCCTTTTGAAAAAGCACTTGCTCGAATTTTTCGCGGCTACTCCTACGCTGTGTCTACTATGCCAGAGTCAGAAATGCCCAAAGTGACCATCGCCCTGGCGAGGGACAAGGGCACAGCTTCTTCATCTACCGTACCGTCGGCTGCCGGCGAGAGCCTTGCGAGCTCACAAGCCAGCGGCTCGGCGGCTTTAAGTGGTGACAAGGCAGCGGGTGATAAGGGCTCGGAGGACGCTCCTTCGTCGAAGGACTCGCGGCAGGAGGCCTATGTTCCATATGACCTGGATGACTACATGCCGCTGCCTGAGGACGAACGAATGGACGCTCTCGAGTCGGATCAAGATCCGGAGCCGGGGGGGAAGCCTGCCTGTGAGGACTGCCGAAAGGAGGCGCGGATTGAGCGTGCCTTGAGTGCCCTGGACTCTGAGCACGAACACTTGCGGTCAATGGCCGTGGACGAACTGACCGGTATGAATGACAAGCGTGCTACCGGCGCGCTCGAGCGCGTCGCAACCTCGGGTGATTTATCTTTTGATGAGCGGCGTAAGGCTGCCCAGGCCCTCTGGCACCATGCGGCCGACCTCCAATTTGCCGATTCAGCGGCCAACGATGCCCTCAGTAAGTTGGCAAACAGCAGCGATCCCTCTATTCGGAGTATTGCTGAGCGGGCTTTAACAGATATGGAGCGGTACCAGCGGCGACGGTAGGGCGTTAGGCTTCTGGCCTGTGCTGGCTTCAGCAACCTCATCTCTCACGGGGTTTACAGAAAGAATGGGTGAGAACTCTCGCGGCCCCGTGGGAGTCAACTATCATCCAACTCGTTATAGTCTACGTTTTCTGGAACCATTTCTTTTCCAAATCTACATTAAGAAGTTTGCCTATCTTTATGACTTCTGGCCTGTAAGCTCTCATTAAAGCTTCCTCTAACAAAGGATCCATAGGAGGACGAGGGCCTTTTTTCCATAGAACTCTTCCGCGCACTTTTCCAAGTGAGGAACGATAGCGCAGGGGAAAGACACTTTTCATGGCCGCAACAAGCAAACGATTTTCTAACAGAATATTTAGACAATAATTTCGAGGCTTTCTGTTGACATTGATCATTGTAAATTCAGGAACAAAACACGTATCAACACACAAGAATTCTAAAATATCTTTGTAGACTTTATGATTGTTTTTTTTGAAATCCTCAAAGATTATAACTTTAATGTTTGAGTTATCAAATAAATCATAGAAACGATTTACTTGTTCATAATATTTTACTCTCTCAGAATAATACAAGGCAGATGGACAATATATCCGCGATGGAATATTTTTTCCCATTCGTCTTGCTTTTTCAATGGAAAGAGCTGTTTTAATATCTTTAGCATTTTCATAACCAATCCAAACATAGTGTGAGTGGAGAGAGTAGATGAAATCTACAGGATTTCTGAGAATCATGATTATTTTTGCGTTTGGATTGAACGTATAAATTTTCTCGGCAGCTACTTTTGAATATAAATAATGAGGAGAAGCTTCTCCAACAATTTTCTCCTTTTTGGAATTTGAAAATAACTGTAAATATTCTCGTTCATCCCAAAAACTAAAATAGGATATCTTTTTCCTATGGAAAGTGTAACTTTCTTGCCGTAGATCCATACAGAAGAATCTTGGTTCCTTTGGGTCACTCATATAAATATCTGGGTGTTGCGCGAGAAAATTATGCAACGCAGTTGTTCCAGATTTTGATTGTCCAACGAGAAAAAGATTTGGTTTTTGCAAACCCATCTCCCAGAATTACTGAATCAACTCAGAAACTCTATTGTTCGTCCTCAAGGGAATAGACTTGAGGTAGTCCGCCACTTTGTCGACGAAGGCAAAAAAACGTCGGGGGAGACAATAAATAAGAAGCAGCCCTGCGCGGTTGGTGCTGGCTTTTAAGCAGGCATAGGTAATGCAGGAATTCACGAGAGCAGCGATACGACCCAAGGTATTTAAGGGATAGTAGAGTGGCCGCGAAATTTTCTTCAGGTTTAAGAGTCGCCATCGATATGGCATATAGATCTTTTTGAAAATCTCATTATGCTTTACTATGTCTGTCATTGCACCGGTATCAACTTTTTCCAATTTGATGAATCCATTTTTTTCAGCTAACTCGAGGTATTTCAGGCCAGCAGACGAACGTACGGCTACTACAGTATTCCCTGACCCGGGGCGTCGCAACCGGAGAGGCCACGGATCGGCTAAAGATAAGTCGGCGACCTCATTTCCTGCATCTGCGCATAAGAGACAAGGTTCAGCAGCAAATAAAAAGTTGGTAAAATATGCATTGGCCCATTTTTGAAAAGGTACTGTCTTAGAACTGGTCCTACCGTAAAACAGTGATTGCCCGGGCCAACCCTCGCCTCGAAAGAAAACCCGTTCCAGTGACTCGCGAAGGCCTACAAGCTTGCTGACCTGTTGAATGCCATCACCCGTAGAAATGTGATTACAAGCTAAGCCAATTGTTATTAATATTTTTCGGCCAATTGAAGGATCCAGGCTGCTCGCCTTTAGCACCCCTCTCAAATGGCAGGGTAAACCGACAACTGCAACGTTCCCAGATGTATTCTTTACTTGCTTAAGTGCACGGTCAATTGCAACAGGAGCGTATTTCGATCCTTTCGATGATATTACTTTTTCTTTAGAATTAGTGAGGATCGAGCGCCCAAGCATTCCAAATTTTGTAACTTGCAGTTCCCCTGCCACAATGACATGTTCGACAAGTTCGGCTTCAAGGAGATACAGAAGTAATGAAGTCGCAACACCGCCAGAGGAACTTTGGTGTCTGATGTATGTGTCTGTGGCATGCCCTAAGAAGCAACTGCGAATCACTTTCGATAGCCCGCGATTAAGTTCAATGGCAGGGCATACTTTAACGCAAAGTTTGCACTCTTCACATCGGCTTTCATCGACGACCCTGCGGAAAATACCCGGAGGCAATGTCTGCATCTCTATGCAATCCTTTGGGCATACCGCGGCACAAACGCCACAGCCGTAGCACAGATCGTATTCGCGGATTGATTTCAACTGAGGCAAGGACATTTCAAGTGAATCCATTAGTTTTCCTCTATCCTCTCAGGACTTAAGTCTTGTATGATATTGATTCCTATGTCTATTGGCCTTTGTATATGCCTTATACCAATGGGCGAGAATCTTTCCATTCGAAGCGGCCAGTCTTTCCACTTCAGGGATGCGCTCTGCCAAATCTCTTTTTATTTCAGTTCTGGCTTCCCACAACCTTGTAAACATCTCAAAAAGTTCCTCATTATCCAATTCGTGAATCGAGAGCACCCATTTTTCCTGTCCACAGAGAGCCATAATTCCGGAGAATTTCTGACTATACGAAACGGCGATTGTCGGTACGAAACTACTTAACGCAGCAATATTGGCGTGCATACGAGCCCCTACCATTGCGTCGGCATGACTAATAATGCCTTTAATTTCACTCGGTGAATACTCACCCTGAACGCAATGAATTCGGGCAGAGTGTTTACAGCTCTCTACGACCTCTCGGGCTGAAAATCGATCATCAACTTCACTATTACCACCAGTCACGTGAGCGACAAGAAGACAATCGCGGTCAGCAGCCTCGATGATTTTGTCAATTGCCGAAGCCATTACTTTGTAATAACAACTAAATTTAGCCCGTGGGCTCAACTTTTGGTAGAAAAAACTCGTCATTGGGCTGACGTTCAGTACAACATAGGGTTTCGATAATCCGAATTTTTCTTGAGTGGCAATTTCACGAATCCTATTTTCGCTAGCAGTTTCTAGGCAGAATCCTGTATCCGCTGTACATTGAAAAGGTCCCTGGTAATTAACCGATTTGAGTGTTTCAATGCTTGCCTTCTCACGCAAAATAATCAAGTCAAAGATTTTGAAAAGAGGTTTTGCTAACCACTTCCATCGGCGAAAAGGCCCCATAGATTGGGAGTAGGCTACAACTGGCTTTCTAAATAACGAAGCTGACAATAATGGAAGAAAGTGTAAGAGCAGGGTGTTCCAACCATATTCCTCTGATACGGTATCCCCTCCAAGATCAATGACAATGTCACATTCATGGAGTGCCTTAAGGTCAGGACGATTAAGCAAAATAGTAGGTTCGACGCCAAATAGTCTAGTGAAAAAGAACCATGTCGCCAAACGTAATATCGTAGTAATGACTCGAAATCTGGCAACCCATCGGGAAGCCTTACGGACGCGAATATAGGGAAGCTCCACAATGGTCATTCCCTCGTACCATTGTCTGTACTCATCATCGAAAGGGATATAGATAAAAAACTTGGCTCCAGGAAAACTTTTAGATAGTACTGACTTCGCGGTGATGGGTAGCACTACCGTTCCTCTATTGAAATTAGGCTGACAATTAGTAAATAGAAAAACCATATGTGGCTCCGTTTTGGGTTATTCGGTCATTGACTGCAAATGTACGAACCACAGACAAGATATTAAGGTACAAAGAATAAGAACAACGACATGAAAAGCGGTTCACAGGATTTGCGAGGTATGGACCTCTGCAAAATCAAAATGCTGGCCATTCACAACCTGAAGTAAACGTTGGTCAGATGATGGGAATCGTTTAAAACCGCAATCTACGTTACTTTCGATCATGCCGGTTCTGTGCAGCCGTAATCTCCAATATGTTACGGAAGACTTTGACTAACCTGAGAATATGACAAAGAATATTCAAGTATGCCTGATTGGCTAGAGATGCTGTAAAGGTGGCCTAACAACAACCGTATTTTCTAAACTAGCACGCTCTAATACAATAGCAACGGCTTCAGTCAGGCTTTATGGCGGAACTTCAGCATCAAAGATCCGCTCGGCTTCCCATCGTGCCTGCGCCAACCTAAACTTTCCAGTGTACCTAAAGACAACACCGTCAGACCAAACCTCTCAGCTTCACTCTCGTAGAACTGAAGAGACCGACTGATTACGGGAAAGCCTTGCCATTGACCCCCATAATAGTCCTCGATCAACGCAGTTGCATAAAGGCTTCCGTCTGGCTTCAAATGTTTTGCTGCAAATTCTAAGGCCTCTTCATGCTTTGCAGGGCTCATGTGTAGAAATACTTGGAAAGCCCAGATTACGTCAAATGCTGATGCGATGTATTTGTGTGCGTCCTTGACCGTCATGATGATCGGTTCTTTACCTTCAAGGCGATGTTCCATAAGCTCTTTTCGAGCCTCAGCGAGAACTCTCTTCCTGACATCTATTCCACAGTAGTTTCCCGTATTCAGATAGTCAATTATTGGTATGCCGCCTCGCAGGGTACCGCAACCTAAGTCCAGGAGTGTATGCTCAGGGAGAAGGCCTTGCGATTTTAGAAATCTGATTTGCCACTCACGCTTGGTCTCGTGGCACCCGAATCCGACCCAATCGTGGCGATCCTTAGCTCCAGGATTTCGCAGGCCGCTTCCAATGAGAGTCCTGTTCAGCCACTGCTTCATTCTCCAGGATAGACTCCAAGCAATATTCATACTTCGCTCAGCCATTTTAATCTCCTACTCGATCGAGACTGTTCAATGTTTTTTATTGGTGTAACATTAGTTATAAAGGTATCTTTGGGGTAGTTACCCCCACTTTTACGGCAATTTCATGAGTGTAAAACGCTGATGGCACAAAAGTTACCGCCACCTCCTCGGTGGTAGCAGTTATCTCTTGACTAGTAATCATACGTGAATTCAATACGCTATTTTATTTCTTTAGCCCAATTCGACACCATGAATTATTGAACAGTCTGGAATTATCTTATCAAATGCCCTGAGCATCGCAATAGGGTGGGACGCCTTCTAGCCGGTCCTAAATCTTCGTGCAAAGGAAGATCTCTTTGGTTGAAGGGTACTCTAGCATGAATCTTGTCTTTTTATCCTTAGAGATACTCAAGGTGGACATCACATCTACCCGAAACCCCACATCAACAAGGCGATTGCTTATATCCAAGCCATACAACCGCACGTGATCCTCTTGCTTGAAATGCCTGAGTCTTTCCTCGGGCGTCTTTATGCTCAGGTCCTCGTATGTTGCGTCGCCATAGATCGGAACCATGACAACGGCAATGCCAGATGGGCTGAGAATCCTAAACAACTCTGAGATTGCTTTTTTATCGTTGTCTACATGTTCCAGAACATGTGAACACCATACCAATGAGAAAGCATTATCTTCGAATTGGAGATCGGTAATATCCATTTGCCGCATTGCTCTCGACGAACACAGGTCAACACTCACATACTCTTTCGAAATATTACGGAACCAGGGTTCAAGACAGCTTTCCGGAGCAATATGGAGAACCTTCTCAGATTTTCTTATCAACACTTCGCTCAATGCGAAATATGCGAACCGGTGTCGCTCATAAGATCCGCAGCGGGGGCAAATGTAGGCAGGCGCTGGCTTGTAAGGATAAGACTTCTTCAAGAATGAGTGCCCACTCCATTCACAAATTGGACATGCCTTAGAGGACCCGCAGGACAAATAGAAGGAGGTGAATGCATTCTTGCCTTTACGAAAAAGAGCCTTGATATGGATATGTCGCATCATCTCCTTTGCTCCGCCAATGTTGATTATGCGGCCTGTTTGCATCCCTCTACTACGGTAATCGAAAACTAGCTATGCCTTTTGTCGATCAAAAACAGCAGCCTCTACGATGTTACGTGCAAAACTGCGGCTCGCAGACGGATCTGGCTCTAACGTTTTATCTCTGCATTAAGTTTTCCCTTGAAGCGAGAAGTCCTAACGCATAAGAAATAAATAGGATAAAGACAATGCTTCAATTTTAAATTATAACCTGCATGTAAAATCCCAAGTAGCGCCAGTATTATCATATTCGTTGAAACGTTCAAAAACGGCTTTAACAATTTATTTACCACAAAAGCGTCAGAATAATAAATTCTGTGATAAGATTTCAAGTAATGAGGACACAAAACCTTCTGGGTTTTTATATCAAAAGACAAAAAACTTCTGAATGAGTACTTGACATGCCGCTCAAAAACTCTTACTTGATGTGTAAGATCAGTCGGGTTGATGTGATCGACTCGAACCTCAGGAACATATTTTATCCTATAGCCTCTACTGAATAGACGATATCCCAAGTCAGTATCCTCTCCTCGCAAATATTCTTCATTAAATCCCCCCACGTCGATGAAGCAGTCTTTTTTAATGGAGAAGTTCTTCGTATCGATATGTTTCACAGGGGGTTTTTGCTCAGCGAGATGTTTGAAATAAAATGCTTCTTGGAACCGTTGATAAAATTCAGCCCAAATGTTATTGTTTATACCTCCACTATACCCTGCAATGCCGTCAATGTGTGAATCTTGCTCGTAGGCGCAAATAATTTTGGATAACCAATCACGGGCGACACACGCGTCTGCATCTGTGAATGCTAGAATTCTTCCGTTCGCGGCCTCTGCACCCCGATTCCTTGCTGCAGCAGGTCCTGGTTTCTCTTGTAGGAGGCATCGGAAAGGAGACTCTTGGATAATCTTCTTTGATTTATCTGTGGAGTTATTGTCAACGATTATGACTTCGAAAAGCTGTTTTGAATAGTTGAGATTATTGATAGAATTGAAACACTTTTGAAGCGTTTTTTCTGCGTTATAAACTGGAATAATGATTGATATAAAAGGTGTACGCTTCATGGTGTACCCCGACTTTAGCACTCGTGCAGTCGGGAGAAAAGGTTAGCAAAACGCTGTGAAGATCTTTTCATTACCATTTCTGGTGAAAGCTGACGTAAAATGATTCTGTTAAATATATCCATTGAAACAACTTTGGTACGAGAAAGGCAGTCACTGAAAAACTCTCCAGGGCTCGTGAAGTTCGCTATGATTGAATTATTATTCCTTACAAACATTAGTCTATGCCGCGGTGCAGCTCGATCCATTTATCGAGCCTGAGATATTGAGTTATCTCATAACACGATAGTCAATGCGATTTTCCGGTGAGATTGTCGGAATGGTTTGGAGGCATTGCCTGGCCCCCTTTAAACGATTTCTATATTGTTTATAGCCGCACGAAGCATTGGAAGCCTTCGACAGCCTTTGATCCAAGAGAGTTTAGGCTCGATCCCAACTATATACCGACAAGCCTACGCCAATGAGCTGCCAGTTCTTCTTTGCTCATCCTTGCCAGCCCCGTTGGCTCTCGTTCACGTATCCTAGCGATACATCACTAGCCCGGATATTTCACGAACTACCTGCTGCGACCACGAAACTGGGAACCCGCTTGCGGGACTGAGCGGAGCGCAGCGAGCGCGAATAATATGCCCGTCCTTCCCGGCTTCCTCGGGTGTCGGTACCTGCGACGTACCGTTCAGGTACGCCTCGGAACCAACACCCTGCGGTTGCCAGGTGGCACGCCCATCTTCGCGGTCTCGCGACAGCAATTCATGCTTCAACATGTTTAGTACAATTTTCAGCAAGCTGGGAGTGTGACAGATAATATTTGAGTACGCCTGATTGGCCAGCGGGCAAGCACAATTGCCATCCTTAATATATTTTCTGACCTCTTTTGCCTCATCAGAGTGCCAAACTTTCTGAAATTCATAGTCTTGCTCTCTTAGAAATCCCATGGGCTTGGAATACCCCAAGACGCAGCAAGGCCAAACTTCACCGTCAAAATTGATATGAACATTTGAAATTCCAGCATAACATGGGATAACCTGGCGTTGTTCACGTAATATTCGGACCGCAAGATCATAATACACGAGCCGCAAACATTCCGTCACCTTGGACAAACTACGTTTTTGAGTAATATGCTTCTTTATTTTAGTTGAGAATTCAACCATAAGCCTCTCATAGGTTTCTGCATCTGGGGTTATGGGATCTTCAAGATTATAGAATTCAGTCCTCTGTTCTGCGATTTCATTTCGATAACTCTGTACCCCTAGAGAGTGAACATAGTCTTCGACTTCAGGCAGATGATCGACATTGAACCTGGAGACGACCGTTCCCAGTTCAAGATGGAAGTTTGGATAATCCTTTTCAATCTCTTTCAAATAGGCAATGGTCTTCTCAAGGCTTTTGAAGTTGCCCCTAACTCCCCTAATTTGGTCATGAATCTCTCCAACTCCGTCTATCGAGGGCTTGACCGTGAAGGGAACCTCTGGATTGTACCGGTTAATGATCTCCAGGCTCTGGATTATCAGGTCACGAATTCGTTGGGAGCCAATGGCATTGGTCGGCACATGTATGATTCTTGGCTTCAAATATCGACAGGCAAGTCCTATGATCTCTGGAAGGTCTTTACGCAAAAAGGGTTCCCCCCCGCTTATATTAAAAAAGTAGATATGTCCCAGGCTTTTAAAAATCATCTCTATCTCATCAAGTTTGAGATCTTTTTCTTTTCTCTTGGGTTCTTTGCTGTATTCCAGACCAATATTACATGTTTTGCATCTGGATTGGCAGGCAGCCGTTACCGAGAACGTTAAGGTAATCGGGTTACCAGGTTTACAGAGACCAGCTTTCGATGCTCTATATTGGAGTGTTTTTGGGTATAAGCAGTTTAGATAATCTCTTATATTCATAGTTATCGTCCAAATTAGTCATAATACGATAATCAAAGTAGGTTTTCACTTCAAGAACTTGACTGATTTGAATCGGCACCTTTGAATGAACACAATCTGTGTTTGAGACTATTAAGGAGGTATCTTTCGTCTTCAGTAACACGACCAAACAGCAGCATTCCACAGACAAGGACTACCCAGCTTGTCGAGAGAGCAAGCCATGCATTCACCGACTTCAGAACAAGAAAGACTCCAAGAGCAAAAAGAATTGGAGCAAGAGGTCGGAAAATGGTCTTGCGCACATCCAGTTCACCTGATCTTGCAAGTAAACAAATCAGGCTCAATGCCCAGACCACCATACCCATGGCCGTGGCAACTACTGCTCCGGAGATATCGATAGCAGCTACTAACCATGGCATGGTAAGCGTCATAACTGATGCGCCGACTCCGGAACAAATCGTAGGTAAGAAAAACTCACCCCTGGCAAGATACACCCTGCTTGCCGCAGTTCCACAGGTGAAAGGAATCAAAAGCCACATTACAAGCCCCAAAAGGTCCCCAGCCTCATGGTAACGCGATCCCAACATCAGTTCCACCAGCCATCCGCCTGCTCCTAGTCCTGCCACTCCCGCAGCTGCACCAAAAAGCAGACCGGCCCGCATCATTGTCTCTGCATAAACAAATTCCTTTCCATCTTGACGTGCGACTGACCTGCTGAGGACAGGAAGGGAAGCCATTCCGACGGCCATAGGCACACTACCAATGAGCACAAGGGCCTGCATGGCCAGAGCGAGCTGTCCCAGGCTGTTCTCTGAGCTAGACATATGTCTGAATAAGATTATCGGGCCATTCAGCAGCCAGTTTACCGTAATAAACCCCACCCCTATAGGTATTCCCTTGACAACTATATCTTTCAGGCCTTGACGCGACCAATTAAGTCTTACACCCACTAAGTGTCGCCGAGTTAATACTAAACCGCCCAATGCTTGAAACCACCATGAGATCGCGTGCACTATGGCAACAGCTGCTACCCCACCGCCAGCTAACAGCACGGCTGTTCCTGCCAAGACCTCAAATGTACGGAAAACTATCTGTACGCGGAGGCCAAATCTGTTCACCTCATACGCGTTAAAAACAGCTTCAGCCCAAATAGCAATAGCACGACCGACCAGTGCTATGGAGAAAGTGATCAGAATAATTCTTACCTCTAACTTGGCCTCAATAAACCAACCCAAAAAACCGCAAGCCACGGCAGCAATAACCGCTGCAGAGGTGCGCAGTGTTAAAGTCAGAGACGCCATCCAGGCACCATTGCTTCTATCCAGACCGACTTCCCTAGCCAAAATGACAGTAATCCCAAGCCCAGTAAACGACAAAAAAGTAAGGTACCATGAAATCCCGTATTTCATAAGGCCGTAAAGCTCAGGACCTAAGTAATGAGCGAGTATAACTACATAAATCAATCGAATGGCACTATTGGACCATCGAGTACCAAGAAGGTATAGTGCGTTTCTTGCAATCGACGCGACACCCGTTCCCGAGAGAGCCGAGTTAGTATCTATCACATTATGACTTCTATCTTTTGGCATGATCTTTGGTATTAATAATATGATACAAATTTTGACACTGTCATACACAGCATCATAAATAAAAGGTGTGGGGACAGCTTCATGAGGCTTTTTCTTTAACTACCTCCTATTGGATTTCTGAGCCGCTCCCTAGCTCTGTTGTCCATGCCAAGCACGCGTTCATACAGCTTTATGTGTCGGGAAATGAGCTGTTCGATGGAAAAGTGATCGAGCACGTACTGCCGTGCGTGCTCACGGAGGCCGGGAGAAGCAAGCTTCTCAAGCTTCTCGGACATCGCGTCCGTGAGTGCCTGCTGGGAGATTTCCTCGATCAGCCAGCCTCCGCAGCCATCTTGGATGACTTCGGCTATGCCGCCTGATCGATAAGCCAGTGTCGGTGTTCCACAGCTCATCGCCTCGAGAATCGTTATATTAAATGTATCGGCATGGCTTGGAACCACATAGAGATCTGCCGCAGCGTAGATCTCGGCCAGCCTGACATCCTTGTCGATAAATCCACATACCTTTACCCTATTTCGGAACGGCGTCAGCTCTTCTGGGAAGGCCGGAAGATGACCGGCAATTAGTAGGCAGAGGCCCTGGCGGGACGGCGCCAGCCGCAGGTACGATCGGAGCAGGTCGTCAAATCCCTTTCGAGGGTCCAGGACATCGAGCGCAACAAACAGGAGTGCGGCGTTCTCCTCCGAGAGTCCAAGACGTCTCCTGGCCTCGGTGCGCCTCTCCGGCGTGAAAAGGTCGGTCCGCACCGCGTTCGAAATAACGTGGATGTCGCTAGCGCGACCTTGCCAGGCTCCCAGCAGGGCATGCTGTTTCATGTATTCAGACGGGGTGACCGCTACCGTCCTAGGTGAAGCGGCTATACGTTGATGCAAACGAAAATGGCTGGCTGTAAGGTCGACTGGCAAAAGCAACTGCCCTTTTCCAATTTGGGGACACTGTCCACACCCGTTGACAAATCTGCCGCAGCCTCTTGGGTAAAGGCAACCGCCCGTTACGCCTGAGAAATCATGGAAGTGGAGAACGACCGGCTTGAAGAATGAAAACCACAGCGCCGCCAGTGCACCATATGCCACGGCAAAATCATGGAAGTGGACCAGATCCGCCCGCCAAACTACCGGATGAAGCAACAGCTGAACACCGCTCGGGTCCAGGGCGACGAGATTGCGAAGCAAGACGTCGCCTTTTAGACCGGGCAGATGCAGACTCTGGGAACGATAGGCCGTGCGGGCCTTTCGACGCACGATGTGGGTCACTTGATGGCCCCTGGCCCGCAGCCCTTCGCAAAGCTGCTCCGCGACGCAGCCTGCTCCTCCAGACGAAGCGTCTCCACGACTGACCAATACAATCTTCATGAACAATCAACAGGTTTTAAAAATTTAATAGTGTTTATAAAGTTATCTCTTCGACAAAATGAGTCCAAAACTTATTAAACGGAATTTATGTATAATTATCAAGTCTTAATCATATAACATCCATTCGAAGGGAGTTCCACTGAGTGTATGTTTTACTTCTTCAAAATTTAAAATTACTTGTGATAGTCCGTAGGGATTGGTCTTTTTGCGTTGTATGGGAAATTCAACATATTCAATATCGAGAAAATTACAAACTCGCCTGTATCCTAAAAGAGGATCATGTGAGATGTCATCTTCGTAAGTCAATAGTAGTACACGGCTGTTTTTTAAAAGTTCCTCCAGCGTGCTAAAATAGTCATGATGTTGTTGCAACGATTTAAGCAAATTCTTGGTATCAAGTGCAATTTGAGTCAACCTAACTTCTTCACTAGATAACAGGTGAGTTTGTCCTGTTTTCTTTGTAATGAGCATTGATACCTTTTTTTTCAGAAAGTTTTTTCTTTTAAGAATAATAAAATAGTCAATACCCAAGTTATGAATATGTTCAACATAGTCTGATAAGGTAATGCGACCAATCCATAAGTCAAACGACGTTATCTCAAATCCGTAGAATCCATTTTCGGGTACATAAAACATCCTTTTCTGAAGTCGTCTTATGGCTTCAGCGAGATTATGAGTTCCATTTGCGACTTGTTTGTTGAGCCATTTTACAGTGTAAGCGGCATTTATCTCACCATCCCAGAAGATCTTTGGATGTTGCTTTAGAAGGTCTGACAATACAGTGCTTCCACTCCGCAAAGTATGAAACATGGCGATATTCCCTTGTCGGATTGCTGGTATTGCTGCATCTCTGCCCTTATTTTTTATTATTAACCTTGTCTGCCAGAATAACAATTGTATGCCTCGATAAATTCTTCTCAGGAGCCAGTATGTATTTGTTTTTCGAAGGATTTGCTGTTGCCAGCCCTTAAGTGTTATCATAAGTTTTCCTCATTTATCGAATAATCACAAAAACTATATGCTTCTCGAATTCTCAGGCTCTTCAGCTCCGGCAGACATAGACTCTGGAAGCGACAGGCCCTATTGACCTTTCGGCGCACGATGTGGGTCACTTGATAACCTCTGTGCCGTAGTCCTACTGAAAGCTGCTCCGCGACGCAGCCTGCGCCCCCAGACGAAGCGTCTCCACGGCTGACCAATGCAATCTTCATGGATACCAATAGTTTTTACGAGATCGATGAACGCTTATTTTGTTGCCATCGCAGAAGCAGGGCGAGATATTTCAACAGCGGCGCTGACCAGCCCAATCTGAAACGCGCTAACATTCCCGGATACCATGCCACTCCGTGTTTTACCCCTCCAAGCCCCAAACTCGCTATTCGACCTTTCGCGATTCCCTCGTCAAAACCCAGTCGCAAGATGGCGTTTGCAATCTGCCTGCTTGGGTAGGTTGAAATTTTTCCTGCAATGGTCGTTGCCGCTATTTCAAAATCCCGCTCGCTGAAACGATCGAAGAGCTTTACCAGCAGCGTGACTCCTCTCCGTCGATCATTTGTGCCTAGAAGGACTCCATGGCTGATGGCATCCGCGGCCTCTCTTTCCAGCCTCCCGATGGCTTTTCCGTCATCCAGTACAGGCTCTACACGTCCATCTGCGCAGCGCTCGAGTCCCAGGACACTGCCCACTGGTTCCCTCAGTAGCGTGTCCCACATACGAATAGCGCCGGCAGAGGCCTCGACTGGGTTGTGGTGCGGCTGATTCCTGAAATCGTCTCTGAGAAGTCCATATTTTTGATTTTCTGCAGTCGGTGGATGCCCCTGTCCCCCCACACCAAGATACATCCCACTGATCAATTCAGCGTCTGCCAATACCCCTCGAATAGTATCCTGGGTAGTGCAGGCCCAGCCCGAATCCACAATGCCGATCCTTCGCAGCTGATCCATTCCTGCCTGCTGAAGGAGATAATCGCGAATCTTTGCCCGGAGGTCACACTGAATTCTTTCAATGTCAGCCACGTGGGTTCGGCACGCCTGTCGCAGAGCGTTTCTCGCCGTTGGCGTAAATGGCGTGGATTCCACCAGTCCGGCCTCAGCAAGAATGCGCTGGCGCAGCCCGTCATCGAGGGTGAAATTACTCAACCACTCTGAGATTGTTTTTCTGCCGACCTTCCCAACCAGTGGGATCACATTTTGGCACAGGTTGGCCGGATGAACGAGCGCCACCGAACGTCTCGAAAGTCGAACATACCGTTGAGGGCAACTGCCTGGTAGCAAGTCGCCAATGGCGTTGTATGCCTCCAACATGACCCGTGCATCTCTGGCTATATAAAAGGCAACCTCAATATCTTGCGCCAGATATCTGCGCCACCGGACAAGGGAGAAGATAGTCAACAGCGGAGCGAGATGATCGTAAGCTAACCTGAAGTAGGGATCTGATGATACAGCCGCAGGGGGGATGTGGAGAGCTTGCAGGATTTCCCGGCACCCAGTTTGTTGCAAAAAGGTTCTTTTCACTTTCGCCGGCATAACTTGCTTGAGCCGGGGCTGGTAATCATTGGGCATCCAGATAGATTTCCAGCCGTTGAGACGTGATTGCAGAACATCGGCCTTCAAATTGTCACCGACATGCAAGAACGCTTCGGGACCACAATTCATATTACTTTCAACTGCCTTGAAGATGGTTCCCTTGCTCTTGGAGCGCTCTAAGGTGCCCGAGCTAAAGACCTCATCGAAAAAAAGCCCAAATTTCTCCAGTAGTTCCTTCAGCCATTCTTGATCAAGCCACATATCGCTGATGGCCACCGCCCGCAGCCCGTATTGTTTAGCAAAAGATAGCGCCTCAAGGGCCTCATCGGCCACCCTCAAACAGTCCATCTCCGCCTTTAGCTCAGCCTGCCGTCCTAATTCAAGCAACTGCTCACAATCAAATCCATTCACCCGAGCGAGCTCTTCCAGCCACTGGGAAACCGTCCATTCAGCGTCCCCGTTTTTGGATGTTTTCTTGACGTTCTTTATAAACTCCCGGCGGCTTTTTAGCACGGCAGGTACAAGGGCAGGTTTCTCGAGGAGACCGCATAAGTTCTCCGCGGCAATCTGAATAACGCGCTCGGATGGCACCATGCGTACAAGGAGAGTATCGAAGACATCGAAGGATATCACCCGAAGTGAACTCGGCGCGCGCTCTAGATATCTTCTTAAGACTTGGATTCTAATCAAATCGGAAGATCTCCTCCCAAGATTATAGAAGAGACACAAAAGGCCGTCTCAATGCATAAACTAAAGAGATAACTCTGCTATTAAGAAATATCATATAAGTTGATAGTCTCATCCAAAGTAGATGGCATTGTGTTCTATGATTCTGAGCCCTGCATTTCTAAAAAATTTTCTCACATTCCAGATGAAGTTATAGTGGATGTTCCCATGATGCATGAAATATTCCATACCTCGTGGATAATTCGGTCGTCATGTTTTCTTTCCTATAGTATAGTTGATGTGAGCGTACAGCGTCTTCAAAAAGGAAAAATTCGGCGCTCTTTCCCACAGGTACACCAGCTTGACCCACAATGGAAATTCTTGCGATGCCACGGCGTCGATGTACGGGCTTTCCCATTTAGCGCTTTCAAATGTTATGTTCTCTCGGTGAAGTCTCATGTCCCTGAAACCAAGCGAATCTGGCCAAGGTGGACAATCCACATATCCCTTTTTCGTGACTTTCAACCCGTGTCGTCTCATGAAAAGGGCATTGTTCTTGAGCCTGTTATAGTCCACATTTCCGTGGGTCCACGGGATTTTTTTCGCTTTATGAAGAAACCTGTGGACATGAAAACCGATGTTTCCATAGTTAACTGAAAAAAAAGCGACGTACTTTTTAGAGACACGCTTCATCTCCTCGAGCAGTTGCGACTGATTCTCAGCCATTGGCAAGTATGCAAAGTTCCATACTAAATCGAAAGAATTGCTTGGAATGCCTGTAGAATAAAGGTTCTCCACCGTGAGAAAATCCACCGCTTTCTCAACGCCAACTTGCTTCCAACATCTGCGGTAGGCTTCGAAGCCGTTTATGAGAGTGACTTTCGCTCCCGCGAGTGCAAAGCCGATTGAGTAGATAGAAGGCATCGCTTTCGCACCATGTGCAGGGAGCTCAGCGACGGTCTCTATTGATAGCTCATTCTTGATCTTGATGAGTTCTTTTTCCAGGGCATAGCGCTCGTAGGTAACACCCCATGCTTCAGTTTCGTTTCGCACTTGTTCGATCATTTTGTCAATCTCAGCATTATCTGGATAGAACATCCCGCGAATTAAAGATAGCCACCCGACTCATAATATTCGATAGTCTTTTTTAATCCGTCTTCGAGTGATACTTTTTGCTGAAAACAGAGATCTCTTTTTGCCTTGCCTATATCAAATACCCGGTCGGTCGTTGCTGAGCGGATATTTCTTACGGTTACCAGTGGCGTTACTCCTCTCAGAAGGGCGGTACGCTCTAAAACCCAAGCCCCTAATAATGCAAGTAATTTAGGAACAAAAACCATTCGAACCTTTAAGTTCAACTGCTCAGCAATAATCCTCACAACCCTCCCAAGCTCATATGAATCCTCCGAGGAAGTAATGTAGGTTTCACCAACTACCGCCTTCTCTTTTGCTGTTGAAAGACAGTCAACTAAGTCTTCTACATACAGAGCAGGTGAAAGATGCTTCCCAAAACCAATCTTGGGAAAAAATCCCGTTTTTGCCACCTTTGCAATAGTTAGAAAATCTCCCTTGAAACCGACACCATACACCATCGAAGGACGCATGATTATGGCGGGTAACCCATACTCCTCCGTTAATCTTTTCACGACCAGTTCACCTTCGTACTTACTAACCTGGTAAGGTGTAACGGGCCTGCATGTGGTTTTTTCATCAACAGGGTTATTTTTTAACAGTCCCATTGCCGCTGTACTGCTAACATAGATAAACTTTTGAACACTGGCGCCTATGCAAGATTTTGCAATGTTCTTAGTACCAACAGCATTTACTTCTCTAAACTTTCTAAACGCCGCCTCCGAAGGAAGATCATGCCCCATGATAGCTGCCATATGGTATACAACTGAAATATTGCTAGCAATATTTGCAAGCGCTCCCTTATCGGTGATATCACCAACAACATACTCCATATTCTGTGTACCAAATAGTTCTACTGCTCGTTGCTTATCTCGTATTAGGCATCGAACGGTGTGGCCTTCCCGCCTGAGTTGTCTCACTAGATATTGCCCAATGAAGCCTGTTGCCCCAGTTACAAGTATGTTCATAGCGCACTAGCCTTCTTCTTATCTGCCCAGCAGTGCTCAGCAATTCTAGCCTGGATATTTCATCAATTGCTGTCGCGAGATCATGAAGATGGGCGTGCCACCTGGCAACCGCAGGGTGTTGGTTCCGAGTCGCACCTGAACGGTACGTCGCAGGGGCCGACACCCGAGGACGCCAGGAAGAACGGCCATATTATTCGCGCTCGCTGCGCTCCGCTCAGTCCCGCAAGCGGGTTCCCAGTTTCGTGGTCGCAGCAAGTGATTCATGAAATATCCGG